>Ga0181399_1000851_pt1 | contig 11102 bp, 15 predicted proteins | sample 22SPOviralmetaG_FD_130128 | JGI IMG/M metagenome (GOLD analysis project Ga0181399, IMG submission 130128) | Marine viral communities from the oligotrophic San Pedro Time Series (SPOT) site, San Pedro Channel, CA, USA - 22 SPOT_SRF_2011-05-21 | ecosystem: Environmental > Aquatic > Marine > Strait...
GTGGGATATACGGATTTTATTTTTGACCTTGATGATGAATTATGGGTTTATGATTTAAAGACCAAAGCACGAATGGCAAAACCTAGTAATTCAGAATATCTACAACAATGGATTTATAAAAAGGCCTTGGAAGAAAAATATCAAAAGCCTGTTCATTGTCATTTGGATATAGTCACCCCTACAAAAAGGCATTGTGAAGAATTAATCTTTAATGAAAGTCATGAGATTGAAGTACATAATAAATTTAAGGGCATGGCTTCACTGTTGCAAAAATGCAACACTCCAGAAGATATTGCTATGTTATATCAGCCAAATCTTGATAGTTGGGAATGGAACGCACAAAACATACCTGCTAGAAAAGAAATCTGGGGAATTTAGCTATATAATGCACACACAGTGCATTTTTATAGTTTTAAAGGAGTTTCTACGAGGATATTGTCTTTTAGGTACTGAATGCTCTTAAAAAAGGTTTTTTGGGGTATTTTTCTTGCAAAGCTAACGGCAGATTTAAGTATCGTATGACCAGAGCCTTTTTCACCCCTAGATTTCATCGATGAAATATAATATGCGAGGCTATCTTCTCTTTCTAAAAAGCCGATTGCCTTGCATGGCTCAATAACACATTCTTGAAAAAACTCCTCATCAGATAACCAAATATTACTCGTAGAACTGTGGTCTAAAAATTCAACGTATAAAATTGTTTCTAATTTCTTTTCCATGATGTAAAATCAAAGCAATTAACAATTATGGAGGCCATATGAAGTTTTAATTGTATATATAAAAAAATCACTAGATCATTAGGCAAGGTTATTTCGGTAGCCTTGCCTTTGTTATTTTTAGCTTAACAACTTTTGTCTTTGGCATTGCCGTTCTTTTCTTCCCCTTTTTTCTACCAATAATCTTTTTGGTATATAGTTCCGAAATACTGCCAGACGTTGTTATCATTAATGCATTAATCCATGACCAAACCAAATCACAATAATAACTGCGATCAGTTTCCAAAGATTACTCCAAGTCCAATATGGGTCTAGTTCATCTAATACCCAAAATACTTTTTCCATTATCCAATCTTTCATTGATTAATCCTTTCCTTTATATTTATCCATTATCTTTTCGCCAGAGCGTCCAACAATATAACCACCCATGCCTACTAATACAATATTTAATAAACTGTTCTGAACACTCTCGGGAATGTTTGGTGCAGTAAATCCAAACCAATGAGCAACAACTAATCCTGCAAATACTAGCATGAGTATAGGCCTCCAATTTCTTTGTAGCCAACCACCCTTTGCTTCTGCCGTAATAATTTGTGCTTGTGCTTCTAGTTCTTTTAATTGGCCAGATAATAATTGTTGTTGAATGGATTGTTTAATCTTTTCAGCTTCTGCTTTGTTATCTATGGTTTTATCTATTGTGTTGAATAAAGTTTTTACCATAGGTGCTACTGCTCCTAGTAAATTTAACATTACGCTTCCCTCATTTGTTTAGCTAATCTTTTTGATCTATTGGGTAATTGTTTTGCCCATAAACTATCGAGCATTTCACGACTAGCTTTTTTATAATCTTTTTCTTTTAGGGCCTGTTGAAAATTTTGAAAACGCATAAGTTTTGGAAATCCAAGATTGAATGCCATGTCAACTACAACATGAAATGCACTTTCTTCTATGCTTTCTTCATCTATAAATTTTCTAGCATCATCAATCGCTTGGTTTAAATCTCTATGAAAAATAACCATAACTTCTTCATTCGTTAATGGTTTTTCACGATCAATCAAATGCTTTTCATCATCACGAATAAGGTGGCCTACACCGATAGTCCAATTATTTAAAGTGTCTTTATAGGCTTCATATTTTACGCCTTCTGAATGTACGATCTGTTTGCTTAGTTTTTCAATATTCACTTTTTTCTCACTTTCTTAACCTTAGGTAATAGTTCAGTTAAAACTTTACTAATGTCTTGTTGTAAAACATTTAAGTGACCAATGTGCATATCTATACTATTGCGTTGTGTCACTTCAGTTAATTCTTCATTTGTCATTGTTAATCTAATTTGGTTTCCCACTTTAATTATTCTCATATGTAAATATTTTTATCCCACGAGCCATTCTTCTTCAAGACCATAGGTGTAATAGCAGGAATCCCGTCTGTGATTAATGCACAACTTAATATGGGTTTTGCCACATTTACTTTCATATACGCCATACTCAAACTATCTTTATTGACTAAGCACCCTGTAGAAATACCCCAATTCAAAGAGTAATCATTAGCTACAAATTTAACTTCTGACACTGTATGGAAGTGTCCTTGAACGCAACACATACTCGTTTCTTTAACTGCTTTGGCAATATCTTTAGAAAACTGATGTGCAAAACAAATCGTATTCTTATCTGTTTTAATAATGTGTTTATCTTTCCATACCCATTTCTTATTAACATCTAAAATATCATTATAGGGTTTGATGAACTGTCTTGACATCTTACTAGCTATTGCTCTGCGTAATACTAAGCTACCATGATTGCTTTCTAGTAATGTCATCTTAGGAAATATTTTTTCTAATCTTTTAATCCAAGATTTAGTGACTTCTAATTCATCAAAGGCACTAGGTAAGTCGGGATCTACACCATGAAAATTTTGAGAATGATAATCAGCTTCGTCACCAATATGCACGACAGTATCAGGCTTATAATATTTATTTAGCTTTGAAAGAAAGTCTATGCAATCTGGGTGAGAATAAGGAAAGTGTGTGTCACCAATGACTAATATTTTTTTATGACTGCTCATATTCTGTTGCGTCTACACAAGCAAAAAAGTATTTGCGAATATTCTGTTCATCTAAAATTAACTTTAATTGAGTTCCTTGTAATTTGCAATCCTCTACGGATTTGTGTTTTTCATTAATAGAAACACAGACCTCAGCATAACAAAAATACCCCACAAGAAATATTGCTTTGATCACTTGATGACACCTAGTAATTTAGTGAAACCGACAAGGATTGCCATTATTGTTCCAATAACTACTAAGACTTTCAAACCACCTTTTGCGTATTTAATTGAAGTATCTAAATCTTCTATTTTCTTATTAGCGTTATTAAGACCTTCTGTTAGATGATCTATTTTTTCTTCCATGACTGTTAGCTTGGTAATTAATACTTCTACCTTTTCACCAATTTCTAACTTTGTCATGTTAGCCATTATGCACCTAACTCGCCTATTTTAATTTGTGCTTGTTTTTCAAATGTTTCTGCTATCTCAATATCTTTAGCATATTTTTCTTTATACTCAGCTTTTGCTCTTTGCTTTCTTGCAACATCATCCATAGTCATTCCAGATATTTCTCTGTGTAAGTCTTGATTTTTTTCTGCCCAATTTTCTAGTCTTTCAAGATAGAGTTGCTCTCTGATCTTAGCTTCTTTAATTTCTTCTCTTGCTTCCCTTAATTCTTTTTTTGTTTTTTTTAGTTGTTCTTGTAGTTCTTCTAGTGTTGCCATAATGCCTCCTTATTTTGCCATAGCGTCTTGATCTAATAACCAAGATATTCGGTCTAATTGTTTTCTCATCTTATCATAATCTTTGTGCATTTCCATAATGCGTTGCATATCTCTTTCATTGTTAGCTATTCTACTATCCATTTTAGATATAAACCAAACTAGCGATACGGATTGTACTGCAATCGCTAATATTATTCCTATTGTTTTACTATCTATATTCATATTTATCTCGCAGTGTTGGGATTTCCATTACTATCAACAAATGGGTTTTCTGCAAATGCCATGTAGACATATTTTTGTCCTTCTTTATTTACCCAAGAAGATGCTCCATGCCATTTAAATCCATTTGAATGAAGTCCTTGCATATAGTTTGAAGTATTTTCAGCTATACCTTGGTCTGCAAATAAATTGTTGTATGCAGGATTATATGATGACCTTGCACTATCTACCATAACCCAAGACGTTAAAGCTTCATCTGTATTTTTTACCATTACAAAAGCAGGTCTAAACGCTGTATAGATGAACTCTCCATTACCTTGATTTCCATTTCCTGTATAAGAGCCAAATTTAGAATATCCTTCTATTTCTGCGAAACAGTAGGCAATATAATTAATAGTATTTTGATTTCTTTGTGATGAATTTGTTAAAGCAAAAACAGACGATGTTGGTACTGCATGTAAGCCAGAGCCTGTAAATTCAGCATCTTGTGAGTTTAAACTTAGTGCATAAGTATAGTCTGTTAATCCTACATGGTAAGTTCTCCAATGACTAGGTGAGTCAGTTCTTGCTTTTGTCACTACCATAGAAGGAACTTTTCCTAATCCATGACCTACTGTAGCACCATTAGTTGCATTTCCTGTATAAGTCACAATACTAAATCCTGCGGTTGTATTAGCTGATACTGTAGATGTGATTGAGCCATCAGTATTAGAAACTGCTGAAGAATCTGAGCCTCTCCAGTTCCATGCTACATGAGCATCTCCATTAGTATTTAAACCTGGATTGCTTCCTAATGTAAAACCATCACTATCAAATGAATTTAGACAATCAATTTCTGTATTTTCTGCTGCTGTACTATTTGAAATTAATCTTTGATTAGTGCCACGAATAGTATCAAATAAATGATGATTATCTGTTCCTGTTCTATCTTTACCCCATACCAAATCAGGCGAAAATCCTACACTTGTGATAGCATTAGTTCCACCATTACCTGTATATAAAACAGTATTAAAATAATCACTACCATCATCAATCGTAGGGGATAATTCAGTTGCTAGGTTAGTTGAATTTAAACATAAAAATCCTGTTGGTGGAGCATAAAAGAAGTCACCCTCACCATTATCATCAGAATTATTTTGAGCAGTTTTATTTCCTGCAAAAGAACTGTCTTGCCCAAAGTTTACAAGTTGTGCAGTATAGCTTGAGCCAGATGTCACACGATAACCTGTAGTAGTAAAAACTTTATCTCCTGTAATACTTGAGTATGTAGGTGTGGTATCTGTGCTTGGATTACCTGTTATCCAAGTATTATTTCTACCAAACCATACTTTACCATTATCTGAGTCATAGGCTATTTGAAAAATATCACCTACAGAAATTGTTGCATTTGTTGAATTGGTCGCTGAACTACCATCATGTGTTGCATAGTAATCAGTTCCAGATGCCTGCCAAATCACTGAATATTGCCCAGAGTAAGTAGCGATTGAATCTTTTATATTATTAGGGTCTTGAATAGTAAATGCACCTGATTGATTACTAACATAAGTTAAAACAGTTTCTGCATACCATTTACCTGAATTTTCAGGCATAAAAATAGTAGCACCTGTTGTATGATTACCATTACCACTAGGAGTTGATTCTAAATTACCCTCAGACAAATTTGGTATTGGGTTTACTGCGACTAAAGGATTTAAAGTAGGAAAGTTTTTTGTAGGTGTATCTAGCATTTGGTCAGTAGATGCTAAATTAGTTGCAGTGAAGTCATTATTGTTTCCAGAGAAATCTTCTCCGAAATTTGATGAGTTTGAGAAGTTTAGTTTAAACCCATTCGTGCCATAGCTACCTGAATATCTTTTTGGTTTCCATATACCACTATCTTCATCAAATTCTCCAAAGTCAGTAGGGGATAGTTGTTGTCCGTCAATGAAATGAACTTCTGCTAAGTAGCCATCTATAGAAGAATCATTACCAACACCCACTGTATCAGTTCCAACATAATGAGGATGTGTTTGATTGATATCTGTTCCAAAATTTTGGGAAATATAATCTGGACTTTGGAAATCAGTAATCTGCACTCCATTTACATAAAGTTTTACTCTATCTGCTTCGGTTGATAATGTTGTATCAGTTGCCCAGACGACATGATACCAAGCACTTACATCACGAAATTTTGCAACACTATTAAAGTTTGCTTCTAATGTATTATTACCATAATCAAAATATGCTTGTAAGGTATCATCATCAGTAAAACGAACATAACTTGCGTTTGCTTGTGAGGGTATATCTGCACCAAACAAAACCTGTCTTATTCCATTAGATGATTTTTTTACCCAACAACTAAAAGTAAATGTTCTTGGATTACCTTGACTTGAGGGTGTTCTTGTAAGTCTTGGAGTATCACCATCATTTAATCTTAGGGAATTATCTATGCTAAAAGCACCTGCGACTGCACCATTCCCACCTAGAATTGGGAATGTCATTATATCACCTCTGGGAAACTAGCTAAAGGTCTTGATGATGTATTTGTATCTTCGTCATACACCCAAGTGAATAAAGTTTTTAAAGCGTCAACATCAGAACAAGCGTTTATTTGTGTTTCCATTTCATTTGATTTTGCTCTTACATTTGTTCTATAAGTTGCAACATCACTTGGTACATCATAATCAGCGACTTCAGTTGCTTTTACTACATACCAATCTGTAGGTGCTATAAGTCCACTTGCTTGTGCTTTGATTTTTTCAATCTCTAATTTCTTTAATCCTTTGACTTTAACATCACCTGCTTCTACTCCCTCTAAATATTCATCTGCATCAATTTCTGATTGAGTAAATAAAACATCATCTAAAGGTTTTGCAGTGGCAGTGCCATAGCTTCCTGTGACTACATTATCAGCATAGGAATAGCTGATATCAGTGTTGATATAAAAATACTCATCTTGTTTGTTTGAACTATCTACAACCACTTCATAGATGCCTATCGCTTCTCTTTCTTCGTTAGTCCATAATGAAAAGATTGATTTAGGATATTGATTATCATTGATAGTAATTCCTTTATTAGAATTTACTATTTTGACGAATTGTCCGTTTTCTACTAATGCAAACATTATCCGATATTTAAAGACCTTCCTACTTCTAATAAGTTAGTTCCATCAGACTTAAAGATGATTATATCTTTAGCTGAAGCAGTTGTTGTTAGTGTGGGTGCGGTTGCACCTGTAAATTTGTATGCTGAGTTAAATGTTAAAGTTCTAGATCCTGTACCATCTTGGATAATAGCTAGAGAATAAAATGCTCCTGCTTGTTGATTAGTTGGTGCGTTTAAAGTTCTATTTCCTGCAAGAGTGACTTTAGCTACTTGTTGAGTAGATAAATTCCAATCAATAGTTGCTCCGTCTGTTAATGTTTGCTCTGCAAAATATCCCTTCTTAGCAAATAAGATATTTGAATCTGATAGTGTTAAAACTGTTCCTGTAGCTGATGTTGATAATCCTGTAATTGTGACGGAACTATCTAGCCAATCAACTGTGTTAGCTGAATAGTCAATAGTGGCTAGTGATATATTATCTGAGCCATCATAAAATTTTAAAGTTGGGTTTGTTGCATTAGTTGTATCTAGCCAAATAGTACCTGCTACTGCTCCACTAGGTGTAGAACTGCCTGAATGTGTTGAATTTATTGCTGATAATGCATTGTTTAAATCTGATCTAAATGCAGGGAAACCCTGATTAGCGATGTTCATATCATGTTGTGCCATTTAAATACCTTTGTAATATCCTTTCTTATATAAATCAATACCCTTTAGCAATATAATCAAAAGTCTTTGAAATCGGATTACCGCCACTGTTTTTAAAAGTTATATCATATCCCGACACTGATTTATTAGTTATCTCATAAAAATCACCTGTTGCCAACCCTTGTGCTGATATACCGATTGCAGGGGTAGAAATAAAAATAGGTGAGAATGTTATAGATTTAGTTCCCGCACCTGATACTACATCATTGTCTGATAATAATCTTTGTTGCATATCTGCACTTACAGATAATTCCGATACAATGGGTGTTGCTGAATTGTTTAAACTTTCCATAAACAATCTAAATTTAAAATATCTGCCAGAATAATCACCGACATTGAAATTTCTAAATGATGAATAAGTAATGTTGTCATCAGATACTGCTATCTCTAAATGAGAAGATGCATTCGCACTATCGTCTCCGTCAAAGTTAGATGCTTGGTCATCAAATAATCCTGCTACGTTATCAAATAATCTATCTCTATCTGAAGCAGTTTGAGTAATATTTCCTGTTAGTCTGGTAGTTTGAATACTGCCTAAATCTATTACGTTAGCAAATTCATATGTTCCACTTGATTGAACGTTGTTGTCTGTTGTACCACCATCAAAATTTCTTGTTGTTATATCATCAAAATTATCAGTGGTGTTATCATCAAATTGCTCAATCGTATCTAGTTCTAATTTTTCATCAACTGCAACGACATTATTCTTAACTCCTGTAAAGTCTGGGTGTTCTATTGCAGTGTCAGCATTTTCAAAATCACCAATAGAGGTGATGTTAGTTGTAATGATTGCTTCATTAGATGAGAAGTTGCCTAGCTTGTCAACGGCCTTGATTAAATATGATCCTGTACGAGCAGGTACAGTTATTGAAGTAGCAGGTCTTGATACTCTTGAAACTAAAGTAAAGCTATTTTGCCATTCTGGATTAACAGTTTCTGTAGTGAAGTTAATTATGTAATAGTTTAAATCAGCATCAGGAATACTTTCCCAAGATAAATGAGCATCGCTACCTACAATATTAATTGCGAAGTCTTGCACATTGCTCGGTGGGTCAATCTCACCAATTATATCTCTTGTAGCAGTGACATTTGTACTCTCAACAGCTAATGAATTTATAGCTTTAACTCTTACTGTATAATTATCACCTGAGATAACATTCAATACTCTATGAAATAAATCTACTGTACCTCTACTATGAACAATAAAATTGGTATCTGCAGTTCTTTTATATTCTACTTGGTATTCTCTAACAAATTGGTCTGGTGAAGCACCAATCGTAATATTCATGGCAACAATAACTGTTCCGTCATTGTATTGGATAAGTTCATCATCAAGTGTAATTGCTGACGGAGGTTGCACTGTAAATGGGTCTGGAAAATTAGTATCAGAAATTACAGGTACGATTGTTTTCTCATCAAAGGTGTACCAACTGTCTTGGTGCTCTTGTAAAGATAGACTAGCAGTAAAATTTGCATTTAATGTCATACCACTAACTCTAAATGGCTTATTAACCATTCCTAGGATAGTAGAAGAAACATTGACAATATCACCAATGGCTAAATCCAATCCTTCATAATTGACAGTTATCCCTAGTTTTAAATTATTTCTACTTCTGTTAAGAACAATCTTACCAAACTCTAATGCTTGATATGGTGATATAATTGTATCTAGTGTTATATTGCCTTCTTGTAAAAAACCCCCATCTGCAGTTTTATAGGTTTGGTGTTCTGAATCTGTTTCGGGATATACAACTGCGTCTGATTGATAATTTTTCTCTGGGTTTACATAATTCACGATCACTCTATTGTATTTGTCGTTCTTGCGTTCACTCTCTAATTTAATACCACCAATAATATTATCTTCATTAAGACTGAATGTAGCCGTACCTGTTGTTTCGATTAATAGTTTAAATTTACCTTGCACATAAGGCATTAATCCTCGCATGCCTTTGAGGAATACTTTGACATTATCAATAATCTTTTTGTTAGTGTTAATAACTGCGTTGCAATCAAATAAATTAATATCACTAGCACCAGAATATGGGGTGACTTGTGTTTCTGCAATTTGGCTTGCAGTATAAAAACTAGGTATATCTAAATCGCTATCAGCAATACCTTTGCCGTATCTTTCATTTCTTAAAAAATCTACTAAGCACCATACAGGATTTGTAGAATAGACACCTGTTGTTTCATTACCATTACTATCAAATGTAGAAACTTTACGCCCTTGTACCTTAACCTTGATATTAGGAATATTTGTATATTTGTCAGCGTCCCATGTAAATCTGAATGCAACATAGGCCAATCCCGATAATTTGTGATTGCTAGTCCAATTATCTAAAGTTGATAATAAACTTGAAGCTGATTGATTATCTGCACCATAAAAAGGTTGTGCTTTAATACTTGTTCCATAATTACTATCATCAGAAGTAATTTCAGTACCACTAGAAAAGCCACCATTAAATGTCACTACAGTATCATTAACTTGAATTTCTGTAATTGCGTTGATCTCACCCTCACCTATGACCAAAGCCATATAGAGATAGGTATTGTCAGTCCCACTCGTTTCAATAAAACAGCGAGTACCTCCAACTAATCGCTCACCATAAATAACAGGGATTTGTGCATTGTTTGATTGTTTATTAAGTAGTGTACCCCTAATTTCTTCTACATCAGGAGTATCAGGGATTTCGGGTATATCTATAAACCAAGAAACAACAGTTTGTATAATTTGTTGTATTGGTTTTATTATCTCTGCCATTTGTTATTAACCCTTATTATTTTGTTATTTTTAAATGCTTTTACCCATACTGCATTATCATATTTTAGTTCATTACCAAAATGTTCTTTACACCAATTAATCATATCTCGTATATTTTTACCACATACAAAATTTGCAAAACAAAGATTATTACCACAATTCCAATTAGTTTGGTCTATAATGGCATGATTCATAAACTTAGTTTTTTGCACTTCATTAAGAAACGCCCAATTTACAAAACCATATATTTTGTCATCTTTAAAAATTTTATACTGATTTAATGAGAAACTAGGCTTTAAATGATAATGGATTTCGTCTTTAGTGTAGTGTTTGTATTCTTTAAATAATTGAAAAAAATCAATTACTTCATCTATCAAGCCCTGCCCCATTTGATATCTTGTACTGTTAATCCTGCAAACTCCATACCACGATCATCTGGGAAAAATCGTTGTTGGCTTCCTTCGTTTGTTTTTCTACCTGCAATTCTGCTAAAGTCAGAAAAGTGTGATGTACAAATTAATGCTATTGTGCCACTAGTGGTATCAATTCTAAAACTTTCTATAAACCCCTTATCGTATGTATAAGTATCAATCAAAGTATCTGATGAATTTAATAACCCAATATCTATTGCTACTTCATCATTACTAACATTGTTGTTAAGGATAATTGATGTAAATGCACTATCTACTGCTGATAAATTTACTGTAAAATTAGATACATCTAAATTTGCATTTTCTGATTTATTTGTAATTGATAGTAGATGACCACTAGCAGAATAGGTATTAGAGTTGTGACTTATGTCTTTGTAATGATTGGTTATTCTTTGGGGGGTTGGGAATAGTA
>Ga0181399_1000854_pt1 | contig 11076 bp, 12 predicted proteins | sample 22SPOviralmetaG_FD_130128 | JGI IMG/M metagenome (GOLD analysis project Ga0181399, IMG submission 130128) | Marine viral communities from the oligotrophic San Pedro Time Series (SPOT) site, San Pedro Channel, CA, USA - 22 SPOT_SRF_2011-05-21 | ecosystem: Environmental > Aquatic > Marine > Strait...
GGAATATGAGGAACGCTCGGGACTGCTTTGCAAGGTTGAGGATGTGAAACTGACCGCGTTCAAATCTGCGCGATTGACACGCGATGCAATGCTCAACATTCCTGCGCGCGTGGTCAATGAAATCACCGCGCTGATTGGAGGGCTTGAGGCTGCGAAAAGCCATGAGATTCTTTTGATACTGCAGAGAGAAATTCACAGCGCGCTCTCAACGGAGGCTGATGACAATGGCCCTAGCTGACGGCGCCGCTGTTTTTGAAAAAGGTTTTTCGGACGGGTTAAGGCCCGACCCGGTTCTGACTGTCACGGAGTGGGCAGACCGTCATCGGTTCTTGTCCCAGCGCGCGTCAGCTGAACCCGGCAGGTTCCAATCTTCGCGCACTCCATACCTGCGCGAGATCATGGACAAGCTGAGCAGCAACGACCCCACCAAGCGGGTGGTGTTCATGAAAGGCGCACAAATCGGGGGTACGGAGGCCGGAAACAACTGGATCGGTTATTCAATTGACGTGAGCCCTGGCCCGTTTCTCAGCGTTGCGCCGACCCTAGAAATGGCGAAGCGGAACAGCCGCACGCGAATGGATCCGATGATCGAGGAATCCCCCCGGTTGCGTGAAAGGGTCCGCGATCCGAAAGCACGGGACAGCGGAAACTCAATGCTTCAGAAGGTTTATCCCGGTGGTGTGCTTGTACTAGCGGGGGCCAATAGTGCCAGCGGCTTGCGATCGATGCCCGCGCGTTATCTGTTTGCCGATGAGCTGGACGCATGGCCGGAGAACCTCGACGGAGAGGGCAGCGCCCTAGACCTGGCTGAGGCCCGAACGCGAACGTTTAACCGGCGAAAAATTTTTATCGTGAGCACGCCGACGCTTGCGGGACGCTCGGCGATTGAGCGCGAGTTTCTGGCTGGCTCGATGCGTTACTACGAGGTGCCGTGTGTCCATTGCGGAACCTTTCAGCGGTTGGTCTGGTCACAGCTGAAATGGACAGACGACGACCCCGACACGGTCCGCTATGTTTGCGAGCATTGCGGCGGGCATCTTCAGGAACACAACAAGCCGAAGATGTTTGAGTCTGGCCACTGGGTAAGCACGAACCCGGACGGCAACGGAACGGAGAGCTACCACATCAGCACGCTATACAGCCCACTCGGCTGGTACAGCTGGAAAGAATGCGTGATGAGCTACCAGAAGGCGCGCAAAAATGACAACGCCCTGAAGGTTTGGACAAACACGATCCTCGGCGAAACCTGGGCAGAGCAAGGCGAGGCACCGGACTGGCAAGATCTCTATAACAGGCGCGAGCAATACCCGATCGGCCAAGTGCCTGAGGCGGGTTGTGTGCTCACCATGGGCGTGGACGTTCAACAGGATTATCTGGCTTTCGAGGTGGTGGCCTGGGCCCCTGGGCTTGAGAGCTGGTCAATTGATCACGGCAACATCCCAGGCGACACAGCCGCCGATGAGGTTTGGCAAGAGCTAACTAAAAAGATCGCGTCGACTTACCCGACAGCGGACGGATTCAAAATGGGCATCCGCATGGTCGCAGTCGACACGGGTTACAGAACTCAGGACGTGTACCGCTGGGTGAAATCGCAACCCCCGACCCGCGTCTTGGCTATTAAAGGCCGTGACAATCAAGCGGTGATTGTGGGCCAGCCCAGCACGGCAGAGATTGGGCAAAAGGGCCGCAAGATTAAGTCAGGCCTTAAGGTCTGGCCGATCGGCGTTAGTGTCGCAAAGTCTGAACTTTATGGATGGCTGAGGCGCAAAGCCCGCGCCGATGCTGACGACCTGCCCCATGGGTGGCTGCATTTTCCCCAATACGATGAGGAGTATTTCAAGCAACTAACAGCCGAAACGCTGACGCAGAAAACCGTTAGGGGTTACCCCCGTTATATCTGGGAGAAAACGCGCGATCGAAACGAAATGCTCGACGTGCGGATCTATGCGCGAGCCTGCGCCCAGATGCTGGGGTGTGATCGGTTCGACGCCGCGCGGTGGAAAATCGAGCGGCAGAATGGACTGACGGCGGACAGCGGGCAGCCGCTGAACCCTGAGCCTAAAAAGCTACAACGACGGGCGGGCAAATTTTTATGAGGGTCGACGCTACGATGACACTACGGGACGCCGTAAAATGAGTTTATTTTCTCAAGCTGGACTCGATGCGATAGAAGAGGCCATAGGCGGCGGCTTTCTAGAGGTTGAGTACGACAACAAAAAGATTCGATATAGAACGCTGGACGAATTGCTGCGCGTGCGGAATTTAATTCGCCAGCGATTGGGCGAGACGGTGGCCGCACCGGCCCGCGTTCAGTTCAAATTTTCCCGTGATGTTTCCGACGTTGAGGGATCATGAGCCAAGCAAACGCACTCGATAACGTAATCAGTTTTTTCAACCCTGAAGCAGGAGCAAAGCGGGCACGCGCCCGGCTCACTCTGGATCAGGCCCGGCGCTATGAAGGCGCGGCGGGTGGCCGAAGGAATGAAGGTTGGCGCACGCCGAGCACCTCAGCAGATGCAGCGCTGGGCCCCAGCCTGCAGCGGCTCCGAGATCGTTCACGCGATCTCACGCGAAACAATCCGTTTGCAGCGCGGGCCGTGCAGGTCTTGGTAAACAATACCGTTGGCGGCGGTGTGCTGGGCCAGGTGAACAGCAAGAGCCGCAGCCGCGCGCAGCGCTTCAATCAAGCGTGGGAAACCTGGGCGCGTAATCCTGAGAACTGCGACCACGACGGGCGATCAGATTTCTGGGGGCTGCAGGCCCTGGTTTTTCGTACTGTGGTCGAGGCGGGCGAATGCTTGATCAGAAAACGCATTGACCCAACTTCTCAGTTTCCTCTCAAGTTGCAGGTCCTAGAGCCTGATTTCATTGACGACACACGGGCCGATGGGCTCACCACTGACGGTGGTTACATCCGCCAGGGCATTGAGTACAACACCCGAGACCAGCGCATCGCGTACCACTTGCACCGGCAGCACCCAGGCGATCGGGTCCTGTCCATTCACAAGTATGAAACGGTTCGCGTTCCTGCTGATGAAATCATCTCGGTCTATCGCCGCGACCGTCCAGGGCAGGGGCGTGGCGTTCCCTGGGGCGCTCCAGTGGTTTCAAGGCTGAGAGATTTTGATGATTTTTCAGACGCGCAGCTGCTAAAGCAAAAAATCTCGGCATGTTTCACCGGGTTCGTCATCGACAGCGAAAGCCAGGACACAGGCGGCGCGCCACCACTGGCCGAGTCTCTAGAGCCTGGCAGCATCGAAATCTTGCCCGCTGGTAAAGATGTACGTTTCGCCTCGCCTCCCAGCGTGGGCGAGTTCGACAGCTTTAGCCGGGCAATGCTTTTGCAGATCGCGGCAGGCTATGGCGTGACCTATGAAGCGCTCACCTCAGATCTGAGCAATGCGAACTATTCGGCGGCCCGTATGGGTCACCTTGAGTTTTCGCGGAATGTCGACTGCTGGCAAAAACAGATTTTAGTTTCTCAAATGCTCGGCCCTGTTTGGGGCTGGTTTAAGCAAGCCGCCGAGATTGTGGGGGATCAGCCGGGCGATGTTCGGATGCAGTGGACCCCCGCCCGTCGCGAGCTGATCGATCCTCAGAAAGAAGTCGGCGCAATAATTGAGGCGGTCAGAGGTGGCTTGATGAGCTTGTCTGAAGCGATCCGCCGTTCTGGATATGAACCCGGCGAGGTCATGGCAGAGATCGCCCGCGATGCGGCCATGCTCGACGAATTGGGGCTTATTCTGGACACAGACCCCCGCAACGTGACAGCGGCAGGAATGCTGCAGATGGAACCAACCCAGGAGACTGAAACCAATGAATGATCAGAACCTTGCGGCGGAACAACCGCAGGCAAGTGAAGATAAGATGCAAACGGTTAGAAACGAGCGCATGAGCGAGCTTCTGCAAACTAGAGCTCAATTTATCCCGTCCTCTGTGGATGCTGAGACGCGCAGCGTCGAGGTGACATGGACAACGGGCGCGCCTGTTTTGCGTCGGAATCTCGGCGGTAGCTACTTTGAGGAGCTGTCACTAGGCGACGCCGTCAATATGGAGCGCCTCAACAGTGGGGCGCCCCTACTCAACAGCCACAAGGCCGCCGACCTCTCCGACATTGTCGGGGTTGTCGAGCGCGCCTGGACTGACGAGAAAGAGGGCCGCGCTGTGGTGAGGTTCTCCGATCGTGCTGAAGTCGAGCCAATCTGGCGCGATGTTCAGAATGGAATCATTCGCTCAATCTCTGTCGGTTATTCCGTCGAAGAATTTACGCGCATTGATTCCAAACGTGAGGGCGACCCTCACACTCTTCGGGCCACAAGCTGGACGCCTCACGAGCTTTCACTTGTGCCCATACCTGCAGATCACTCTGCTCAAATCCGCGAGCTGGAAACAGCTCAGGAACCACCGACCGAAAAGGAACCATTAAACATGGACGACACCCGTGAGATGGAGCAGGCGGCGCCCGTCGAGGCTGCTGTTACTGCTCCCGATAATTCCGCAGCTATCGAAGCTGCAATCAAGTCCGAGCGTCAGCGCTCGGTTGACATCCGTCATTGCGTCCGGGCCGCTGGCCTTGATGATGCTGTGGCCGAAAGCATGATCACCGAAGGCGTTCAAATCGACGCCGCTCGCAAATCTGTACTTGATCAGCTGGCCCAGCGCCAAGCTGCAGCCCCTACAGTTCAGCACGTCTCGATCATCGAAGACGCTAGCGACAAGCGCCAAGCCTGTCTTGAGGCCGCTCTTGAGGCCCGCGTGGGTCTTGGTGAGTGGACCGATCAGGCCAAATCTGAGCGCTCCTCCTCCATGCTTGACATGGCCAAGGAAAGCTTGAGCCGCTCTGGCGCCAGCGTTGTTGGTATGTCAAAGAGTGAGATCGCACATCGCGCGATGCACTCGACCTCCGATTTCCCTCTGTTGCTCAGCAACATCGCTCGCAAGTCGCTGCAAGGCGCCTACGAGGCAGAGGCCCAGACATGGCGCCCCCTGGCACGTCAGCGTAACCTGCCTGACTTCCGCCCAGTGTATGAAGTCCAGGTGAACGGCCAGATCGTGCCTGAAGAGCTGCTCGAAGGTGGCGAATACAAGGCCGCGACAGTCAGCGAAGCTCAGACCAGCTGGAGCCTGAAGTCTTACGCGAAAAAGATCAGGGTTACTCGTAATCTGATCATCAACGATGATCTCGACGCTCTCAGCCGCATCCCCCAGATGATCGGTCGCGGGATGTCCTTGTTTGAGTCAAATCAAATGTGGGCGCTTCTGACTTCTAACCCAACCATGGGCGAAGACGGAAAGGTACTTTTCCACGCTGACCACGACAACAGCGGAACCGGCGCCATCGGCGTTGACGCTTTGTCAGATGCTCGGTTCGCTATGCGGAATCAGAGCGACCTTGCAGGCAACCGGGTCAACCTGGGCGCCAAGTATCTGGTCATTCCTACCGCGCTTGAGACTGCCGCCGAGCAGTTCCTGGCACCGTTCACACCTGCCCAGATCGGCAACGTGAACCCCTTCAGTGGCAAGCTGCAGATCATCGCCGAGCCTCGCTTGGATGATGCTTCGAGCACTGCCTACTATGTGACCGCCGACCCATCTCAGGTCGACATGCTGGTTTATGGCTATCTCGAAGGAGAAGCTGGGCCTCAGGTCACCACCCTCGACGAGCGCGACCCTGATGGAACCACCATCCTGGCCCGTCTCGATTTCGGCGCTTCTGTGCTGAACCATCGCGGTTTCTACAAGTCCACTGGCGCTTGATCTAGGAGGATCTAACTCATGAAAAACTACGTTCAAAACGGCTCTAACCTGACCATCACGGCAGGTGCAGACATCAGCTCAGGCGATTTCGTCGTCGTCGGCGATCTTGTCGGCGTTGCCGTCACTGACGCCGCAAACGGCGACAGCGTCGCTATCTCTTGTGATGGCGTGTTCAGCGGAACCAAAGCATCCGGCGCCACTCTGGCGGTGGGTGATGTGGCTTATCTGAACAGCACCGGCAAGCTCACCAACACAGCCACCAGCAACGACGCGGTGGGCCTTGTGGTCGCGTTCACTTCCACCACTGTGGATGTGAAGGTGTTTGGCCGTAAGGTCGCCTGATGAGGCAGGATCTGACAAATCGGATCCTTAAAGCGGCGACAGCGCGACTGGGGGAACCCGTCACGCTGTCCCGCGACACCGCAAGCTATGCGCTGCGCGGAATTTTTAGCGAGATCCATTCAGAGGTCGATGTTGACACCGGGCTGAATGTCACCTCGGCGATTCCGACTCTGACCATTAACAGCGCAGACCTTGCAATTGAACCATCAGGAAACGACCGCGTAACGGTTGCCGATGGCAGAACTTTCATCATCCGCGAGACACGCCCAGACGGCGAGGGCGGGATCGTCCTCTTGATGTACGCGGACCAAACAAACAACTATCTGTAAGGGGGGCGGCTGATGAGTTCGTCAATGGTTCAGAGCCTTTTTCCAGATCGTTTTTATGGCGCGAATGTTCACCCGCGAAAGACGATCCGCGACGCGATCCATCATCGGCTGAGCACACCTATCAACCCGCTGGCCCAGGTGGCCGAGCGGAGATACTGGACCCCCGCAGGCCCGAACGTCTTCCAGAGGAAAGAGGTTCAGATTGAAATGTCAGACATGCCGCTGATCTTGATCAGGTATCAGGGCGAGCGGATCCTAGAGCGGTCAAAATCTGGATGGGATGGCTACGACCTGCGACAGATCGATATGACCTTGGAGCCCTACGTTCTGGTCACCCCTGGTCAGTCAGCAGAAGAGAAGCTCGATGAGATGAGTTTTTTTATCGAAGCTTGTATGAACGGTTTTGATCTGGGCCAGTACAACACTGAAGCCCTGCTAGTCACGACCGAGTATGAGAGCGAGTTTGACAACTCGCAGCCGATCGCAGTGGGGCAGCTAGCGTTTGAGATAAAATATATGTGCCCACGCCTTGGGATCGACTTTGGACTCTGGGACCGCGATGATGCGTGCCTCTCAAATCCAGGGCTTGACCCCCAAGTTCAGACCGTTGTCGTCCGAAACAATTTCGGCACTGAGACCTACACCCACCCCGAAGATTTTTAAGGAGCCCAACCCATGGCAAAGGCGAAACTAAGCAAAACACCAACCAAAGCATCGAGCAAAGAAGTGAGCAAAGCAAAAGCCGCGATTTCAACTCAGCAACTTGCAGAGTTTATGGGCGTCGACAAAGACAAGACAAAGGGGCTCCCCGCATACTGCGAAGCATCACAGCAGATCTGCAACGCTTTTGCAGATGGCGAGATGAAAGAAAGCCACGTTGCAACCATGGCGCTTCTGCATTGCGCGGTCTGGCTCCACACGACCGGAGCTAAGACAGTTGAGAAGCTTCGCGAGCTTCCGCTTGTGGTCCGCTACATGATCGTCGAGGCAATGGACGAAACCAACGCCTGATGTCGTTCTCAGTCCCACGGTCAAGCCGCAGGACTTCAGGAGTTGGAGACTTTGAGCTAACGGATACGGCCCGAAATATCGGGTCACTCTTGAGGTTCGGGCAGGTCCTAAGCGTCAATTTTGAGACGCGCACCTGCCGCGTTCAATTCTCGGAATCGCTGCAAACAGACGATCTTCCCTGGCTCACGTTGCGGGCAGGGGGTAATGCGTTCTGGGCTGCGCCGTCGATTGATGAAACGGTTTTAGTTTTAAGCCCTTCGGGGGAGCTGAACAATGCTGTCGTGCTCCCGGCGCTGCAGACCAATGAGAACGGAACATGGCCGTTTAATTTTTCAGATCTTGAATTTCAATGGGGCGGCCTAGGCGAGCCGCGTGAGGGACTTTGGCGCTGGCTGTTTTCTGATGGAGCGATCCTCGAAAACGATCCAGCAAAAAATCAATTCAGGATCGAGCAGCAACTGACAAGGCTGCAAGGCGCGGAATTGATGCACCTCAGGTCTGAGAAATTCATTTATATCGAGGCAGATCAAGAGCAGGGCATTGTCCACATAAAAGCCCCGATGATCAAGCTAGATGGGGATGTTCATATCACCGGGCAGCTGATGCAAACGGGCCGGATTATCGGCGTTGAAAGCGACGGTGAAGGCCTGAAAAGCCTCGACCTAATGGGCGACCCTATCAACTTAAACGGTGGCGGTGGCGTGCTGGGTATCTTGGCCGGGCTGCTGGGCGCTGTCTCTGGCGGGGCGCTGTCTCTGGGCCAGCTTGGCTCAATTATGAGCGGCGGCGCGAATGGCCTGATAGGCGGGCTTCAGAACTTGGCAAACGGTGTTCTAGGAGCCGGGGGGCTTGAGTCTTTGCTAACCGCAGCCGGTGGCCTCAATATCTCAGGGATCGGCGCGGCCATGAATGTTGTCGGCGGCCTGCCAGTCCTGGGTGAAGTAATGAACGGGCTGGGCTTTGTTGGTTCTGTGCTCCAAGGCCCAGCAGGGGCGACCCTGTCGGCTTTAACTAGCGGCAGTGGGTTAAACCTTGCCGGTGCTTTCCAAGGGCTTTCAGGTTTGACCGGAGCGATCGGGGATCATTTCAACATTCCGGCGCTAAGCAACCTCAGCGACTTAACAGCCCTACCAGCCCTTGAAAGCATTATCAGCGGCGGACAACTAACGATTAATGACGTGATGGACGTTGCAAGCGGCGCGGCTGGAGCTTTTGGGGCACCGGTTGACGTGACCAACGCGATCAATTTTGCATCGTCAGCGGCGGCCACCGTCGCAGGCACGGACCCTAATGATGGATCAGCAATTTTTGAGGCTGGTCTGACCTTGTTCCAAAATGGAGGAGGCGCGATTATGGACGGCCTGCTAGGCAACAACAGCAGTGTTTCGGCTGAGCAAATCGCTCATAAAATTTCAGAATTAAACCTCGCGAGCACGCTTGATTCCTTAGAGGCAGCTGGGGTGAACGGCGGCCAAGCTATCGGCAGCTTGATTTCAAGCGGTGCCATCACCTTGGAGCAGGTTTTAGACCTTAACAGCGTTTTCCAGGGCGGCCCTGACGCAGTAGCAACAGCGGCCCAAGCGATGGATTTAGGCAAGACTCAGAAATTTTTTGACACGTTCGAGCGCGCAGCACCTGGAGAAACGCCAACCCGCGACATGAGCAGCAAACGCGGATCAGACAGCGACCCTAAAGAACAGCAACCACCCCCGGACGCTTACAGCGACTGGAACACCGTTTACACCTAGGAGGCCACAAATGCCCGGAGTTGCAAGACTTGGAGACGTTTCAAGCCACGGCGGCGGGCTAACCCCGCCCGTGGCAAAAAGCGTGCAAACGAATGGGCGCCCTACCGCTCACCTGGGCACTATTCACGTTTGCCCGATACCGAAGCACCCACCGACCCCGATCTTCCCAGGGAACCCATCAGTACGTGTCGAGGGTAAGCCTATAGCTACGATCGGAACATCAGCCGGGTGCGGGGCTTCTGTGGTGACCGGTTCCGGCGATGTGAATGCGGGCTAATGGCTGTAGGAATGAACAGAGAAACGGGCAAGCCGTTGTCAGACGCGGATCACTTGCGCCAATCAATCCGTGACGTTCTTTCGACGCGCATCGGCACACGCACAATGTTGCGCGATTATGGAAGCAACATCCCCGAGCTAGTCGATCAGCCGATCAACCGTTCGACGATCGCGGCCATCCGTGCGGACGTGATCAACGCCTTAAACATTTGGGAGCCACGAATGAGAATCGATCGAGTGGTTCTGTCTGAGGTGTTGGCGTCTGGCTCGATCACGTTCGATCTAGATCTCACCTATCTGCCCAACGGCGAAGCAATCGCCCTCAGAGGAGTCACGATCTGATGTCATACAATCTTTCGTCTTTACCAGATCCGGCGATCGTCGAAACGATTTCGTTTCAAACGATCTTTAACGAATTACGCGCTGATTTTTCTAATCGGTTCCCAGACTTTTCAGCATTGGTGGAATCTGACCCTGCGATCAAGCTGCTAGAGGTTGCGGCTTATCGCGAGGTGGTTCTACGCGCGCGGGTCAATGATGCGTTTAAGGCGACGCTGCTGGCGTTTGCCACCGGAACCGATCTAGACAACCTGGCCGCGTTCTATGGCCTCACGCGAATTACGCAGGAAACAGACGCAGAACTGAAAGACCGCACCATCAACAGGATCCAGGGCAGCTCGACGGCAGGCGGTGCGGCCTGGTATCGCTACCAGGCATTAACGGCAGACTCAGGCGTGAGAGATGCGCGGGTGACAAGCCCCGGCGCAGGGCTAGTCCAGGTCGCCTTGCTTAGCAAAGAGATTGAGAATCTGGAGGCCCTGGGCACCGATCCGAACGCACTCAGCCCAGCAATGTCAGAGCTTGCCGCGTTTTATGGCGTGGCTGTAACGACGGCAGACAAAGACTCAACCATGGCGCCACAGATCCAAGCTGTGATCGAAGCGGCGGGGCCAGGAGGCACCGCAACGCCTGAAATGCTCGCGGTGGTCGATGCTGTGATGCAAGACGACGAGGTGAGGGTGATCACCGACGCGGTGACGACCACTTCTGCGAACGTGGTGAGCGTCAACGTTGAGGCTGAGGTCTATCTCTACCCCGACAGCTCGGCGACGGTTTTGACAGGCATTGAGGCGGCGATCAGAGCCGCGATCCAGTCTGAAGGAGGCCTCGGCTGGGATCTTACCTTGTCATGGCTGATTAAAAATATCCACGTCGACGGGGTGCAGCGCGTTGAGTTGATCTCGCCCACGACCAACCAAGTGGCAGACGACGGAACAGCCATAAGCATCGGAACATTCACCGTGACAAATCTGGGATACGACCGCTGATGACTGACGCTCTCCTGCTGCCTAGTTCATCGACCGGGCTTGAGAGGGATCTCTCAGCCTCAATGGATGCACTGCCGCGCCTAGGCGCAGCGGCTGAGCTAATCCGCGACGCAAAGCGCGAAAACATCCCCGACAGCGTCGTCCCATTTCTGCTTTATGAGTACGGCCTAGGGGAGCTTCTGCCCTACCTGTCCGACCCCCGTACGGCGATTAGTACAGGTGTTCTCTGGCAAAGATTACGCGGCACGCCCAAGAGTTTCAGCATCGCTCTGGGCTGGATCGGAA
>Ga0181399_1000855_pt1 | contig 11075 bp, 6 predicted proteins | sample 22SPOviralmetaG_FD_130128 | JGI IMG/M metagenome (GOLD analysis project Ga0181399, IMG submission 130128) | Marine viral communities from the oligotrophic San Pedro Time Series (SPOT) site, San Pedro Channel, CA, USA - 22 SPOT_SRF_2011-05-21 | ecosystem: Environmental > Aquatic > Marine > Strait...
CTGTGTTCTACTATGTGCGCAAGATTGGAACCAGCGCAGGTATTGCTGCTAAGAGCAAGACCTACAACGAAGGTTGGTTCACTGCTACTCGTTCTTCAGCAGACAGTGACTTCAAATTCACTCTGGAAGGAGGGTCAGCAATCTCTGGTCTTTACGACGGAGTTGAATTGTTGGAAGCATACACCGAAGACTCTAATGGTTCTAAGGTTCTGCATGCTGTTGAATTCGACGGCGGTCAGAGAGATAACTTCTACTCTCCTTCCCGACTTATCGCATCAGGTATCGACACCGCAGTAAACACTATTAGAGCAAAGGTATCTTACTTCGAATGGGGCACTGGAGGAGACTACTTCTCAGCAAACTCATACGACATCGCCGACTCAACTTGGTTTGATTATGGAGACATCCCAACGTTTGTTTCTAGACAAACTGGTGTTGCATACGAACTTCACGATTATTTCGACTTCCGTTCTAAGTTAGATCCAGAAGCGGCATCAATGCCTGCTGCCGACCGTTTTGAGTTGCCAAGGTCTGGCGATCAGATTAGTCATGGCGTTGAAACTTACAACACAAGAATTGACAACATTGTCCTGACATACGACGGTGACACTTTCGCTCCGATCCTTTATGTTAAAAAAGGAGAGGAAGCACAAGAACCATTGATACCGTCTTCTGGCGCGAATGAGATGGTTCTGTTCTCGTATATGCTCGGTGGCAACACAAAGAACGTCAACGATGCACTGTTCGCTGCACAAAGATACCCAAGATACACCATGCGCGACATTGATGAAGTCAACGAAAGGGTCAAGAGACTCGAAGAGACTGTTTCCCTGAGCGTTCTTGAAGCAGAAGCATCAAACCTTGTGGAACTGGACGGTCTCGGCAACGTTCGTTCAAAGACAGGATTCTTTGTAGATGACTTCACCAAGGGACTAGCACTTACTGCTTCTGAGGTGTCACCGAACTACATCGATGACGCGTCGTTCATTACTCAAACATTGGACGTAGAAGAAGCAAACGTTTTTCCTAAGCAACAACTTTCGTTCAACGAATTCCAGTTTGATAGTAACGATCAATACTCTGCCCGAGGAGTTGGCGCTAGAAGTAATATCGTTCAAAGGGGCGACCTGTTAATGTTGGACTATGTCGATGTCCTAGACTCGACCCTGTCTCAACCACTTATTTCTTGGAAGTCCTCTGGCACTTCTGAAGAGCACGGTTACTACAACGTCAACCCATTCAACGTGTTCACTGGAGAAGGTGTTGTCCGATTACGCCCTTCTTCTGACATCTGGTTTGATGTTAAGAGATTGCCGACTAAGAACCATAATGGCGGGACTATAACCACGAACCGATCACCTATCACGAACTTTATTCCTGTGACCACGGTCGGCAGATCCCGAACTCGAATCACAACGACCTCACAACGTATTGGACCCAACCAGTGGCGTAATGGGATATGGGTGTTCCAAGCACTTAACACATCTACCGTGACAAGTACCAGAAGTTCCACCACCACTAGGGTCAAGACAAGAGTTATTTCTGACGATACTGTGGTCAGAGATCTTGGTGACAGGACTGTTCGCATCGATTCAATACCGTTCATCCGTCAACGTAGAGTGTTGGGCAAGGCAGAAGGTCTTCGACCAAACACCCGTTATTGGTTATTCTTTGACGGCATTCGTATGGATCAGTGGACTCTTTCTCGCACTAAAGCACAGCATGAGCAAGATGTACAAGACGGCGTCCACCGCGCACAATATCCTGCGACTAACGTGCGTTTACGGACACACCCTCTGACTACCGGCGCGACTTCAAACACGTTGATTGCTGACGCCAACGGTGATCTGTTCTTTGACCTTTGGGTTCCTAACACATCCTTAGTTCCAATTCCGCGTTCATCTAACTTCACTTTCGCGAAAGAACTTTCCCGTTGGACGAAGGCAGTTCGTGCCGGAGTAAAACGTTTCGGTCAGAACGATCCGCGATGCTACGATAACGCAGGTTGGAAGTTCCGAACAGGCACCAAGAACGTTAAACTTCTTGACATTTCTGTTAACAACGAAAGTGACGCTTTGTCTCGTGCTAGGACCGCATACGTTGCTTCTGGTACGCAGAGGACTGTTCAGCGTAACACGATCACTACTCGTCACGTCGTGGTTGAAGATTTCATCGACACAACCACCACAACGACTGTGGATCAAACTGTTACCGAACGAGTTGTTTGGAGACGAATTGACCCTCTGGCACAGACATTTGCTGTTGAAGCAACCTCTGGTGTTCCAGGAGTCTTCGTCACTAAGGTCGACATATATGTCAGATCTGCTCCTGCGGCGACCGATGAGCAGGTTCCTCTGCAATTACAAGTACGAGAGGTTCGTGATGGCACTCCGATGAGTGGCGTTATTTCTGAACAACACAGAATCTACAAACCTGCATCAGAAGTTCGCGCGGTCGTTGATTCGATCTCTGACTTGACTGACTACGAAGAAGTGATCAGCAAACCAGTTACTTTCGAATTTGCTGAACCTATCTTCCTGCGCGCAGGCGAAGAGTTCGCACTGGTCCTACTGGCAGAATGTGATGACTACGAAGTATTCGTTGCAGAAACCTATGGACTTATCCTCGGTAAGACTGACAAGCGTGTGAGCAAGCAACCTGCTATGGGTTCTTTGTTCCTCTCGCAGAATGGTTCTACATGGACGCCAAAGCAGAACCAAGATATGACTTATCGTATCCACACTGCTAAGTTCAAGACCGAAGGTGTTGCAAACTTCTTCCCGTCTAGCATGCCTCGTCACCTGCATAACTACGACACTTCACTGAGTGTAGACTCTGCTGACTTGACTCGTTTCCGTGTATTGCACCCAGGTCATAACCTCGGTGTAGGTGACCGTGTCAACTTGACCGGTCTGGATTCATCCGCTGACTACCTCGGCGTCGCCGCTGGTGACATTATGAACCAAGCGCACGTGGTTGACTCCGCTGACGTTAATGGTTACATGGTCTCCCTCGCAAGTGGCGGTCCATTCACCGCCGGTGGCGTATTTGGTGCTGACTCTGTTGAGACTAACCAAGCATTCAACATCGACCGCTTTGCTTTTAACGCCAGAGAGATTAACTTCCTCGGAACTAACACTAACTGGTTCGGGTCTTTCGTGAGTGGTGTATCACACAGTCGCATCGGCACTACTGCTACTGCTGATCCACGTTTTGACATCGATGATGCTGCCACTCTTGGCACTAACTCGAATGGTTTGATCCCTCTTTCTGAAGGCGAAACTACTAAATTCAGAACACCTCGATACTTGGCAAACTCTGATCAGGTCGTTGATGATCTGTCGGGCGAACCTTCTATCGTCATCGGTTGTCAGGTTTCTAGTAACCAGACTTCTGCCTTTGGTGGAGTCAAAGCAGCACAACAAATTGCCAATGGATACATCTCTGACGTCACTCCGATCATCGACACTCAAGCAATTGGTGGTGTGGTTACGAACTACGTTATTGATAATCAGGCAGTAGACTCTGCTTCTCGTAACAACTTGGTGAACAACGCACCTTCTGACTATGTTCCAGAGACTCATCCGATACTCGGAACCACTCCTTCTAAGCACCTGACCAAAGTGGTTTCGCTTGAAGAGGCGGCAAACGGTGTCCGTGTATTCCTTGAGATGCACAAACCACCGTCAGCATCTTTTGAGTTGTACTATAGAACAGCAAGAACATCTGAGGAAGACATCTACGATAACTCCTTCGTCAGAATCGACGCACAGAACAACGTTGCAGATCACGTCTACAACCCTACTTCTGATGTTGAAGTGGACTTCTCTGACTATAAGTATCTGATCGGTGGAGTAGATGGTGACCTTGATGACTTTGCTGCTTTCCAGTTGAAGATTGTATTTAAAACCACGAACACTTGTGAGATACCAATCCTCAGAAGTATCCGTGCTATTGCGGTGATCTAATGAGTGAAGAGTACGTGAAGGTGGAAGGTTCTTCTGAATTATATAAGAACCTTTACACCGGAGTCGTTATAAATAGAAACGAGCAAGAAATTAAGATCGCCAGAGAACGAAAGAAGGCGATTAAACTAGAGTCGGAACGTAGTGAGAAGATGGCAAATGAAGTCTCCGATCTACGTTCCGAAATCTCCGAACTTAAAGCACTAATAAAAGCAATGGCAGAGAGATAAAATGGCATTCGATAGCGCACACCCAATATTTCAAACTACTGATACCTTTCAGCAGTTAATCGACGACCTGAATCATTTCGGGGACAACGTCGACTCTGACCTGAGTTGGATTGACTCTGCGATAGGTGACCCGACTCTGCTTGCTACTGCGGCAACCCAACTGGTCACTGCTATCAACGAGTTGAACGACTCTATCGGTGCTGGCAGTCTGAACACTGTCGCACAGACCCTTATCGGTGCTGTGAACGAAGTTGAAGGCGTGTTTGATGCAAGTGCTGAGACTATCACTGTAGCGGATCTCCTTGTTGACGCCTCTGGCGACATCACTCTCGATGTTGGTGGGGCGAACGTAGTCCTTAAAGACGACGGTGTTCAATTTGGTGGTCTGACTAACAGCGCAGGAAACCTGATCGTTAAGACAGGCACCACCACTGCACTTACTTTCGGTGCAACCAACGTCACTGTAGCAGGAACCATTACTCTCCCTGCTGCTGGCACAGGCAGCATTGCTTCAACAGAGATTTCTGCCAATACTGTTCACGGTGCTATCGACGAGGTGAACGAGAGAGTCCCTAACGTTTACGATCGCTCTGGCACGCTGTTGAATCCATAAGGCATATATAATAGTATGTCTTCCGAATTCTACAAGTCCATCCCCCTAACTCTGTCCGGAACAGACTTCGCGCAAGTGCCGTCTGCCACCGAGGAAGGTTATTGGTCGCAAGAAGCAGCAATCAACTGGATATCTTCTCACGACTCTGATGGAGCACAATTCTACGGTAACGTCCAAGCGTCCGGTTCAGGAACTTCCATTGGTTCTTTCGTGGATACGTTTTACCAGCAACCAGTCGGTACTCACCCTGGAACTTCCCTGAGCGTTGGTTCAACTACAACTGTCCTGTATATGATGGACAGCAACGCAACCGATCACAGTAACGTGCCGGAACTTCCCCTTCTTGCGGTTGATAGTAGCGGTGACATCTACGAGATGGATTCTGCTTCTGGTATACGGTTGGGCATACGAATTGCCGAAGAAGTGCACTCAAACGAGATGCACGGTTCGTTTAGGATTGGCGCGACACAACCTTCCGCTGACTATGTTGAGTGGGACGCGACAGTATTCTCAGATACGTTGGCGAACGGTTCGGTTCCATACAGCATCTGGCGTAAGAACACCTTCGCCAGCGAAACGGGTGCGATCGATCATTTGGGCAATGCGCCTAGTTCCTTCCTCCTTCGGTTGAAGGACAGTGACGCTCCTGACATACAAGAGATGGATGCCGCCGAGTGTAGGTCTACACTGACAACGTTGCTCCTCGCTGGAATGGAAGCGTCTGGAGTGGGATCCTACCAGTTGCGGTCATCATCGCAAGGTGCCCCGACTGACTCTGGAACTTGGGTCGCCCGAGGAACGGCGATCGACACAAGAAATACCACACAGGATCTTCAGTATACTTCTCAGCAGTATACCAGTCCCCAGTTTACCAGACAATACACTGGACAGTATACCACGCAGTTTACAGGGCAGTCCTTCGCCGACGTCCCAACACAGTTTGCTGGAATCAGACAGGTCGCATTCGCCGGTCAGCGTTCTTACACTAACCAGTATGCCGGATCTAGAAACTACACTGACGCGTACTCTGGTGAGAGAAACTACGCTGATCAATATACAAGCGCCCCCGCTCAGTTCGCAGGTACAAGGCAGTTTGGTGGATCCAGAAACTATGCTGATCAGTATACCGGTGGCACAGAATACTTTAGCGGTCAGCGAACTTCCCAGTTTGCTGGAAACCGGCAGTTCACTGGTGCGCGACAGTTTACCAGATTCTTTCAAGCAAATTACTCTGGTTCCCGAGGCGGGTATTACCCGTTCTCAGGTTCTTATGCTGGTATCGTATACTCTCCATATACGGCGATCTACTTCCGTCCAGTAGGGTTTAACAGTCAGGCGACCTTCAGCGGAACAGTACCTGGAAATACAAACCCTGTTGTTCCAGGTAATACCAATAGTGGTTCGTTGGGTGCACCGTTCTACCAAGTACCTACTCCATTTGGACCGGCACCAGTACCAACATTTTACGCAGCGTCAACAAACCCTGCGAGCGGAGGTAATACAAACCCAACAACGTACAACTCCAGAACAGAATACTATTCTAGTGTTGGTTACGAGACACAGTACTTCTCAGGGACTACTGCAACCACTGGGTACTTCTCAGGAAGTCGTAACGGTCTTGCATACTTCTCTGGCAACTACCTCGGACCGGCATCACAGCAATACGCGGGCAATCGACAGTTCACCGGCGCAGGTCAGTTCACTGGGCAACGCACAAGCAACTTTGCAGGCACAAGACAGTATGCTGGCGACAGAAACTATGCCGGTCAGTACACCAGTGCCCCCGCTCAGTTTTCGGGAACAAGACAGTTTGCTGGTGACAGAAACTATACCGACGCCTACTCTGGTTCCAGAACATATGCTCACCAGTATGCCGGTTCTAGGCAATATGCCGGAAACTTTATCGGTCCACAGTCGGGTCAATTCACAGGCATCGTTGCAACAACATATACTGGGCAATACACTACCCAATTCGCCGGCACGTATGCTTCAAACTACACTTCCCAGTATTCTGCGCAGTATACAGGCGAGACTTTGCTCGCCCTAAGTACAACTATAGAGACATATACACTGTACTGTAAGATCTCTGAATCTTAATTTACATTATTGGAGTTTATGATGGCAACCCGCAAATGGTTGGACAATGCCTTCTGGCATAATGAAGAGAAGCAAGTAGCAGAAGCAATCCTTATTATCACAGACGACGAGGGAAGAGAAATATCCCAAGTCGTTACTGTCCGCAAATCTGACGTCCACGGAGAAGTCAACCCAGATTGGGTAGAACTTATGGATCAGGTTGGTCCCGAGCAAATCGACGCTTCTACTGCTGAGCGAAAAGAACGAAAGGCAAAGGAAGCAGAAGAACACGATCAAAAGAGGATGGCAGAGAAGCAAACAAGGCAACTCGAAGAACTCTTTGAAGAGAAGATCGTTGTACTTGAGATCGACGAAATAAAAAATACCCAAAATAAAACTCTCAAGAAGAAACTTCGCCGGTCTAAGAACCGAGTAGAGATGAACCTGTATGCACAGTTGATTCTTATGGAAGAACTTGGATTGGGTTTTGTTACCAATGACTCCGAATAACGGATACCTTATAGTCGCGTCTAAGAAGTACACTTTCTATGCATGGGCAATCAACCTATGCGAAAGCATCAAAGACTACTACCCTGAAGCGCAAATCTGCCTAGTCACTGAGGAGAGGTTTCTCGACGGTCGCGAAAAGATCGCAGAACACGTCATCCTCTGCGACGACCATTACCGCGCCAAACTCTGGGGTATGGCGCAGTCTCCCTTCGACAAGACCTTTTACATCGACGCTGACTCTGAGATAATCGGAGAAGGCATCGAGACAGTCTTTGACGAACTCGGCGACGCAGATATGATGTTCACTGGACTGCCCAGAGAGATGTGGGATATTTTCAAGGACACCGAATTCCCAGGCGGGACATTCAAACTTTGTGGATCCTGCTGCTTGTATGACAGTAGCAACCCCAAAGTACTGGAGTTTATGCAGGACTGGTACGACTATTATATCCGGCAATACGAAAAGTCTTGGTGGCCAACTAAAGAAGATGGTTCGTTCGACACAGAACTTTATCCACATCACCTATTCCAGTGGGATCAGTTTACGCTCTGGTGGTTGACTGAGAAAGAACCTAAGTATTCTGACATGAAGGTTGAGATCTTCAAAGATTCTATTCGCTGGAACTACTGGGCGATTCTTGATAGGGATAAGTTCCCTCTTGACGACAGCATTGTTATCTACCACATATCATGTAAAGGCGATCGAAATTCTCTAGCATGACAGATACTCATAGACAACTTATGAACACAGCGGTTATCCGCGACCCAGAACTCTTAGGGATTCTTGAGGAATACTCAGACCTCGTTCAGAGCATAGATTTAGAAACGGTTGAGTTTGACAAGACCGACTTGAACAACAAGCACCTTGTTTCTGAGGAATACAGAAAACGTATTCAAGCGATGGGAAGGGGACACGATGGGTTCCCAGAGAAGATAGTCGGGTTTGACTTGGGTTTGGATAAATTTCGCTGCTCTGACATAGACGAGTATGTGCGCCTGAGTCGCGCGAGCGAGGAGATAACCGGAAGACTTCAAGCAGTCCTTGGTACTAAATACAGAGCACTCTCCTGCGTTTATCCTCCAGGTGGTTTGATCAGTTGGCACAACAACGCTAACGCACCTGGATATAATATTATATTCACTTGGTCTGAGAAGGGTGACGGGTACTGGGAACACCTAGACCCAGACACAGGAGAGATCGTCCGCATACAAGATGTTGCTGGGTGGCAGTGCAAGTATGGATACTTTGGTCATTATGACCAGTTTGACAAGGTTCTGTACCACGCAGCATACACAGACTGCCTCCGCACCACAGTTGCCTATGTTTTTAATGGAGATAATACCGGTAAAAATATGGCAGAAATGCTGATCGCGGAAATCGAAACTGCCTAAATAGAATGAGCAATCCCATTCATAGAGTCTCAGGCGATCCCTGAACTGGATATGAATGGCCCATTCGACTAGCACAGGGCAGTGTTTTGGCATCTTCGTCAATCCTCATTACATACGTTGAATCTGGTTACGTCGACGACCAATATGTCGTCCAGACGCAAGAACTCACGATATGTCTCGACGCCCAGAGTGCATCTGCGTCTGGTGTAGCAGAAGTAGTCCGCGCAGGTTCAGGCGCACTTGAAACAGGTGCATCCACTGCTGACGGCGTGTCAGAAAGAACCGTTGTCGCCACCGGTGACGAACAGGTAGACTCCTCTGTAGTCAACGGCGATGCCGGACGTTCTGTAAACGGTACATCAACCCTCGAATCGGGTAACTCCACCGCCTCTAGCGTTGCAGAGAGAATAGTAACGTCAACAGGAGAACTTACAACAGGTGAGTCCTCTGTAATAGGCACCACCTCAAGAACAATAAACTCTATCGAAGCAGACCTAACCGCCGAAGAAGTTGGCGTTGTAGTTGTCGCTGGTGATGCAGAGCGTAAGGTAATTACTCAAGTCTCTGCCATCGTGGTAGATTCGAATTCTGAAGTTGATGTTACAGTCGACCGTACTGTTGTTGGCATCGAAGGTCAACCAACCGCACAAGAAGCATCCCTGACTGGTATTGCGGAACGCATCATAACAGGCGCAGGCACTCTTGTTGACGGCGTATCTGAAATATCTGGTTCTGGTGGTCGTTCTGTCTTAGGAGACGCCGCGCTTGTTGACGGTATTTCGACAATTGCTGGTGTCGCTGAGAGAGAAATTACTTCCACAGGCGTTCTGGTTGGCGACACATCCACGGTTGCTGGAGTCGCTGAGAGAGAAATTACTTCTGCTGGCGTCTTGGTGGACGGGCAGTCAACTGCTTCCGGTGTTGCTGAGCGTGAAGTAGACACTAACGAGACTGATCAGTCTCTCAACACAGGTGATGCTACTATCGCCGGTGTTGGTGAGCGCATAGTAACAGCAACGGGCGACCTTGACAACGAAGTATCTGAAGTTGTTGGTTCCGCTGGGCGCACGGTTGTTGGCGCTGGAACATTAGAAGACGCCTCATCTACTACGGTTGGTCAAGCAGAACGAGAAGTTGAAGACACTACGGGTAACGCGCAAGCAGAACTCTCTGAAATCTCTGGTGTTGCCGAGCGAACTGTAAACGGTATTGGTGATATACAGACCACTTCTGATGTGGATGGTGTCGCCGAGCGTGCTGTAACTGGCACCTCTGTTCTAGTCGACGATGTTTCTACCGTTACTGGTGATGCAGAAAGAACTATTGTCGCCAACGGTGACGAGCAGACAGACACCTCTGAGATCTCTGGTGTTGCTGAACGAATTGTAAATTCTGCTGGGCAAACTCAGACAGATACTTCAGAAGTATCTGGCGTTGCCGAGAGAACTATAGTAACTGAATCCGGAATTGAGCAAGGCGATACTTCCGAGGTTGTTGGTCAAGCAGGACGCACGGTCGTTGCTGTTGAAGCAGACCTCACCGCTGACGAGGTTGGTGTTGTAGTAGTCGCAGGTGACGCTGAACGTATGGTGGTCACTCTGGTCGCAGGAATGGATCCAACAGACCACAACCTCATAGATGGTTCTGGTGTTCGTACTGCCAACTCACTGCAAGGCACCCCACAAGCACAACCGTCAACCACTACTGGTGTCGCTGAGAGAATTATCGTCTCCGAAGAGACTACCCTCGACACGCAAGTTTCTGTGGTCGACGGCGAAGCGGAAAGAGTGGTTACTGCCTCTGGCGTGCTAGAGGTAACTGACCTCTCTGACGTTGATGGTGTAGCAGAAAGGATTATCGTCTCTGATACTACTGTAGAGTCGGGCGCTTCTTCGACCACTGGTCTGGTAGAAAGAATAATCGTATCTGAGTTTGGTGATGTCTCCGTCGCAGACGACTCAGAAATAGTAACTCAAGCAAATATCGGAAGGGTCACTTCTCCAGAGTTGACCACAGTACCTTCTACCCTCGACGGTCTCGCAGAACGAATAATCGTAGATGTAGAGACGCCAGTACAGGCGCAAGTCTCTGAAGTCGAAGGTGACGCACAACGTAAGATCAATGCAGCAGGTTCTGTCCTTACAGATTCTTCTGTTGCTGTCGGCGAAGCAGAACGCATCATCGACGACGAAGGTCAACTTGACCTGAGTGTCAATTCTGACCCGTCAACTCTATCTGGTCTAGCAGAACGTATCATCGTCCTAGAGGAAGGAATTGCAGACACGGTAA
>Ga0181399_1000856_pt1 | contig 11072 bp, 6 predicted proteins | sample 22SPOviralmetaG_FD_130128 | JGI IMG/M metagenome (GOLD analysis project Ga0181399, IMG submission 130128) | Marine viral communities from the oligotrophic San Pedro Time Series (SPOT) site, San Pedro Channel, CA, USA - 22 SPOT_SRF_2011-05-21 | ecosystem: Environmental > Aquatic > Marine > Strait...
CTACTAAAACCGAATTACTTGATTATCTTGCTAAAAATAATAATCAAGCGTTATATCCTAATACAGATATTTGGGTACCTGTTATTGCTCCTGAATATACAAATGGAAAAGATTGGATACAAATTGGTGACTTAAATCATAAACCTGCAACATTACATACAGAAAATTTAGGCAGTTATCCAAGTTGGGGTGATACTACAACAAGTTATGCATTTAGAAGGTTATATATTGAAATACAAACGATCGATATTTATGTAGATAATACATTTTATGGTATAACACAATATGATAATGGAAAATATAAGGTAGAATATAGTTCTTATTATAATGATGACGAAAAACCTATTTATCTATTAACAGAAAACACTGATAAGATTGGTTCATTTGCTGAAAATAATTATATATCTGACGGTGATATTAGTAGTTATTCAGGTAATAATTATATTAGAGAGGAATATAAAGGTGATTGGGTTAAAATTAATTTACCCTATGAAATTAAATTAACAAAATCACAATTTATTACAAATAATAGTTTGTTATTAAACTCTCCTTATTTATATGAAATATATGGTTCAAATAATAATTCTCATTGGTATGTAATTTGCGAAAGATCTTCCAACCCTGTATATGATAATAATATCATAGAAGATGATATTAGTAATAGTACTTATTATAATAATTATGCATTTTGTTGCAAAGCAATTGGAAATAACGCATCACAGATGAAATTTGTTGAATGGAAATTATTTGGATCAATAAAAAATAATAATATTAGTTATTCTGAATCAAATGCTAATAAAACAACTAACTTAACTGGATGGAATCACGTAAAACATATTTCTCATTTGAGCCAACATTGGTATACTGGTAAAGATTATTTACAATTTAATGTTGAATATGGCGAAATAAATAATTATTATAATAATTGGAGTACTAAATTTAATTATGAGTTTGATGAAGTATTATTTGTTAAAAATGATTTTGATAAATGGTTACATATAAATTATAATGATTTTAATTTAGAAGATTCAAGTGCTAGTTGGAAAACTAAAAAATCAATAATGACAAACGAAGGTATTAAAACAAGTTATAGACTTTATTATAATACTGTTGATAATAATGTTTTATACTTTGTTATTGGAACAAATGATCAAGATCAATCTAATGTTGTTTATGTAGAAAATAATAGTACTTGGAAATATGATCAAAATATATCATATGATGTTTATGTTAGAAATTCAAAAAATCCTATAACACATAATAAAACAAATTTAATAACACCAGTTAAAATTAACAATACTGCAAATGAATATTACACGGAATTTATTTATAATAATTTTGATGATATCAAATCATCGTATGATTTAGATTTCTATGAAGATGCTACTATTGATATTTTAGTTGTTGGTGGTGGTGGTTCTGGCGGTTCTTATTTAAGTGGAGGCGGAGGTGGGGGGTCAATAGTATATCAAAAGGATCTTTTAATCAAAAAGGGTATATATAATCTTAATGTTGGTAAAGGTGGTAATATTAAAGATCAAAATTCTATAGATGGTCTAGAAAGTAGTTTTAAAAGTAAACTTACTAATGATAATATTATTGCTGATGGTGGTACTAGCGCTAATAATTTAGGTGTTGATTCTAATATATATATAAATGGAAATAATCTATTATTAAGTACTCAAAATGCATTTTTATATATTGAAGAAATTAAAGCACAACAATATCAGTATGATAATAATATATATATCATTAATAAAAAACCAAATGATGATTATATAACTTTACAATTTATATATGATCCTAATAATGAAAATGGCGAAGGTCAAACTGAATATAATTTAACTTTAGATAATCAAATTATTGCAGATATATTAATAGTAGCAGGTGGTGGTGGAGGAGGGCAAGGTTTAGGTGGCGGTGGGGGTGCAGGTGGTGTTCTATTTGGTAAAAATAAATTATTAAGTGGTGATATAACTATAAAAGTTGGTAAGGGTGGTGATGTTTTAGGTCTTCGTAATTCAGGTACAAGATCTGAACAAGGAAAAAATAGTGAAATTATAGTTGGCGGTGTTATATATACTATTAATGGTGGAGGTGGAGGTACTGCTAGAAATCCAAGTCCATATGATGGAGATGGTAATGATGGAGGATCTGGAGGTAGTGGAGGAGGAGCAGGACATAATAAAGTAGAACCTTGGAATAATGGTGGTCTAGTTGATTTACAACAATATTATGGTTGGGAAAGTTATGGTAATAAAGGAGGTTTTGGCAAACGAAGTGATACTATAAATGGTCCTTATAATGGTAATTATGGCGGTGGCGGAGGTGGTGGTGCAGGTTCAGCAGGAGAAGATGGCGGCAGTTATTTAGAATTTGATCAATATACATCTGCCTGCGGTGGCGAAGGTGGTATGGGAATTACATTTCCCAATTATTTTGATAAAGAATATGGAGATAATGGTTGGTTTGCTGGAGGAGGAGGGGGTAATTATACTAATGTATCTAGTAGTTTACACGCTAATTTTGGAAATGGATATACAATTGGTCAACAAAAATTTGGAGGAGGAGGAAGAGGAGGTTATACCTACTTATATAATAAGTCTGGACAGACATATAAAAATGGTATAGATGGTCAGAAACATACGGGAGGAGGCGGAGGAGGAGGTAACGAAACTAATAGTGGCGTGTCGGCAGGAAAAGGTGGCAGTGGTATAGTTTTATTACGTTTACATAAAAATAATTTATTAAATTCAGAATTAATTGATAAGTATAGTGGTATATCAAATAGTGGAAAATCTGGATCAGGTGCTTCAATTATACCTAGAAATCTTTATTATAATTCAAACTTGCAAACACTTATTCGTAATAGAAGAAATGAAATATTTAATTTTGATCCCGATACATTTGATAATGATTTATCTAACGATAATATTGAAATAAAGCAAATTAGTGTTTTAAATAATGCAACTGACAAAAAATTAATTATTGATGAATGTTTAATTTTCAAATATATTGATCCAGATTATGAGGATAAATCGGAAGTTCAAATATATAATATTACAAAATCAAAAGAATTTAATATTAAAATTAACCAACAAATCGAATGTGATTTCTTAATTGTTGCTGGCGGAGGTGGTGGCGGTTTTGGTTACGGTGGCGGGGGTGGTGGTGGAAATGTTATAATTGGTAAAAAAGAAAATTTTAGTGGTGATTATAAATTTGTTGTAGGTAATGGTGGTTATGGTGCACCAAGTTACTATAATTCTAAAACCTGGCCATTTGGTCAAGATAATAATTATGGACACAATACTTATAATTTACCATATACTGCTTTAAGTGGACACGATAGTTATATAATGTCTACAGATTTACTACTAATTGCTAAGGGTGGAGGATATGGTGGTTCCTCATATTGTAACAAACCACCTGATTATGGTTATTCAGCAGATGGTGGTTGTGGTGGTGGCAGAAGTGGACTTGGAAACAATAATAGATATAATATAACCAGACCAAGTAAATCTATTATGAAAAAACTATATTCTGATATAATTTGGGAATTTGTAGGCAATAAATATGGATTAGAAATTGACGAAGATTTATATATTAATAATAGTGAATTAATTACTTTATTAACAAATAAATATAATCCAGATGGTGATAATTGGCAAAATATTTTGATAACACTTGGAGAGTATAATTTGACTAATAATACTGATCAAAATATATATATAACAATAATTCCTTCTGATTATGATTCAATAGAATTTGTTTATAAAAGAAAGAAATTAGATTTGGAAGATAATGTTACTACTAATTTAGTTTCAAGATATTTATTTGAAGATTCAACAGATATAGGTTATGATAGTATTATAGACAGTGAAGGTAATGGTAATCATTTAATACCAACAAATTGTACAATATCAACATTACATATTAAAACTAAATCATCACTATTTTTAAATAGTTATGGCAAAGGTAATGATAGTAATTTAAAAAGTTATATTGAATTTCCAAGTACTTTTAATTTGTATAATATATGGAATACAAATGAACTTAAAGGTGCTTCTATTTGTTTCTGGTATAGAATAACTTGGTTAGATGAAACTAAAAATTCAGCAAGATTAATTAATTTCTATAATACATCCGATACATCTAATAATGTTGGTATAGCTATTGGTCAACATAATGATAGTAGTACAGATTTTTGTCTTACAGTAAATAATGTGAATGATATTTTTCAACCACATAGCGGTAATATTATAGATGGCGAATGGCATTTTATGGTTGTTAATATCAAAGATGATATTAACAACCATACAGTTCAAGTTTTGATTGATGGTGTGGAAAAAGTTTCAGAATCTACTGGTGCATTTTCAGCAACATCTACTTTTAATTATCAATATATTGGAAGAGGAGAGGATATTGAAAATGGATATTTTGTTGCTTATTATAATGATTTTAGAGTTTATAGTCAAATATTAGATACTTATCAAATTGATCAAATATACGAAAATAGAAATGTTTTTGTTGATGATGGCAAAAAAATGTTAAAAAATAACATTTATATTTATGGCAATAGAGGAGGAGGTGGTTTTACTGGTAGTTATCACTACGCAGGTGGAGGAGGTGGCGCTGGAGAAAGAGGTTATGGTTATAGTGCTTTATCAGATCAAGAATTAAATAATGGCGATAATTGTCCACACGGTGGAAAAGGTATACAAAGCGATATTTTAGGTATTAACTATTATTGGGCAGGAGGAGGAGGAGGAGGACAAACTAATAAAAATCCAGGCAATGGTGGTTTGGGAGGAGGGGGTGCTGGAGCAAGTTATTTGACTGGTTCATTAGGTGGTAAATTAGGATATAATTTGGGTGAAAATAGTGGCAACTATAATGAAAATAGTGAATTTAATATTAAAGATTATCAATTTTTAAGAGGCAGTAATGCAGGTGCTCATACGGGTAGTGGTGGAGGAGGGGGTAGATTAAGAGGTGGTGGAGGTAAAGGTGGTAGTGGTATTATTGTTTTAAGATATAAATATGAAATCGATATTTCTGAATTTATTATTTCTAATACTAATGAACCTGTTGTAGTTGATCAAACTTTAAATAAGACCAGTGCAACTGGTATTTTTGAAAATGCAACAAAATATATTTCTAATAAAATTGGAGGTAAATCTGATGTTAATAAATGGTCTAGAGACTTTAATATAAATATTAATTCTGGAATTGCAGGAGGAGGTGCAGGTGCTATATCCGAAGGCAAAGATGGTATATTTACAAATCAAATTATTCAATATGGTGATGGTGGAAATAGTATTGAGATTAATATCAAAAATGAAAAATCTTATTATGGTGGTGGTGGTGGTGGTGGTGCTTATTTTGAAAATATTATTAATCTAGAAAAACAATCTTTAGGTGGATTTAATTCAGGTGGTAAAGGTGGTGTATCTGATAATTTTAATACAATATTGTATCCTACAGCTGCTATACAAAATTGCGGTGGTGGGGGTGGTGGTGGTGATAAAAAATCAGAAGGAAGAGAAGGTGCAAATGGTGTAATTATTATAAGATATAAAACTAAAAATGTTCAAACGACTGATAGAAAAGTAAATACTGGATTATTAAATTATAGTAATGATAATAAATGGAATATTGTAGAAAAATTACCATTATCTCTATTAACAATACCAGAACCTCAAGACGAAAATGAATATCCTGTATTTTTAAGATATAACTTCACAAATTCTGTATGGGAAACTAAGAATATTGCATCAGAAACTAATTTTACAGGCCAACACAAAACAATGTCAACAGAAGTTAATATTTCGTTATATGTTGGATATATTGTTTGTTCTGATAACAGTTATCACGACAAAAATTGGAAATATGGTAAAAATAATTTAAATAAAAATATTGATATAATTGAATCATTACCTTATGTTAAATTATCAGAACGCAAAAAAGAAAAATCTGTTATCGGAGTTATATCAAATAAGCAACAATTAAATATAAATGATATTGATAAACAAAACGACAACGAAGTTATTATTAATTCACTTGGTGAAGGTGCCATATGGGTGTCTGATATAAATGGTCCTTTGTCAAATGGCGACTATATTACAACATCAGATATTAAAGGTATTGGTATGGTACAAGACGATGATTTATTACATAATTATACTGTTGCTAAAATAACAATGAATTGTGATTTCAAACCAAGAAAAATACCTGTTGAGAAATATGTTTATGTTGACGGAAAATTACAAAAAGATAAAAATGGTCGTTATATGATGGAATATGAACTTGATGAAAATGGTGAACAAATATTAGAAAAAGAGTACATAACTAATTATATTAATAAAGATGGCGAATTAATAAGTGAACAGGAATATGTAGATAGTTTTAATGAAATAATTAAAACTGAAATTAATCTTAATACAGAACTAAAAACTTATGTTAATAATATTGAAACAATTGATATAGATAGTGTAATAGATATTGAAAATAAATTTAATTATCTACTTGAAAAAAGAAATGTTTTTAGAATAGCATTTGTAGGTTGCACTTATCATTGTGGTTAAACTAAATATTTTCTTACAGATAGTACCAATATTATCCATATAATATATCCCATTACAGGTGCCAATATTATATTACCAGAACAGTTATAAATAAATATTACACTAATTACAAATAGTGCATAAATTGTCAAAAATATTAGCAGATTAAATAAATAGGCATTTATTTTTATTTTACCTTTTTTACATACATAAAAATAGGCGAATATAAAATAAATAGGTATAAATGGAAGTAATGCTAGAATTTTAGTATTATTCATTGTACCAAAATAATGAATTAATGTTATTATTGTTCCTCCAATAATAAATCTTATTATATAGTCTAACATATATAGATATATCTTTTCTTATTAATATAATTTATTTAAAAAATTAAACCATTTATTATAAATAAATTATGTTTTAATTATGATTAATTATGATTATATTCAACATATTAAATATCTTGATTATAATTGTATTAAAGGTTTTCAATATGAAAAATTTGTTTTAAAAAAATTAAAAGAATATTATGATATTTTAGAAATTTATTTATGGAAAGATGTTCCTGATTATTTATTAATAGAAACTGGTATTATACTTAATAATGATCTAATTAATATTAAAGATAAATATAGAACTAATAAATATTATAGAAATTATAATGTTTTATTAGATACTGGCATTGATATTATATGTAAACTAAAAAATAATGATATATTATTAGTACAATGTAAGGCATATAATTCAATAATTTCTCAAAAACATTTATCAGGTTTTTTTAGAACATTATTAGATTGTTATATTATTAATAAAAATAAAAATAACATTAAAGGGTTAATTGTTCATACTAGTGAAGTTTCTGATTTAATAAAAGAAAGTTATTGCTATAAAGAACATATTATTTCAGATTTATATATTCCTTTTAATTTAAAAAATACTAAAAATAAGTTATTAAAATATAAAAAAATAAGTTTAATATTTATGATTAATTTTAATTGTATTATATTATATTTGTTATATATATTAAATATATATGTAAATAAATTATAATTTATTATTCTGGAGTGGGAGTGGGAGTGGGAGTGGGAGTGGGAGTGGGAGTGGGAGTGGGACTGCGACGTCGAAGAATTGAAGGAGGCTTGGGTCTCGCGGCGGGTACTGGAGAGGGGCGAATATAAGTAGATGGTGGTCGACGAACTGAATTGGGACCTGGTCGTGAAAATATTTTTAAACCACTCATTAGATCAGCAAGATTATCTTCTTTTGGTGGTATAAGTTTTTCTTGATCATGAGGAGCAAATTTTACACTTTTTTTCCTAAACAGACTAGGGCCTCGAGCTCCCCCTTTCATTTTTTTGCCCTTATTATTTTTAATTTTTTTATATTTTGCAATATTTATCATACAATTTTTATATTTTACATATTCTTTTTTTGACTCTTTTTTCGTATATATTTTTTTCGTTTTTCCTAAAATAATTTTTTTCTTTAGAAAAATATATTTAGACATATCTATTAATATAAAATATTTAAATATTAAAAATAGTACATTTCTTTATTTTTATAAATTTTTTAAAACACTTTTCAAAATTTTAAAATTTTTATAGAAATGTACTATTTTGTAAAAAAATGATTATAAGTTAATTATTAATTATTAATATAATGAAAGATTTAATTGAAAATGCTTGTGAAATTGTTGTTAGTAAATACGAAACTTATGATAAAGTTCCTGAAGAATACAAATATTTTTATAGAGAATATATATCTAAAGATTTAGGTAAAAGAAAAATTAGAGATTGGCAAAGTGATGATAGTGATTCAGAATAAACTTATTATTTTTTCATAAGTTTAATATAGTCTTTAACTAAAATATATTCCTTTTTATGTTTAATATATTCTTTTTTAGATTTTTTATCTTTTTCTTTAAATATTTGTTTATTTTTACCTAATACTTCTTTTATTTTATATTTTTTGTATTCTTGTTTTTTGTTAGCACCACCGTTGTGAAAATGTTGCGGATTTGGGAACATATTTTGGTATTGGTCCATCTGTTGCTGAATCGAATCTATTGGATAATGTTGTTGCGGTTTGTACTGTGGTTGTTGCAGTTGGTTCGGCGGTTGTTGCAGTAGGTGCGACGGTTGTTGTGGTGGTGCTACTTTTGATGTTGGTGTGTGATGCAGACCAGAGTATACTAGTCCATTTCCTTTTCCTTGATGCGGTGGTTCCAAATGGTACGATGGTTGTTGTGCCTGCAGCAGTGTCATATGCGTTTTTGAGACTATCTGTTGCGGAGTTTCTTGTACTGGCATTTCTTGTAATCCTTTTCCCGTTAGTACTTGTGCATAACTTATCCTTCCTGTACCGATGTCATATTTTTGTTGTAAATTACTCGAGCCATTACTTTTCAAAGTATTTTTACCTAATGATTTAGATGTATCTAACTCTCTAAAATTGCCATAGCCAAAACTATCAATAGGATCGCCAAGTTTTCTACATTTAATTCCCATTTCCCACCTGTTTGCTTCCTGAACTTCTTTATCATCTCCTAAATAATTATTTTCACTTGTTATATCAATTTTAAATGTTTTACTACAATCAGGATCGTGGGGGGAATTATTTGGTCTAAATTCTTTATCTATAATAAGATCAAATACACCATTAAAACGTTGTTCGCTTTTATAATTTAATTTACAATCAATATGACCTGTATTTTGAAAAATATTATCAGCTTCTTTATTTTTAACAACTTCTAATCTATCCAAATTAAAGAAATAAATTGTTTTAAGATTTTTATAACGATTTATATCAATAAACATTTTTCTCATCAGATGTAGCCTATGATGATAATAATTCATAGAAGTTATTGATTCCTGTTCTGTCGCTTCAAATTTTTTGTTTTCATCTGTTGCATTTTCAAAGGATCCTTGATCCTGTCTGCATTGAAAAGGGAAAAAAACAAAAATTTTTTTCTCTTTTAATTTGTTACTAATATTAATTAATAAATTTGTAACTTTACGAAAATATTCTCGAGCACCATATTCATTATTATTTCTATCTTTTTTAAACATAATAACAATTCTTTTATTAATAAGTGGTTCACTTTTATATTCGTTCATTATAGTTTCAGAAATTTTTGTATCTTCAAAATCTACTTTAATTGTTTTATGTTTTTTTCCTGCTTTTAATTCTTTATCCAATTTTTTTTTAAATAATTCAGCAACATCTGTATATTCTGTACTATGAAATATTAGAAATTTACTTTTGCTTTCTTTTATTAAATGTTTTTTGTCTTTACCACCAATAATAACTTTAGTTTTATTTTTTTTATTAGGTTTAATGACTTTAGTTTTAGGTTTAGGTTTGGGTTTAGGTTTAATAAGTTTAGTTTTGGATTTTTTATCCATTTTATCTATTTTTAATATAGATATTTAAAAAGATAAATCATTATCTACCGGACCATATTTTGATAATAGGAAGATGTTTATAATTATGTTTATTAAAAAAATCAATACCCCATTTGGAGTATTTATGAATATCACCGAATAGAGAGAATTTATTATTTTTAGAATTAATAAATAATAAACAAGCGATAACCCTTTCAAAGGAGCATCTATTAAATCTGGATGTAATAAGTGGTATTAATAAATCTAAATTATATTTATCATTAACAAATTTTAAATAATCATATTGAATAATAGACATAGCGCCAAAACAACCTTTCCATAAAGATTTATTTTGATAAAATTTAGTTAATTCACTGTCATTAAAAGATTTAATCATATTAGTTTCATCAGGAATTTGATCCCAATCGTGTTCAAAATGCCATAAAAATATAAAATCATTAATATTGAAATCAATTTTTGAATTAATAAAAACGGAATCGTGTATAATAACAGCGGTATCAAAGAATTTAAATTTTAAAAAATAATAATAAGGTAAAAATTCTCCTCTTTTAGGGAATTGACTTTTAATAATAGTACAATTATATAATTCTTTATGTGTAATAAAATTATAATTACTATTATCATCAATAATAACAATAGGATAATCAGGATAAAATTTGCGAATAGAATCATAACATTCAATCCAAAATAGATTATGTTCTTGTTTACTAATATGTCTTAAAATAATAAAACCGATCATATTAAATATAATTAATATTTTATAATTATATAAAAACTTACAGATATTTGAGAAAATAATTAAAATTATAAAAGAAGGTTTTGTATTAATTTTTTTTATAAGAGGAAGAGATTATTCTATAATAAGGGGAAATAAAAAGGTGGGTAAAATAAAATAGAGAGATTTTAAGTGGTATAAAATAAAAAAGTAAAGATTTTAAGTGGTAGAAAAAAAATAGAGAGATTTTAAGTGGTAGAAAAAAAAATAGTACATTTCTATAAAAAATAAAAAATTTAAGAAAGGTTTTAAGAATTTAAAAAAAGTTATAGAAATGTACTATTTATTATAATTCGCTAACGCTCATTACTCGCTGTCGCGAGTATC
>Ga0181399_1000866_pt1 | contig 10979 bp, 7 predicted proteins | sample 22SPOviralmetaG_FD_130128 | JGI IMG/M metagenome (GOLD analysis project Ga0181399, IMG submission 130128) | Marine viral communities from the oligotrophic San Pedro Time Series (SPOT) site, San Pedro Channel, CA, USA - 22 SPOT_SRF_2011-05-21 | ecosystem: Environmental > Aquatic > Marine > Strait...
ACACCACCTGGTAAGTTTGCTATTGTTTGAACTGAACTTGAAACTACGCCACCTGGTAAGTTTGCAATTGTTTGAGCTGAACTTGAAACTACACCTGAAGGTAAGTTGCTTGCCATTGAACCCGATAATATGGTTGAACCAACTAAGTTTTCAATAGTTTGAGCTGAACCTGAAACTACACCACCTGGTAAGTTTGCAATTGTTTGGGCTGAACTACTTACTACTCCTGAAGGTAATATACTTGTTATTGAACCCGATAGGACAGTTGAACCAACTAAGTTTTCAATAGTTTGAGCTGAACCTGAAACTGAACCTGCTGGTAAGTTTGCTATTGTTTGAGCTGAACTACTTACTACACCATCTGGTAAGTTTGCAATAGTTTGAGCTGAACCTGAAACTACACCTGAAGGTAATATACTTGTTATTGAACCCGATAGGACAGTTGAACCAACTAAGTTTTCAATAGTTTGAGCTGAACCTGAAACTACACCACCTGGTAAGTTTGCAATTGTTTGATCTGAACTTGAAACTACACCATCTGGTAAGTTTGCTATTGTTTGAGCTGAACTACTTACCACTCCTGATGGTAAGTTGCTTGCCATTGAACCCGATAGGACTGTTGAAGATGTAAAATCCAACTGTGTTACTGCACTACCCGATACAATTACTTTTTTCCATGTTGCCATAATTGTTATATTTAATTATTAATAATTGTTTTTTTTTTGTTTTTCTAAAAGTAATCGTATCACTTTGATACAATTAATTTCTTTAATCGATTAAAATCGAATATAAATATGTTATTTATTCTACTCCTACATAAAAAGCTGAAGAAGAGTATACTATTCCTCCTTCTACTGCTGCTGGACGAGGATTCATTTCTCCTAACACAAATACCCCATCGTTATTAACTTTTGTTACTTCTATACTTCCACTTTTTATTAAAAATATATCACTTGCTGTTGAGCTAGTAATATGAAAACTACCACTTATTTGAGCTAATCCTGTGGATTTTTCAAATATAAATCTAGGATCTCCCCCAAATGATCCATTATCGTTAAATTGAACTGAATTTAATGGTGTAGCAGGAGTTCCTCCTCCTCCACCACCTGGGAAAGTAAATGCACTCCAAGATAGTGTTGGGAAAAATGAAACGGGAGGGCTAGCTGGGGTTACAGTAGCTTGGTATAAAGATTGGCTAGATTCTAACCATACTATTTGATCATTTACAGCTTGTTCTATAGGGTGATTCTGTAACTCTTGAGCTGTTGTAAATACTCTAAAGGCTCCTTGTATATGGTCGATTTTAGCTAAGGCTACAGAACCCGTAAGGGAAGCTTCTAATCTTAATTCATCATCTATTGGTATTGCCATTTTTTCTTTTTTATTAGTTTATTAACTAGGTAATCCTCCATCTGAAGCATCTGCTGGTATCATTCTACTATAAATATTACCCGTGGAACTTTGATATCTATCCTCTGCTATTATTAAATACCAATCTGTATAACCATCTACTGCAGTATTTAAGGTAATATCAAATACTTTTGCTCCTTTAATATTTGAAAATCCTCCATCACTACCGTTACTAAAAGTATTTGTGCTATTTATGAATATACAATATTGATTTGGTGTTGTATTACTTGCATTTGGAGCTCCAAAGTAGAAACTTGTTGGTAAATCTGTCATATTACCATTTTTAGGAACAAATAATAATAACCTTACTTGATCACCAACTGATACGTTTGCTAAATCATTATCTTTAATAAAATCATCTGGGGTTGTTCCTTGTCCTTCATAACCTCTAACTATAGAATAGTTGTCAGTTCCACCATAATCAAATGTAATAGTAGCATCTCCTAAGTTATCTTCGTTTATTATATTATTTAATAACCCAAAAACAGTAGATATTGTTGGAACTGGTGGTGTTGAACTATTTGTAGAACTTATACCTAACGCATTATTTATTGTTGCCGATAAATCCATAGTGTAAGCATATCCTTTACTAGTTGCTGCAGCTGATGATATAGTTATAGATATTGGTTGAGTAGTTGATTTTCCATAAGCATCAGTACCTACACCATTCAAACTATAAGTTCCAGCTGCTAAGTTACTAGCTCCTACATTTAAATCCCAAGATCTTGTAGAACTTGGAGCTGATGGCGTGCCTAAAGCAAAACTACTTGCATCTGCTCCTGATAATGTTAAACTATCAATATTTTCTCCTTGTGAATCATTAACTGTTATAGTTCCTACTTTAGTTCCAGGTGTTTGTGAACCTGTTAATCCTCCTGATACATCACTATATGATAAAGTTGGGGCAACATTTTCTGTTACTTCTAAAGTGTAAACTTGACTATTTTCTGTTCCAAATGTATTTGAAGCTGTTACACTAAAAGTAATAGTTTGACCATCAACATAAGACCCACTAACATCTTGAGCTAGTTGTATTTGTTGAGTTCCATTAAACCCTAATAGATTTCCTGGACTGTTTATAGTCCATGATACTGTTTCATTTTGAGTATTGTATGTTGTAGAGTTTGTAGCTATTGTACCTGAATATCCATTTGAACTTACATATACTAAAGCATTAGTTAATGCTGATTCTATTACATAAGGTCTTACTCCATAGTTAGTGTTTATAGCTGGGGCTATATCATCATTTATGTCGATAGTGATTAATGCTGTATCATTTCCTGGATCATACTGATCTTGAACTGTTACTTGATAAACATAAGAATCTATTAAATCAGAGTTAACGAATACACCATTTATTCTAGTGATATATCCTGTTGAGGTCATTGTAAAAGCATTTTCAGTTGGATCTGACTGACCTCCACCTGTGTATGTTCCTAAAGGAACGTTTACACCTCCTATTGATAATGATTGTAATGTAAAGTTTGAATATGTAATAATATCTCCTGGTTCTGGACCATTTGCTGTCAGTTGTCCTACATTTCTATATTCTCCACTTACTAAACCTTGACCATTAGTAACGTTAACATTTTCATTAATATCAAACTCTTGATTATTAATTGTTGGGGTAGCATTATCAAATACTCTAAGATGGTAATCTAAATAAGTTATAGCTGATGGATCTTGTCCACTTTGGTAATGTTCATCACTTGCAGTTAATGTAAATTCGTATTTGGGGTTTGTATCATAGTCTAGATTAGCTGCTGTTTGGGTAATTGTAAATCTATCTGATAAGATAGTTAAATTAAAATCATTAGTAAATGCTGTTGGTAAAGATCCAGATTGAAGTGTAAGTGCATCTCCGTTAACATCTGTTACATATACTGTACCATTTGCTTTAGCTCCAGCAGCTGAACTTTCTGATAATGATGATGTAAAAGTTCCTGCTAATACATTACCACCTAAACCAGTTTCTCTAAAAATAGGTGCTGTATTACTTGCTATTCTTATATATAAATCTTTATCTACTGTAGCTCCACTACCATCTGTTCCTCTAACTGGGAATAATACTGCATCATATCCTTGTGAGTTATTATTTTCTAAAGATTCAGTTAATAAAGTTGTTTGAACTGTTATTACACCATTACTAGCTACTCTAAAATCATCATCTGTATATGAACTTTGAGTTTGGAATGTTACTGTATCTTGAGGATCTGTATATTGTATAGTGCCTATCGTAGTTCCTGGGGCTGAATATTCTGCCACATCAAATACTACAGAATCGATTATTGGATCCGTATTTGAAAAATATGCTTCATTTAAAAAACCAACTAAATCATTAGTTCCATAGTTTTGACCATATATTCCTGCAGGTTGACTTGTGTTTGAAACAGGTCTATTACCATCAAATAATATAAAAGATGCTGTTTCAGCTATTGAAGCACTTGCTACAGACATAGATGATGTCTGTGTTTCATTTATAAATCCTAAGTTTGTAATTTGAGCTGAACTAGAAACTGTTCCTGATGGAACTGAAGCACTTGAGCCTGTATTTAGGATAATAATTTTACCACCCATATCAGCGTGTGCAGTACATTGATAATATAAAACATCAGGGGAATCAAACTGAACGTCCCATGATAAAACACCATTTGAAACATCATTATTTGTTATACCATCATTATATGGGGTGCCAGTTGAACCATTTGGAGTTGATTGAATCCTAAATGGATGAGCATTCATGTTATTAGTAAACTCATATTCTTGACCTCTTGTTAAATATATTATTGGGTCATTTTCTGCTCCTGTTAAACCTGGTCCTGTAAATGTATAATCTGAAGTACCATTTGCTCCTAAAGTCCAGTTTGGTGTAGCTGATCCACTTCCTCCTGAGCCTACTAAAGACCAACCAGAGCTAACATTCCAAGAACCTGTGTCGTTCAATACATAAAGTTCCTCTGTATCTCTTTGGTATACAACTAAACCATTATAAACATTAACCTCGCTAAAAGATAACCTTGCAGATTGATCTGCAACAGTTACCCTTGAATCTATTGGATCCGTGCTAGTTATTTTAAATCCCGATGGTAGTGTAATAGCCATGTTTTGTTTTTTTTAATATTATCTTTCTAAATTATACCCTTGAGTAGTTCCGGCTCCACCTGCTTGTAAAGCTGCTGTTCTATATATCTTATATCCTCCTACGGTTGCAAATAATCCTGTAAAAGCACCATCAGGTCCTAATACATTTAAGTTTAAGGCTGCATCTTTAATAGCTGTTAAGTTAGAAAGGGAAGCATCATATACTATGTATTGATATTTGTTTCCTGTCCAAGTTATAGAAACACTAGCCCCATTTGGGTTTGTTGTTCCTTTTTGAATAACTCCTCCTTCAACTGAACCTGCTCCACTAACCCAGTTATTTAGGTTTTGTAATTCTGATTCTGTGAAAGTAGTATTAGCTGAAGCTCCACCTCTTACACTTATGATTCTTGAGTAAGTTCTAGTAGCTGATGTTCTTCTTGCGTTTGCAAAGTTACTTGGTTTTAATGCTGGGTCGTTATCTGCACCTGCTACACCTGAAGATGAATAATCAGCTGTTGCAAATATGCTTTTTGCTGCTGTATCACTAGATACTAATGTAATAGGAGATGTAGGTGGAGATGTTGTTAAACTTCCTACATGATATACCCATCCGTTTCCTGCACCTTCAGTTGCTAAAAATGCAATACTACCTGTAGCACCTTCTTCTATTTGTAAGCCTGAAGCTCCTAACTCTACATCTGGAGTGTATGCTATTGTTGGTATAGCTGCTAAACTTTTATTAAGATTTAAATCTAAGTTTGCGATTTGTTTGTTTATTACACCTGTTGCAGGATTACTTGAAGTTATAACCAATTGGTAATCTCTTGAACCTGATGTATTTTCAGAAATAACAAATGAACCTCCTGTTCCTACTGGGCCTTGTAGTAATTTTGTATCTCCTACGGTTGTTTCAAATAATGAAGCACTTATTAAAACGTTTGATCCTAAATCAAAATTAGCAGTAACACCATAAGTGTGTAATACTTTATTAAATCTGTCTACATCATATGTTGGAGCTGTATTTGTAACCGCTGGTACTGGGTTAGGTGGAATACCAAAAACAAATTTTAATACTTCAGTTCCTGCATTGTATTCTACTATAACATTGTCATCAAAATCTAATACTTCAATACCACCTATTTTTTTATAAGGTGTAGAACCACTAACATATTCAATGTCTCCACCACCTCCGCCTCCGGAGCCTACTAAAGACCATCCTGAGTTTACATCCCATGAGCCTGTGTCATTTAATACATAAAGTTCTTCTGTATCTCTTTGATATACAACTAAACCGTTGTAAACATTAACTTCACTAAATGCTAATCTTGCGGCTTGATCAGCTACGGTTATTCTTGAATCTATTGGGTCTTTACTTGTTATCTGAAATCCCGAGGGTAATGTAATTGGCATAATTATTGTTTTTAGGTGTTTTTTAGGTGTTTAATACATATTCTGCAGTTGTTCCTGTGTATCCTGCTTGTAAATCTGTTGTTTTATAAATCTTATATCCTCCTACTGTTGCGTATACTGCTCCTCCAAATGAAGAAGGTAATACATCAAAACTAGTAGCTCTTTCTTTAATACTTGCTAAATTAGGTCTAGCAGCATCATATACTATATATTGGTATTTGTTTCCTGTCCAATATAAATCCACATTATGACCATTTGGGTTTGTAGTTCCTTTATCTATAGTACCTATAGTTCCTCCTAATGAAGTATCCCAAAAATCTAAATCTTGTAATTCGTTTGCTGTAAATGAAGTTGCTGTAGTAGCTCCATATCTAACACTTTTAATCCTAGTATAAACTCTATTAGCAGAGACTCTAGATGCTAATGCGGAATTACTTGGTTTTAATGCTGGGTCGTTATCTGCACCTGCTACACCTGATGAGGAATAAGCTGCTGTTGCATTTATTGTAAATTGTTGGTCTGCGTTATAATCTACTAAGTTAACACTTCCACTAACATTTGCAGGTGTAGGTCCTGTTGGTGTGTGAGGATAATTCATATCCATATCAACAAATACCCAATTTCTTTCATTTGAACCTCTAGATGAAGTATATGATATATTTCCTGTAGCTCCTACTTCTATTTGATTGGAAGCAACTCCTAATTGAGCTGTTGCCGTTGTTGATACTGATGGAATATCTGCTGCTATTTTATTTAGATTTAAGTTAAGATCCACGGATGCAGAAACAATTGCTCCATCTGATGGATTACTTGAAGTAATCATTAACCTATAAGATCTTGAACCTGTAGTGTTAGGTGTAACTGATAAATTATTTCCTGTTCCTACTGGTCCTTGTAAAGTAGCTTCACTTCCAGCTGTTGTTTCTAATAATGAAGCACTTATTAACGAATAAGCTCCTAAGTTAAAATTCCCTACAACATCATAAGCATCTAATACTTTATTAAATCTGTCTGTAGCAAAAATATCTCCTGTGTTGGTCAATGATGGGGTTGGTGCTGTAGGTGTTCCAAATATAAATTTAAGAGTACCACCTTCAAAAGTAACAGCAACATCATTATCAAAATCTTGTACTACTATATTTTGAATTACTTGTGAAACCTCTGAGTTGTATGTTATATTACCTCCTCCGCTTCCACTTATTGAATAATTTGTATCTCCAACTCTTAATGAAGTAAGAGGGGAAGATGAACTTCCTGTTGGATTAGCTATAACATCAGTACCACCAACTTCTAAATCAAAAGTAGAGGCATCCCCTTTTGTGAATGTTAAAACATTTCCAGCTGCAGAGCCCGTAATCATAAATGAACCTGTGTCAACAGTAGCTGCGCTTTGTTCTGGTTCGTATGGGTTTACTGGTACCTGGTCTAAGAATCTTGCAAATGTAGGCATAATTTTATCTATTTTCTAATTATAAATATCAAAGTATAACTTACCTATTAAACTCCTTTATTAAGAATTTAAATCTTCTCCACTTCTACCTATACTATCTCTTCCATCTGGAAGTTTTGTGACTCTTTGTTCATATCTTTCAGGCCTTGAATCAGTTTCCATTTGGAAAATGATTTTAGATTTTGAATTAACTTTCTTAATAGAATTAAGATCTTTCTGTATAACCTCAGGTATTAAATACCCGTATAAATTTAATTGGAATGTACCTCTTACTAGTCTTTCTTGACTTTGTTGTAATTCAGTAACGGTTGCAAAACTATCTATTCGTGCTTGAAATTTAAACCTATCAGGATTACCCCAATAAGAATCAGAAGCATAGTTTATGGCTTCTATTATTTTGTTTAATTGTTCTACATAATAGGTTTGTATAATACAACTATATGTTAAGTTTACCCAATCAGGGATAACATTAGCTATATATTGTTTTGTTGGTATTCTATTATTTAAAATATTAAAATTACTATAAATGTTTTTTTCATTAAAATCTTTTTGCCAAAAGGTATAAAGGTTGGGTTGGTTAGAATCTAGTTTTCTACTTAAGTTTCTATTTTTTTCTAATGAATCCCTTTTAAACATTATTATAGGCATCATTATTGCACCTTTTTTATCTCTATAATAGGCATCTTTTTGGACTGATTTCCATCTTTCAGGTGAACCATATATTACAGGAACAGGAATACGTTCATTATTTTGTATTACAGAAGGCCTAATAACATTATTAAAATAATACATTATAGTCTCATCTAAATCCTTTATACCAACAGTGAATATTTTTTCTTTGTCCCCTTTAAAAGACATTTTATCAGACCTATTAAAATCTAAATTAGCTTCATTTGTAGGGATTGTTTGACTTTTTACGTTGGCTTTATTAGGATTACCATCCGTAATCATATCATAAGGTTTTTGTAAACCTTCAGATATTTCTCTTTGAGATTTTGGTACGGGTTTTCTATATCTCTTAGCCATTGATTCCTGCTTTTTCTAACTGTGTTTTGTTTGCTGGTTGGTAGTGTGTTTTACATATAACTGAAATATCACTACCAAAATTAGTTAATCCTGGGTTTATTGGGTTTTCTGCATAATCATATTCAGGATCTTTACCTACAAAATATTGGTTTGATATTATATCATCTACTTCGTAATAACCTCCATAATACATTATTATGTCTCCTACTTCGGGAACTAAATCAGCTCCGTACCAATCACCTTGATCAAATTCTTCGTTAAAATCTAAGTTTCTTTGCAGTAAATCATCACGTAAAAACTTAAAATCAATATTTTGATAATATCTTATACCAAGTTCATCATCAGGATATTCTTGTGGTGATCTATCAGTTAAACAACTGAGGATAATACCCCTATAATAATACTTAGCGTCGGCAGCTTCACCATACAAGTTAAACTTTGTTTCTTCTAGTTTAAGTTTATAATAGACAACTTCCTGGGAAATAATATCACCTATCAATTCCCTATTAACGTGTCTAAATAGACTTATATCTCTCTGTCCTCCAAAAAGTGCACACATAATTAACCCACAAATATTGTATATGGAACCTTATTTAATTCCTTTTCTAAATAATCTCCTTCTAATGCTCTATTTTCCATTAATTTAGTTCTTGATGTATTATCAAAATAAGTTCTTAACCTTTCTATTAAAGCATTTTTGTCTGCTGTAGCTGAGGATAGTAAATCTTGTTGGTTTAGTGTTACTTCAGCATCAGGAATAGGAACTGTTGTATATTTTCCTCTTATATAACCTAACATTTCTTTACATAGTGTTAGTGTATATTCAAATATCCATTGTCTACCTATTGAATTTATTTCATCATAGTTAGGATTAACAAATGGAACATTAGATACATCTGTTATTTTATTTAACCCATCTTGATACGGGTTATTTCTTTCAGATTCAAAAATATACTCAAAAAACATATGCCCTGCATATCCATCAGATGATACTGCATTAGGGATTGGAAATAGTCTTAGTTTATTATTTACTAACTCAAATGAATAGTTAGATTTTCTTATTTGATCATTTAACTCAATCGCTTGTATTACTTGTAAATCGTAATTTAAGGGCATCATTAAAAAATTAATAGCTGGTGAGTAGTTACCCCAACCAAACGAATCCATTAAGTCAATCATACCAGTACCTGTACCTGCATAAGGATCAAAATATCTTGTTATTGCAGGAGGTGCTTCATAAAATACTCTTTTTAGTTCTATTCTATCTCCTGGTAGTATGTCTGTGTTAGCTTCAGCCCAAGCATTCATATCATAATCTTGTACTGAGCCTGTTAAACTTATTGAACCCGTGTAATAAGTAACTGTTCCCCCAACTCCTGCTTCTTCACCATATTGTTGAGATATTCTTACTACCCCACCCATATTAGGTTTCATTACTTGACCATTGGATTCAATAAGTGAAGATGCTCCTTCTAAAGATAGGAAATTTTCTTTAACTCTAAAAGCATATAATTCATTTCCATATGTAGTAATTGCTTCTTCAAAAGCAGTATAAAATGAGCCTGATTGAAGTTCTATATCTGTGAGAGGATAGCCTAATCTTCTAGCACAAAAATCTGCTACTTTATCGGCATCGTTTCTAAAATCTGTTTGATTATCGTAAAAACCAAAGGGTGTTTGACCTGCTGCAAATGTTGAAGTACCTGTCCAAATTGGAATGTTCATATGGTTTTATTATAAATATTAAAAAAAATAATTAAGGTGCAACGTTTTTATAAGGGTGGTTTGAAGGTAAGAGATTAACGACTCCCCATTTCCAAGCTAAATATCCTTCTATTTGTTGAGAATATAAAAATGAATTTGTTGTTGGACCACAATCATTTTTAAATAGCAATAATTCTGCGAATCTACCTGCTTGTTTTTTATTGCCATTCCTGTTAGCCATTATACGCAACTTTTGAGTAGTTGAAAGGTTAAAACTGTAGTAAGTATAGTAATTAGAACCATTAGAACCATTTACTTTGAGGTAAATAGCAGGAGTGGATGTGTTTTTTGTAAATATTGTAGTTACTATAATCCAGTTATTTTCTCTATTAGTACTGCTACTAGGTCCTATTACTCCAACATTACCTACACTATTACCTAAATCTAACTCACCAAACCATTGGCTACTATTAGCAGCAGAAACTGCATAATCACGATATGAATCTAAACTCCATAGTGAATCCTTAATAGTAGTTACACTTTCGGGACGGTATAAACCAACTGCAAAATGTTGTCCAAAGTTACTAACTAAAACATCTGTTGAGGTGTTTTGTAAATAGGTACTATTACCTGCTGAAAAAGTAAGGAGATTTAATCCGTTTAGTGTATGATATCCTGAAAGTATACTTCCATTGCCTGCGCTATTTAGAGTATCACCATATGTTCCTTGAGATTGGAATTGAGTTACAGCTACCCCGCTTTTAATGATTGATGTAGTATCACTAGCATCATACCAACCTGCTAAGTTTGGAATAGAAGTAGGGTTAAAAGGTGGGGGTGGTGTAGATCCTCCTCCCCAATATGTCATAGGAGTAAATAAAGCCATATTAAGAGA
>Ga0181399_1000870_pt1 | contig 10962 bp, 9 predicted proteins | sample 22SPOviralmetaG_FD_130128 | JGI IMG/M metagenome (GOLD analysis project Ga0181399, IMG submission 130128) | Marine viral communities from the oligotrophic San Pedro Time Series (SPOT) site, San Pedro Channel, CA, USA - 22 SPOT_SRF_2011-05-21 | ecosystem: Environmental > Aquatic > Marine > Strait...
AGTCCCTATTATATCCGTACTGTGCGTGGTGATAATAAAGATCCCCTAACACAGTTCATGACAGATCAAGGTATACCTAGTGAGCCTTGTGTTATGAAGCCAGATCAAACAACAGTATTTAGTTTCCCTGTGAAGTCTCCGACTAAGGCAGTGGTTACTGAAGATATGACAGCCATTGAGCAGCTAGAAACTTGGTTAGCATATCAACGTTCATGGTGTGAACATAAACCAAGCGTTACGATAAATGTCCGAAAAGATGAGTGGTTTGAAGTAGGTGCCTTTGTGTACAAGTACTTTGACGAGATGTCGGGCGTATCCTTCTTGCCTTACAACGAGCACACTTATCAACAAGCACCTTATCAAGAGGTTGAAGAAGTTAAATACAAAGACTTACTTTCTTTGATGCCTTCTAGTATTGCTTGGAGCGAGCTTTCTAACTACGAGAAAGAAGATAACACTGTTGCCATGCAGACTATGGCGTGTACGGGAGATGTATGTGAAATTGTAGATCTAACATAGGAGATAAAAATGTATGCACTACTTATAGTTCTGTTTCATTTAGGTGAAGTAAAAGTACAAGCAATAGAGAAGCTGTTTGAAACCTCAGAACACTGCGAAAGAGTTTCTGCTCTTGTATATAAAAAGCTACTTGATACTAGACCTTCAGTAAATTCATATGCTAATGTCTATTGTCTACAGATACCAGAGAGTACGTAACATTGATAAGTCGTATTGAGGAAGAAGCAAAGAGACATACAGAAGCTCGACAAAGAAGATTTAATGAGGAAATCTTACGACTTCTAGAACCTGTACGAAACCACATACAATTTAACTTGCAAGAATCTAAAGTAAAAGAACGAGCATTAGAAAGAGTAGAAGATGTGGCTATGATAAGTAAGTATGCTGCAGAAACAACAGGTTTAAAATAATAAAAGGGGGCTTAGTTGCCCCCTCTTTTTTTGTCTTATAGGTTACTTTGTGTTTGAAGTAGTTTCTTTCTGTTGTTCTCATCCTTGAGATAGAAGTATAAGAGTTCTAGTGCCTCGTTAGAAAGATCTTCTACTTCTCCTTTCATACCCAAAGCTTCCATACCATCAGCTAGTTCTCTCTTACTGATGGAGCCGCCTCGCTTACTGATGTCGTACATGATTTCCATGCGACGATCCCCTGTCCTACCGTGAAGCTGTAGCGTTTTCATTGCTTGCTTTTTGGATACAGACAGAACACGACTAACTAAATATCTACGCTCTTCATCTGTACCATCCCGCCACTTAGCAGAGTTTATGACATTTTCAGAATAGTAATCTAAATAGTTTACAATTATTTCATTCATTCTATTATCAGCTACAGCAATGTCAGCTTTGATGTTAGACTTCCACTCAGGTAAACCTATCTCATTAAACATTCTATTGATAGTGGAAGGTGCATCTTTCTCCCTAAAACCAAACAGTCTTCCTATAGGTGCTCTACCCGGAGTATCAGATAAAGCTCTCTTCTTTTCTTGGGGTGCTTTCTGCCCTACCATTTCTTGTACGGACAGATCCATAGCATCAAACATTTGATCTACGTAGCGCACTGAATTGTTTAGCCACTTACTACCATCATTACGATCTACTGCTACATAATCTTCTCCACGAGAGATAGCGGCTACTTGATTGATAGGATCTAAGGGACGTGTGTATCCTGATATGTACATAGATACTGCGCCACCTACAGCAGAACTTGCATTAGACTTAACTGCATCTATATCACCTGCAGAGAGATCTAGTAGAAGTTGATAGGGTGCTTTACTGACTTCACCTAATTGTCTTGTGATTGATTCAATACCAAAAGTGGCAGTAATATCTGCGACTAGTTCTTTCGGTACATAACCATCTCTATGTTGATGCGCTGCCATACGACCCATAGCCTTATAGAAGCTGAAAGGGAAGTCATACTTACGATCTCGTATAGTGCCGTCACTCATACGATCTTCATTCCAAGCAAGACCTTCTTCCATATTCTTATAGTCGTAAGCTCCCCACGCCCCTATTAAACCTAGTCCTACCGCACCTTTAATAGCAAGCTCATAAGGATCTCTCTCAGACTTGCCTAAATATTTATGCATAAAGCTTATGCCTGTGTAATCTGCCATGTGTACGACAGTGTTGTTAAAGAACTTACCGAAAGGTACAAGTGCACCAACAACAGGAACTCTACGTGCATCTTCGATAGCAGCAGCTACATAGCCCAATGCACTTTTATCAATGTCTTCTGACTTAGGTTTATATGATTTAGAAAATACAGTGCGTAAGGTATCAGACACAGCAGTAGCTGTTACTTCTGCATACTCTTCTCCATCCATCTTCTTGTATAGATCTGCATCTGCAATGAACTCAGAGTAAGACATGTTGTATTTAAGACGTACCTGTTTATCTATGTTGTACATAAACTCTTGCGTCTTAGTTAAGAAGTCTTGAGCCTTAACACCATAGACTGTTTGGAAGAAGTCCATTACTTTCTCAGGGACGCCGGGCGTATCCATGTCATCTATTTTAATGTTCAACTGTTTGAGCGTGTCTTCCATCTCAATTTCGCCAGCCATAAAGCGAAACATTTCTTTCTGCGCTTTAGGGTTGTGAGCAAAGAAGTCCATGGCTTCGTTGAACGTGGCGTTAGGATCTAGGATATTAGATATCTTCTGCTTCTGCAGCTTGAGTAACTGTATGCCTTTGTTACGAGCTTGTACAGCGTCAGCTTTCCTGCCCATCACAGCATATGCAAAGGATGCAGGACCGTATAGTACACCACGAGCAGTGTCAGTTATACTTTGTAGTGCAGATGCCTGTGTCCAACCAATCAAGTTGAGCATAGTTGTGCCCGGATGCGTAACCAAAGTACGAATGAAGTTGTTTTGAAACTTAGCAGCGCCTTTAGAGACAGCCGCTTTACGTGCAGCAAAGGGTGTCATACCTTCAGCAATCATTTCTTTAGCAGACATCTCAGCTTGCTTTGAGTCTAGCTCTGCCTTAGCTGCGCCAATAAGTCTTTGCAAGGGTTCGTCTGTCTCAGGCTCATAACCTATAGCTCGACTAGTCTTAGATAAAATATTTAAGTATCTAGCACTCTGACTAACCTCAGAAGACAGAACATCTAAGCCTTGCTCAAGGGTCTTGCCTTTAAAGTCTGGTATGAATTTGCCTAGAGTTTCATCAAAGATACCTTGTATGTCATCTATAACACTGTCAGGCATTTCCATCACAGTGCTAGACAACCAGTCAAAGTGATTAGCAAAACCTTCACGGCCTATAGGCTGTTTGATACCTCGCTTAGCTAGGATAGTTGACACACCCTCAAAGCCATCTTGAGGAGATCCCCTTAGAAACAAATCTAAAATGATATCACTACGAGGTGTACCGGGTGAACCCGGCTCTAGAGGTACAGCCCTTGCCATATCCCCACGTTGGACTTTATTAAACCAGTCACCTAATCTAGCTTTTGTATCAGCCAAGTCTCGTGACAAGGATTCTACAGCTTCAGGGTCTGCCTTTAGATTTTCTGTAGCTTCTTTAGTCTGTCTACGTACTTCTTCTCCCGCTAAGTCAGCAGCTTTAGCCTTAGCTTCTGCAGCGTCTGCAAAGAATTTAGCTGAAGCACCTATGGATTCAGGACCACCTTTAGATATACGATTTAAACCGTATGCAATACCACCGCCAAACAATCCCCCAGCAAATGCAACACTACCTTGCACCGCATCATAGTCTGTCTGAAGTCCTGCCTTCTCAAAGGATTCTTGGTAAGCCCAGTCAACACTCAACCCAAAGGCTGCATCTGATAAAGCTGTTGCACCTATTTCCATCTTGGCAGACTTCTGTGCTGCTTCCTTGCCAGCCTCAGACTGCATCATACGAGCTAGGATCTTACGCTCCTGCTTGAAAGCTTCTTCCCTTAATATTTTTTCAGTAGGCTTCTTTATGCCTCGCTCTCTAAGCTGCTTCTTAGCGAAAGACATAGCAGCTTTCTTGGCGGCGGCTGTCACACCTTTCATACCAGCTTGTGCAGCTAGTTTACCTACACCCAAAGATGCAAGGTTGGCAGGGTCTATAATTAAAGCTCTAGCGTAATCACCTACAGCATCTACCTTTTGACCGAAGGTAGTTTCACCAGAGAAGGCACCCTTCATGTTATCAAATAACTGATAAGCATCTGCAGCAGCAGCACGTCTAGAGTTTATCTCACCCTCTTCTTTAGCTGGGTTGTGCAGGTAAGTCATCTCACCTAGTGTGGTAACAGACTGACCAAAGTTAAACTTACGCATATGATTGACATAGGAATCAACAATGTTCTGTCTGTCATGAGTCATCTCACTCATACCAAAGCGTTGGTTCATATACTTTTCAACAATGTTAAAGTTTTGATCTTCAGTAAGATCTCCTACAGAAGAAGCATCTGCAGGACCAAACACATCTTCTGTTTGACGGTCCTCATCTTTTCGGGCAGCGGCCATCATTTGTTCATATGTTATTGCCATTTAGCTGTCTACCCTCGCTGCCTTGTTTTTCTTTTAAGCTCGCCTGTTACGGGGTTATGGGTAGCTCCATATGTGGCATTCCAATCATCAATTTGTTTTTGTAATGGGCGCTTTTGCGCAGGAGTTAAGCGCCGCCTAGAAGATATGTCGTTCTCTTCTTTAAACTTAAGGATAAGCTGTGACATTGTAGGACGGGGGTCTGTAGGTTGTGTCAAGTCTACATCTGTATCGTCTCCTTCATTGTCACCGCCATCTTCACCGACATCTTCACCGACATCTTCACCGCCATCGTCACGCTCTGTCTTTCTTATTTCATCCCCTACAAGATAATATGTATCAGGTTCCAACTCTTCTGCAGCGGCCTCATCACTGTCGAACTCTCGTAGAGTATCTAGGGGCGGTATGTCATACCCCTTATCTTTTAGTTTTTTATGCTTGTCTTCTAAAGTTAAAGGTGCAGACGCTGTTATGTAGTAGTCTACAAAAGATTGATCTATAAAAGTAGGATCTGTCATAGATCCCGGATACTTTTTTTCAAATCTTTTTGCAGCATTTAGCACAGGTTGTAACAGATCTGGATAACGCCTTCCAATACCTGCATAGTCTTTACTATCTAGTAGATCCTGCAATTCCAGTTGAGACGCAGTATCTGAAGCTATTCTAAGATCCTTAATCTTATCTTCTATTATAGTCTCTAAGTTACTTTCTATTTCGGATGCCACTGCTTTCTTCTCTGTAGCACTTGCTTGAGAAGCAGGTAAGGCACTATAGTTAAACTCTACAAGACCCGGTGCTTTTGGTGTTGAGGTTAGCCCTGCCATAGCCTTAACTTCAGTACCTGTATACTCGCCAACCATCATTTCATCTAGATCTCTAGAAACTGCTTCTGTTTCATCCCCAAATAAAAGTCCAAAGCCACCACCAAGACTTGCCATAAAGTTCTTTTCTTCTTGATCTTCAGGGCGCTCTGCTCTAGAAAAGTTATTAAAGCTATCTTTAATTCTATCACCCAGAGGTGTTTCTGGAGAAGTGTATGTACCAATATCACCTATGAAGGACTGGATATCTTGTCCTGTTATTGAGGTGTCATCTTTAATAGCATTATACGTACTACTGATAGCAGGAACGCCACCAGTTTCATACAAGTAGTTCACAAAATTTTTCTCTACGCCTCTACCTAAAATGTAGTTAGACATATTTAAAACATTATTAACACTTTCTTGTCTTTCTGCTACGATCTTTCTGCCATAAGTATCTAGCCAATCCTGATTTGCTTGACGCTTGTCTCTAATGTACTTACGTCTTTCGTCCATTATTTCAGTGCCTTTTTCGGCAACCCCTGCCATAAAATTCATCCAACTCATAGCTTAAGCTCCTCTACTCATAAGTCCTTGACCACTAGCTTTAGGCGCTGCATCAGGTTTTACTTCTGGTTCTTGGGGTTGTTGCGGCTGCTCTTCTCGCATCTCAGTCAGCTTCTCTCTTTGAGGAGTACCGAAAGCTTCCGCTGTTTCTTCAACAAAGCTTTCATCTATCTCGTCTTCTTCCTCTGACAGTTGGTCTTCCAAACTTTTCTTAATAAGAGCTTCCAGCTTGTCTTCTTCTTTTTGCTTCTTTTCATCGTCACCACTAAAGAACTCCACAAAATCTATTCCTGCAGTCTTTGCCATCCAAGTAATCTCTTCGTGAATGATTGGTGCAATAGTCAAGCTCATATCAATACTGTGCATACCTTGACCAACAGCACCCGTAAGAATACTATCCACCAACAACTCTACAGAAAATCCAAACTCCAACATAAACAGAGCACTCTCTGCCACTTCCTCTGTGTATAATCTATCTAAGTGATATACAATAGCGGGATCTGGATCTGTAATTGTAGGGGGTTGCTCCCAGTCAAAGTTTCCGGGTTCATCCGTCAGCGACTGTCCGGGGATGGGTGCTTCAAACATTATTGTAAACCTTCTATAACAACATTATGGGAGTAGTAAGGCACAACCACAGGTGCATTTTTCTTGTAGCTAGAGTAGAATGTATGCTGTCCTATGGTAATAGGATTAGCTCCATAAAAATCTGTACCACGTTTATCACTTACTTCTTTATTGAGAAAGAAGGTACTTCCTTGGGAAGCATCTACACCCTCTCTAAGATAGCTATCTAATTCAAACTTACGTTGATCTAAAAGTTTAGGGTCTATAGTCTTACCTGCAAGTGTGACGTTTCTTATATTTCCTTTAGCCTTACCTACGGGTTCAAACTGATTTTTCTGCTTCAACACACCCTCTAATGTATCAGGAAATTCACCAGATGCAATGCGATTAAGGATAACACCACGTACTGCATTACGTCCTTCAACACCTTCGCCTTCAGCTTCAGCCCATACAACAGTCTCCAGTAGCTCCGCATCTTCTGCACTCAGAACAAGAGGCTCAGGCATGTCTCCTTTAGGTTTCTGAGGAGCAGGAGCTTTTACAAGAGGCTCATCCTTAGCCACTACGGGATCAGGATTAGTGGCTTTGTTTTGAGAAGGACCTTTGTAGGATGTTGTGTCTTCCTTTTTAGGAGCAGCTTTATCTATCTCTGCTTGTATCTCAGGATCATTCTGCACAGAAAACCAACCACTGATTGTATCTTTTATTGAATCCTTTAATTTAAGAGGCTCATCATCCTTGCTTCTAGTTAAGCCTTCTGAGGTTTCTATAGGTTTAGTATCTATACTTTCTATATCTGCTCTAGCTTTTCTAGATCTTTCTGTACCAGACATAAAGCCACCCTGTTTATCTTGTTCTATCTGAGCCGCAATAGACGCACCTATACCAGCTTGCGCACCTCCTGCTGCACCCAGTAAAGCCATAGATTGACGAAGGCTCATTAAAGATTTTCTAGTTTCTTTTGACATTATGTTATACCTTTATTATACTTAACCGCCGAAGATAAGTCCACCAAAAAAGTTACCTATTGATCTACTATTAGCGGCACGTTCTTGCGCTTTAAGGGCGGCTTTTTGAGCTTCAGCACTCATCTGAGCCAAGATAATTGCATTAGCTCTGTCTTTATTACTTTCATGAGACTTCCATGCCATAGACATAACGTCTCGCTCTCGTTGCCATATCTGATCCATAGTCGATTGAGTCATAGCATTAGCTGTCATGACGTGCTGTCTATTAGCTTCATTCTTTGCAGCACTATTAAGAGTTGCTACATTCTGTCTCCACTGAGCATTAGCTTGTGCTACAACTAATCTATTAGAGGCGTTGAATTGTGCTCTCTGATTCTTTATTTCTGCATTAAACTTTGCAGCAGCGTTCTTTTCTCCTGCGTTAAACTGCTTCATGGCATTATTTTGCGACACATTAAACTGATTAATCTGTGCCTTAGTAGTTGCCATAAACTGTTTAGTTTGATTTTTAGATGACGCATTAAACTGACGCTCAGCATTTTCAGCAGCCTGATCTGACAACAGAGATTGCTGCATAGCTTGACGCTTAAACATAATAGCCTGTTGTCTGTTGTTTAAGTTAGCCATATCCATATCAAGGAAAGCTTTAGCATTTTGAACTTTAGCTTGCTGCTCATTACTTAAGTTAGCCATATCCATAGAAGCCACGGCTGCAGCATTCTGTAATGTAGCCGCTTGTTCTGAGCTAAGCTCTGCAAGTCCTACTGTTTTCATAAGCTCTGAGTTGTGAATCTTAGCTTGCTCTCCTGCAGTGAATGTGAGATTAGCAGCATCAGCATATCGTGCAGCATTAGCCATAGCTGTCTGCTGCTTGTTGTCGATCTTCTTACCTTGTAGTGCAGCCTCTAGCTGTGCATTAGCTAAGTAAGCTTGTTGCTTAGAGTTCATGTTAGCTAAGTTGACTTGCATCTCATTAGCATTATCTTGTAAGATAGCTTGCTGACGGTTATTAAGGTTAAGATTATTAACCTCTGCATAACGAGCAGCTTCAGCTATGTTAGCTTGTTGTTGGTTAGATAAGTTCTGTCCTTGCAAAGATGCTTTGATTTGTGCATTAGCTAGAACAGTCTGTTGCATATTAGACAAGTTCTGTGACTGCAGTGAGAAAGCATTCTGAGAGTTCTGTAATGCGGTTTGTTGTTCAGCATTAAAGTTTGCAAGCTCTACGCCTTGCTGTGCAGCAGCATTAGCTAAAGATATTTGCTGTTGTCTATTAAGGTTGTCTATCTTCATGCTACGGAAAGCGTCAGCATCTTTAGATGCAATAGGTAAAGCTGATTCCATAGCTGCTTGAAGAACAGCAGCACCTGCCATAGATGAAGAGCCTAAACCACGAGCCGCCATTGCAGAGTTAGCAGCCCGCATAGCACCTGCAGCCCATGCTGGTGTGCCATCATCAAACTGCTTCATAAGATTTGCAAGCTGACCTTGTACAGTATCTTGTGCTTCAATCTTACCTTCTTTAAATTCTGCTAGTGTACCATCGTCTACGTTAAAAGATTCAAGTTTAGCAGCAACTGCTACGGCATCATCACTAAGACCATCCATAGTCATAGCTTCAGCAGCAGCCATCTCAGATTCAGCTATCTGTGCTGGTTCTGGAATCTCTTCTGGTTGTACAGAAGTCTGAGCAGCTTTAATATTATCAGGAACATTAGCTTGAGCTATTTGACTCTTTACTGCTTTTTCATCTAACCCTTGAGCAGAAGCCAACTCTTTTGAAGAAACTTGACGTTTACCTGCCGTAACCTCTTGAACATATTGAGGGTCCATAGTGGCTGCATCAGCCATAGCATCTTTAGATAGTTCGCCTTGTGCAGCCTTTATCTGTGCTTTACCAGATACTTTTCCTGTTGCACCTGTAGCCCCAATTAGTTTTTTGGTATCATCTGCTACTTTGTCTGCACTTACTGTTTCTGCTTTTACTTTACCAACACCACCCGCTTGAGCAGCAGTGCCCGCTGTAGTAACTCCCATCTGAGGGGTTTTACCTGCAGCATCTCCTACACCTGCAGCAATGGTAGTGCCTTTAGTCTTAGCGCTAATAGTATCTACTTTTGCTTTTTTAGCTAAAGATCCCGGATCAGTTAAAGCAGATTGTACAAGCTCCTGCTGACCTTTTACGTTAGCTTGTTGATAGGCTGATGCTTTTGCATCATAAGATTTTTGTGCTTTTTGATAAGCTTTAAATGAGTTAGATTGTTTTTTGTATTCTGCTTTGTTCTTTGTGTATTCAGTATAAGCTTTATTTAAAGGACCCATTAACTCTCTAGCAGCTTTAGCTACACTATTCTTGTCACCCTTTTTAAAGTACGCTGTATACTTTTTAGCTCCTGTTTTACGGTTCTTAATTTCTCCACGTTCTCTGCCTCTTTTTATCCAGTTCTGACTATGTACCCATCTCCCCGGATCTTCTTCCGTAAATTCACCGGGATCTTGTACAGGAGTAGGAGCTACACCCGGTGCTTTAGGCATACCACCAGAGCGAAAGCCTGTAGGGGAAGAAGTACCTTCATCTTGAGATGACTTTTGTACATCTTCTTCTTCTTCTTTAAATTCAGCAAAAGGTAGCTTGGGTTGAAACCTTGGGTCAACACCTTCAGAACTCATATTATAAACCATTAGATCCTTAACACTTAAGGATGGCATAAAAGGATTATACAAACTATTTCTCATGTTTTAAACTTTCTTGCATGTCTTCTTTTTATAACTAACCATTTACTACTTCGTTAAGACCCCAGATCATTGCACCTGTACCACCTAAGAATAATAGCACACCTATTGTCAATGATATACCCCAAAACAACTTATCTCTTGCCTTAGCTTGTGCCTCTAGTGCTTCTTTTTGTCTGACCCTAGCTGCAGCTTGTTCTTTCACAACAAGATCCCACATGCCCGGCGGTCCATATAGTCTGCATACTTCACGTAATTCGTTCTGTGCTTCTTTGTGTTTCATCTTGGCTTGTGCTATAGCAAAGCCTTCTTCTTCAGATGAGGTTAGTCTACCTAGCGGGCCTTTGTGTCTACCCTGTTCAGCTAAACCTATGTCAGCTTCTAACTTAGCTAACTTACCAAAGTGAGGCAGTAAGTCTGCTACATCACCACCCGCTTTAACTGCAGAACTAACTGCACCAGCTATCTTAGTAACTGCACCTGCTAAAGCTAATACTTCTATCATTATGGCAAACCTTATTATTCATTTCTGTCTGCCATCTTTTCTACTGATGATCTTATTGCTTTTATGTTTTCGTCTATACGAGCTAGTGATATTGCTTGGTTTTGTACGGACACTTCTATGCGTCCAATACGTTTTTCTAGTACGATGATTTCTTCTCTGTTATTCTCTATGTCAGACATCATCATACTGACTGTCCATACGATAGCTGCTCCCTGAACAAGTAGGCCAAAGATCAGTGTAATCGGTACAGACTTGCTCAAGTGCCAGCTATCTTCAGACATTATTCAGCTTCCAGTGCATCTAGCCGTGATTCAA
>Ga0181399_1000871_pt1 | contig 10959 bp, 18 predicted proteins | sample 22SPOviralmetaG_FD_130128 | JGI IMG/M metagenome (GOLD analysis project Ga0181399, IMG submission 130128) | Marine viral communities from the oligotrophic San Pedro Time Series (SPOT) site, San Pedro Channel, CA, USA - 22 SPOT_SRF_2011-05-21 | ecosystem: Environmental > Aquatic > Marine > Strait...
GAAAAATCATTGTAAGTATTTGGGAAATACGTTTTAGAAAACTCAATTAAGGATTCTCTAATATTACTAAAATCTCTATCTAAGTATTTTATGTCTCTTTTTGGTGCCGCCATTATTCAAAATTCATTTCTACTGTATCTACAATGTTGGTTTGATTTACACTGTATTTTAGTATTGTATTTATAGTATTACGATCTTCAAACCCATTTACCTGTAAATCTATTACACTTATATTAGTAAAAAAATTTCCAAGATCGTTTTGGATTTTTTCTTTTAAACCATCTAAGTTATCAGATGTTATTTGTTCAAAAATAAATGCTCTTAAACCTCCACCAAATTCTGGATTTAAGGGTCTTTCACCTGGGTTTGTTAAAAAATAATTTATTAAGTTATTTTTAATAGCAGCCGCTGTTGTATAATTTTGATAAAATACTGACGGAGCTGAGAATGGTAAGTCTACCCCTACAGCTGCACTTTTATTAAAGTCTATTGGTGATATTTTTTGTGCCCCGAATGCCATTATTTAGTCATTAATCCCATTATTTGATCCATATTAACTTCTCCATCAGGTAAACTTCCATTTGGTGATGTTGTATCTCCACCACCTTGAGGGTTAAATGGTTTATTACCAAATCCTTGAGCGTGTGAGCTATTTAAGTTTAGTCCTGTTTCACCTATAATATCCATATATGCTTTTCTTTGTTCTTTTAAAGATTTTTTAGGGGTTTGTGTAACAGTGAGTGTAGTTGGTGATGTAATACTTTCTTGTACTGGTTGTGTAACTACAGCTTTAGGTGCTTTAACTGCTTCTAGTAAAACTTCCTTTAGCTCCTCTTGTATGGCCTCTCTAACGGCTTCTTTGATTATTTTTTTAAGTGCTTCGGTTTTCATTTTTGTGTTTGTTATAAATATTAAGTTAATCTGCTTTTAAATCATTTGATTGAATATAAAATATTAATTCATCTATTAAAATTTGATCATTTGAAGAAAATGACCATTCTCCCTTTAAAAGGGTAATGCCTGCTTGATTTTTAGCTACTGCTCTTTTTCTTTTTATCTCGGTATTACCTTTTTCCATTTCGGTTGAAAAGACAAAACCATTTATTATTTTCTTTTCTTTATCTTTATTATCTAAAGCTGGAAATAAAGATGGATCTATTACCTCATTAGGAATAGCTCCCTCAATATAACATTTTTGGACTAAGGCATCCAATAACCCTAAATATTGTAAAATTCTACCTAAAAAAGCAGTTATAATACTTAAAGTTAATAATACCCCTCCAGATATTAGTCTTATTTTACCTAAGATTTTATCCATTTTATCAAAAACAGCTCCAGGGGTTAGTAGTACTTTAGGTGGATCTGGGAGTCCAAAACCTGCTACAGGAAGGAGACCTATTAATACCTTTAATACATCTAAAACTATATCTAAAACAGTAACTACTTTATTAATAGCATCAACGCCAGCCTTGATAGTTTGTAACATATCAAATATTTGTTGAATTATTTGAGTGAGTTGGTTTTTTCGTTTAATAATATCATTTAATTCATCTAAATTTGAAGGACAAGATGAACCTATTTCATCAAGTTTTTTACCTACGGCGTCTTGAATCTTCCCAATACCAAAAGCTACTAATAGCTGAAGGACTTGGGGAAGGACTTGGGTTTTTAACCTTTCCATAACCTGATTTCCCATTTCTTTAATAGCAAAACCACTTGGATCTAGTTGAGAAACAGCTGTTTTTAGCATTTTAATTTCTGGGGGTGCCATTGCTATTAAATCTATTTCTACAGCTTTTATAGAAGATATTAAGGAATCTAATCTAATAATACCTGCAGAATCTTTAATTGTTTGGTCTAGGTTAAAGGGAGTAACTCTAGCATTATTGTATTTTGGGTGGTTTGCTAATATGTCAAAAATAAAAGTAGGATTATTTTTACTTCCTATATTATCTATTACAGTCCAAGTTTTAAATCCTACAATACCATCTGCCTTTAATCCCTCTTTTTCTTGGAATGTTTTTACTGATTTTTCTGTAAGTGGTCCAAAATCCCCATCAATCTCAATATTTAATGCTTCTTGAAGTTCTTTTACTTCAGCACCTTTAGCTCCCCTTCTCAATACTATTCTTATTGGGGTTGATGGTGGGGTGTATTTCCCTGCTATAGAGAAATTACCATCGTTATCAGTTATTGTTTCGTTTGCAAAACCAGGTTTTTTAATATTAGTTTTGACATCGGCTCCTTTAATAGGTAAATCAGTTTCACTATCAACTACAGTTCCTGAGATTTGGAAAGATTTAATAGGTGTCCCATAACCAGGAATCATTAATATGTCATCGGGGAATAGTAGGTCTTCTTTTTCTAAAAAGTTTTCTCCGTGGTAATATGTTTTGTTATTAGATTCAATCCTTCTAGCTTTCATAAAAGGATTAGCATCATATATTTGATATACTCTTTTTTTCTCACTAACACCGTCAATAGGAAACTTTCGTGCTATTTTATATAAGTAATCCCCTTTTACTACTGTATATTTTTCTTCAGTACCAATTTCTAGTTCATCTGCATTTGGATCTAGTTCTCCTGTTAATTGGTCCTGTGTTGGTGGTGGAATCATTTTAGCTATTCTCTTCCCAGCGGATGCTAAAGATTGAATATGAGTTTCACCTTCAGGGGTATGATGTAATCTTGGGTTATCAACTATTAAATAACCACGAGTTCCAACAGGGCCTACTTGAATATTGGTAGCGGGTAATCCATTTTCTATAGATTCTTTTACAGATTTTGTGTTTAAAGGAGATATTGGAGGTTCTACTAAAAATAATAATTCTTTTTTAAATAAAGGTATTGATAATATTTTACTTGAGTGAACGCAAGCATTATCGAATAATACTACTGGTAAACTTGGGTTGGTAGTTATAAAACCTACTATTCCCCCTATATCATCATCTTTAAAAAGTTTTACATCTCCAGGACCAAAACCTTCTTTAAAAATAATACTTTTATTATCCTCAGCTGTTGTAGAGTTAGCTACTAATATGATTCTAGTTGTAGCCATTATTGTGTAAATGATTTTGTTGATTTAATATCATTTAAAGTTTTTCGAATTTTCTCTAAAGATTTAAAAGCTGATGTGTATGCATTACTTGCAGGTGTATTTATTGTTGCTTCTCCATTGGGCCAATCTAATTGGTTTTGTTGTGAATCAAACAGACCTACTAAAACTTCAAACATCTGATCTAATAAAGTAACTAAATCATGTCCTTTTATTAAAGGTTGAGATGCAGTAGCTCCTAACCTTATTTTTTCCTCAGCACTGATTACTACATTAGTAGTATCTACATTTAATGATTTGTTTGATTTTAAGTGAATAGATTCTTGTGATAGTATTATAATATGATCACTGTTAGAATTTAATACTAATCTCCCTGATGATAAAAGTATTTGGGGAGTGGAGGAATAAGTTTTTGTTGAACTAGGTTCATTTTTATCTTTTTCGTCTTTTTTTAAAATATCGTAAGATTGGGTTTTTACTTTTAAATATTTTGTTTTTAAAGGAATTTTTTGTGTAGAAGTTAAATATATAGAAGAATCATTTTTGTTTATATCTTCAGATACATTTTGAAAACCCTTTTCGTTTTGACCATTCTGGATGATAATTAAAGGTGAACCATTTTTACCTACATCAGACCAACCATTTAAAGATCTATTTTCACCATATCTAGCTGTGCTTCCTAATCTTATAGTATTACCAAATCTTCCTTGAAAAATATTATCACCTGCAAAAGGTTGTAGTGGTGTTGATAAATCATCTGCTTCTACAAAAGTTCGGCTTGTTGGATCATTAGGTGAATTAAACTCATAGTTAGGTTCACTTGAGCCCTCAGACCTTCCAGTATTAAAATTAGTTGAATATAGTGGAGTTGGTATTGGGTTTAAATGTGGATTATTGAATAAATTTATTGATGGTAAGTAATAATAAACTGTCTTTTCTTTTTGGTTTTCTTTAGATGAATTTTTATTAGGTAGTTGGAATAATAAAACAAATTCACCTACTAAAGGATAACTATTAATATTGGATAAATAAGGTCTTGCAAAACTTCCACCTCCAGATTTTCCAGGTATTGAAAAAAATATAGTTCCAATACTACCCCACTTACCATAGTTATTAAACTCAGGGTGGTTTTTAGTTAAAATAATATCCGTTATTTTAGCGGGTGTCATTTTATTAGGGAAAAGTTCTTCAAATAATTGACGAACTTCATCTCTAGATATACCCGAAGAATAATTCCCCCCACTTGTAGTATTTTGAGGTCCTATATTTGTAGACATTATTTATCTTCTGTTTTTGGTGGGAGTTGTAAGTTATTTATTTCTTGTAATAACTGTGCTTTTTCTTCTTCACTTATACCAAACCCGTTTTCAACTGTTCCTTCGTTTGCAAATATACGTTGAAAAATAGTAGCAACTTTTATAAGCGCTTCATCGTTTTTAATACCCAATTCCATATACTCTTTGATAAGTGGCACAATCATTGTAGCATCACCTATATCGCTGATTAGTGGTTTTAGTTCGTTGATTAATGCACCAATTTGGCCTTCTTTTTTCTTTTGATTATCGTAAATTTCTTGGAGTAAATCCGAGTAAGTTTTTTTACCGAATATATTTTTATCTAAATGACTCATAGTTATACGTTTGATTCGTGTATAAATATAATCAATTAAGATTTTTCAAAATCTATATAACCTGTTTCTAAATAAAAAACATAACTACCCTTAAATAACCCATATAATTTACTAGCTATTTTAGTGATTTTAGGTGTTTTAACTTCTAAACCATGTGTAGCCATTATTTCTCTAATATAAATGTATAAAGCTTTTTTATTAAATATTTCTAAATTTTCTCTTTTACGGAATAATTCTAATATAGCGTCTGCTATTTGAGCATCATTACCTTTAGGGAAAAAGTTATTAAATCTTTCTTCTACATATTTTATATAAGCATCTATAAAAATAGATAATCTGTCTTTTTCTTTTTCTTCACCCATCTGATATGAGTAATTATCATCTTTAAAAAGTTCATCTACTGGGGCTTTTTGAACTCGTTTTTTGTAGTTTTTTGTATTATATACTATTAACCAGTTTTTTGTTATAGTACCAAAATATGAATATGCTTTTGCTCCATTATCTGGGTTGAATAGATGCATCTTAGAAAGTAAAAAAGTTATTACTTCATGTTGTAAGTGTTCTATTTGATCTACTTCTGTATAATAGAATTTAAAAGTATGGATTATGTTTTCCGTTAATTTGAAAAAAGCATAGTGTATCTCATCTCTGTAAATATTACTTCTAATTTCTGAATCTGGTTCATTATTATATCTGACAATAGCTTGTTCAGTATCTTTGGTAAAGTAGTTTTTACTCTTAGGTCGTCTTTTTTTAGCCACGGTAATCATTTTAGTCTTTTTAACTTGAAATCGTTTAGGATATCTTGTAGTTGGTGAATAGATTTGAAAAAGAACCCAACTTCATCATCTGATTTAAATGCTCCGGATTTATCTATTTCTTCTAATTTTTTATCTGAAAGTTCTATTACTTTAGAAAGTCTATCTAAATACTGTAAATATTCAACTAAAACATCTTCTTGTTTTTCGTTTTTACGCATTAGATTAAAAGTAGTAAATCCTAAAATTACTACTAATACTGATAAAACTGATATGGAGATTATTTCAATCATAAACTGTTTAGCATATTTTTTAACCCTTCACTTTTCATTGAGCCAAGTGCTTTAGTTTTTATGTTAGTGTTTGATGTTTTAACCTTAGGTTCGTTTGGGGTTATCCCATTAAGTTTAGGTAACCACTCTTTTTCAAACTCTATTCTTGCTGCCATCATATCGGCTTGATGTAATATAAAAGGTAAAGATGTTCTAGGTTTAGTTTCTGGCATAAATGATTTTAGATATTTTTCATTTGCTGGATCGTATAAACCATCGTGGGTTTGAATAGCAACCATTTCGTTAAAGGTATATTTAACATTATGTTGTTGGAGTAAAAATAATCCTCTATCTGGGACTGCAGAAAAAGCAATAGCTTTATTATGCATATAATCTTCTCCTAGTTTTTCTCTTCTCCATTTATCGGTTTGAGGAATATAACATTCATGTTCTTCATCTCCCATTTTACCTAAATCATGGTTTATAGCTGAGAATACAAGTTCTTCAATTGTAAATGTAGATCTATCCATTTCAAATTCACTCCACACATCATATATTTTAAGAGATGCATCAACAACCCTATTAACATGATCTATATAACCTCCCTCGAAAGCATTATGGTAAGCTGTTTTATGTGAAGCAGGCATCATAACTAACCTATCTTCAAATTTACTATAAAAGTCTAAAAGTAATTGCTTTCTTTCTCCTTTAATATATTTTACAATGTTGGAATTAAACTTATTCCAATTTTCTAGTATTTGTTCTGCGGTTAGATTCATTATGATTCTCTTTCTATAATGTCCATAATATCTTGAAGTACTTCTTTAATAGATCGATGTGTTTCGTTATACTGTTCTCTAGTACCACCTCTATTAACGTTCATATCTTGTTTCTGGATTAGACCATTTAACTTACCTAATCTATTTTGAATAATCTGCTTATTTCTCATTTTGTTATTTTTAATATACCATAATATACGAATGTAACTTGGGATATCCAAATTATCTGAGGTGTAATGTGTTGAATGCGGTGTATCACCTTATCACCCTTCACATTTTTTTCATCTAACGTTTTTTAGATGCGTTTTTTCAAACCCCGTGATGGGAACGTACGGTATTAGGATTTCGACTCCAAATTATTTTTAAGATACTTTTGAATCTTTACAAATAAAGCACATTTTTCATATTCTTCTGCGTCTTCAAAAAAGGAAATTGATAGTTTTAGTGCTGTATCTAGGTAATCATCGTGTTGAATAATTAAACTACCATTCCACAACTCAGACTCAATATCACAATCTTTAATATAACTCCAAGCTCGGTTATGAGCTAAATATTCTGACATATTTTCTAAATCTTCAGTTTCAAATTCATCATCCGAATCTTTAAACATACCAATAATTTTTTTGGAAAACATAGATTGATTAAGGATTATACGTTTAAACATACCTATCTTATATGTGGGAGTTTTTTCAAACTGCGCCATTTCAATAACCTTAGGGGGTGTTTCTTTTGGTTCTTCCTTTTTATTGTGGTTAAATAAATTAAATATATTTTCAATGTCCATATCGGACATAAATATAGCACTATTACAATATATGTCAAATTAACTTCTAAATTCTTTAGTTAATTGTTCTAATGCCGTAGAATATTCTACTTTTTCAAGTTTGGTAAGTGAACTATACCACTTAGGGAAATCACCTCCTTTAATTTCTAATAGTTCTTTTTTAATATTTCTCATAATGGACTTTATTTATTATATTTTCTAGTTCTATCTTAGCTTCATTTATTTCTCTGCTATTCAGCATATCTAATACTGCGTTTAATTCTCTATATAGTTTTTCCATTTTATTTTTCTTCTTGAAATAATAACTCACTACTACCTCTGATTTTTCTTGATATTTTATCTCTGGCTTCTGTAACTTCTGATTCTACAATACCATTTCTACCTTCTTTCAAAGCTAAACGATTGGTACCATAACAATATAAGGGCCCATCGTAATCTTCTCCATTAATCCTTCTTTTACCATCCCAACTTTTAAAATCATTACAAGTTACTCTATGCCATCGCTGACCACCTGTTAAATATACTTCTAAGTTAGCTGAAGTATTAAAATCATATATTGGTTTATCTGTAAACCCAGTTTTTTCTGCCATGTTATATTATATTAATTTTAAACGTATAATTCTTAGTTTGTGTTGCTCCAAAACCCGAGTTATTATAATCTACTTGAATAAAAGCATTAATAGTATCTCCTATCATTTCATCATCTAAAGTAAAGTTTTGTGTAGGATTATAATTATACCTTGAATGAGTACCTATAATAGATTCGGCATAAGGGCAAGTTGTACAAAAGTGCATTGGTATTTGATAACCAGCAATATTGTAAGGTGGGTGGGAAGCTATAAGATTAGTAATAGTATAACTATAGTTTCCTATGGGTATAGGAGTATTCAAAGTATTATCATTAAACCATCCTAAATACGAATACATAGGTACTGAGAAACTTAACGAATCAAACACGATAAAATAATCAGTATCATATTTGGTGTCAATCTGTGGAACACCGTTGATTTCTACGTAATCTCCACTCATACGCTCGTTATTCCCCACAATCTGAAAATAACCTAACCCATCAAACTCAACATCATATGAACCATCTGAGTTTGGATTTATAGGTTGGCCCTTATAAACTACTTGAAATGTAGAATTACAATCTCCATCAGGACAAGGGGAGTTGGAAATCGTATCTTGTTTAGTACAAGAAGGAGCAAATATTAGTGATAATATAAGCGTTAAGAATAATAGTATTGTTTTTGTTGAATCTGTCATAACCTTTATTTTTTATTTACGCCGTAAATATACGAAAGATATTCGGCTTCTCCAAGTATTTTACCGGAAGCTTTTAAAAAATAGTACCTAGTTGTGTGCGGTTATCAAATGCCACAGTGTTTGCTGCTCCTCCGTTTAGTGAAACTTCTACTTCACCTGCTCCCCTTAAGGTTATTAAACCTCCTGGGATGTTTGCTCCTGGTGTAAAAGATACTGATGATTGCCCTTCAGGAATTGCTATTCCCATTTGATAATCTTTTACTACTATTGCTTCTCTTTCTATATTGACTAGATTTGTAAAAGTGGTTCCTAAAAAATATTTTTCAAGGAAGTTAGAAGGGTAGGGTTGGTTTTCGGGTTGAGTTTCTAAAACTGCGTAACCCGCTTGTCCAGTATTGTTAAATGATAGTGTTGCCATGGTAATACATATTACCTACCCCAAGGAAAATTTTTAAGTATTATGAAAATGGCAGCAGGCCATACTACTATTATGAAGATTCTAGTGAAATGGTCATATTCTATCTTTTCCCCCATGTCATTTTCGATTTTGTCTCTATAGGCACTTAAATGCATATCTAATAGAAACATTATAATGATTCCAATCAGTAGGTAGTATAGTATAAACATCATATTTTTTAGGATAAATATACGAACCTTATGTGGGGGAGCCAAAGCCGTTTCAGCATACATACCAACATCCCAGACTACATATATCCACACAACTTCCACTTACTCCTCCAACATAAGTTGGATACCACACCTCCTTATCGTATATTGGATGCAATCCGTTTGGGCAATCGAGATACATAAGCGTATTGATTCAAATAGGTTATAAAGTAATAACTATAAAGTTATTATTAAGTTCATTGACGTATTGAAATAATAAATAAACTAAGGGGTGATGCCGTGGTGTCATCCCTAGATTTATTCCCGTGTATATATTACTGATGGTTTTTAATCTCCTAGGTATTTTTATTATGTTTCTAGTATGGTGGTCTATTATGTATTTGATACTGGAATATATGGATTAAGCTAGGTTCTAGATAATTTGGCTACCTTTAACCTTTTTTGTATATTATAGATAAAGATGGTAAACGATATTATAGTAGCGGTAGTTGGGTTCTTGGTTCTATGGCTTATTACTAGATTGGGGGAGAGATGGTTTCCCGAGGATAAGTAAGATATTTCTTTAACCGCAATACAATAATACCAGACAAAATAAATCTATTACATACGGGGAAGATAATCTGATATACCATTGTTGAGTGCATCCTACCCACGTGATAATATCCCACTAATATATATTTTTATCGACACACAAGGATGTTGAAAAAAAGGATTTTGAGATTTTTGGATTTTGATACTTGGGGGCATAACGGGCTTTCACATCCCAAGTTTTGAGTAAATATGTATATATTTTCTCGTGGCGTAAAATCCGTTTACTTGCGATGAATACATCCCAACCTTTTTATGCATATATCACGCGTATCGTGGACAGCATATCGCATGGGATACTATGCGATTATATATATACCGCCGCCATACCACCACCCAAATATTATATACCATAGTTGTGAATACGTTATGAACACCATAGGTGTACAAACATAATATTATAAAACGGGGGGTGTTATATTAGGGTTAGCTTACTGTATAGGGTACGGTGAAAGTATGTAATCTGTAACCGCAACATTACTCCAATTACAGTACAGGGTATGTCGGTGAATCTATACATGTTTAACCCACCAACAACACCATTATCTCCACCCGTTAGGGTGTGCACCTACAGCGCATATTTGGCGATTTATACGGGTGAAGATTATGATAACTGCTTCACCTTATGCTCAATGGCTTGCATCGCCATCTTATACCCAAACTGGATAGCCATGTGTTGTAAAACCACATCGTTAGCCCCATTATTGGCTTTACAAAATGCATCTAAATCCTCCATCGAGGCAGGCGTTGCTATTATTGAACGCTCTAACTTTTTATTCTCTTCCTGAATATATTCTTTTAACTCTTCCATATTTTATTTATTAAATAACGCGGGGTGTGCAAACGGATTATCCTCTAAATATGCAACACAATCCTCAAACTCGGCTTTAATCCATTCTGCTCGTTGGGTAATACCGTTAACGAATAATCCAGCGTTGAACCATTTATTTAACTCCCCTGTTTTACTGTGGGGCATTTTATCATATCCATCAGACACGATAGTGGTTTCTTTCCATTTAGCTACGATGTGGGGAACCATTTTACCCGTTTCGTTCTCCATTTGCTCCACCATGATGGAAACTGGAAAATCAATGCCGTTAGATGGTGTCATTAAACCATACTTAGCTAGTTCATTCTGGATTACACCCACTGCTTTTTTTATTTCTACTTTATTCATAACCTTTATTTACGGTGTAAATA
>Ga0181399_1000873_pt1 | contig 10953 bp, 11 predicted proteins | sample 22SPOviralmetaG_FD_130128 | JGI IMG/M metagenome (GOLD analysis project Ga0181399, IMG submission 130128) | Marine viral communities from the oligotrophic San Pedro Time Series (SPOT) site, San Pedro Channel, CA, USA - 22 SPOT_SRF_2011-05-21 | ecosystem: Environmental > Aquatic > Marine > Strait...
CCCCCCCCCTTTTTTTTTTGCAATGCCAATGCACTCGTGCGGACACCAAGGAGAGCAGATGACGGAAACCTTCTCCATCGGAACCAAGGCAGACCTCGTCGCGTGCGAGAGCGACCACCTGAACGAGGACATCCCCATCCTAGACGACGAGTTCGTCGTCCTGTCCTCCTTCTCCCCCAAAGGCAGCAAGATCGTCCACCGCAAGTGCATGCGGCTTCACGACGTCGCCCACTTCTTCCTCTCCCAGGCCATTCAGTACCGGAACGGCACCCCCGTCAGCCCTGCCACCAACCGGAAGGTCACGCGCGACATGTACCTGTCCGTCATCGACGCGGGCAAGGACCACCTCCCCGGCTTCGCGGACCGCGTCCGCGAAGCGACGGCGCCCCTCCCCTCCTCGCATCGCGACCTCGTCGAGGGGTGGCGCCTCTCCCACCCTGCCACCTCGGCCCCTCCCGAGTTCGACATGGACGACCTCCTCGACGCCATGGCGTGGGCGACGCGCGAGGAGAACCCTTCTCCGAGCAGAGGGAGGAGGAGCCGAAGCCGGTCCCGGAGCAGGTCCCCTCGCCCCAGCAGGAGTCGGTCCCGGAGCCCGTCCCTCGAGTCGCTGTGGGACCTGGACGGAACCCTCGCCGAGCTGGAGGCGGCGCTCCGCTCGCCTACGCGCCCCCCTTCGCGACGACGAGGGTGATCCTCTCCCCCCCCGGCTCGACGCCCCCTCCCTGCAGCGCCTCGGCCACCCTCCTCCCCACGAGGGAGGAGAGCTCCTCCTCGAAGCGGCCCACGAGGCGCGCCTCGAGCGTCTCCTCCACGGCGCCGCGGACGATCTTGAGGAAGGCGCGCGCCCCGAGCCGGGGCGCCGCGCGTCGGCGCAAGGGACGCCTCACGACGCGCGCGGTGCGCTCCGACCCGTCCGGGCCTCGCATCCGCACGGCGACCGGATCGTGCAGCGTCTGCAGCAGGTCCCGCTCGTGCGACCGCACCGCGGCGCGATGGGGCTGCAGCTGGGAGCGGGACGCCGTGCAGTCGTCGCACGCGCGCTGGTAGTCGTCGACGAGGCGGCGCACCTCGGGGGGAGGGGCCTCGCACACCGGCGTGTTCCTCGGTCGGTGCCGCACGTGGGAGACGCGGGCGGAGGAGGGAGGAGGGGCGGCGGCCGCCTCGGAGCCGCCTTGCCGCATCCGCGCCTGGACGAGGCGCACGATCTCGTCGGCGAGGTGCTCGGCGGGGACGTCCTTCACGTTGGCCTCGACGTCGGAGAGGAGGGACCTCGCCTCCTCCTCCGAGGAGATGGGCTTGGCGCGAAGGGCGGGTGTGGCGAGGCGGACGTAGGTGGGAGCCTCCCCCGCCGGCCCGGGGAGCTGGGCGCACTCGATCCCGTACTGCCGCATCGACGCGATCACCAGCTCGCCGAGGGCGCGCTTGGCGTCCCGCTGCTCGGACCGCTCGACGCGGGTCCGCTCCTCGAGCGCGCGCAGCGCGTGGCGCGCGCGGCAGTACTCCAGCACGGGCGGGAGCGACATCCGGAAGCGCGTTTCGATCGGATCGGAAAGGGGGGGGGAGAGAAAAAAAATAGGACGGAAGGGGAGGCAAAGGGACGAACAGGACGGAGGAATGCGTACCGGTGCGCTGATCGGCATCCCGCTGACCCTCCTCCAGGTGGGGGTGCAGGTCGGGGTGCACCACCACCTCGTCGATCCGGCGGCGGCGCTCAACAACGTGGCCGTCGCGTGCGCCGTGTACGACGCGGACCGGATCGACGCCCCGTGGAACGCGCGCGCGCGGCTCCCGTCCCGCCTCGCGGCCATCGCCTCGGCGGCGTACTACGCCTCCGACCCGGCGACGGCGTGGGTGGCCCCCGCGGTGGTCGCCCTGCACGCCGGGTACACACCGTGCAAGCCGCTCCTCGCCCCCGCCAAGCCCTTCGTGGTGGGCGCCTTCTGGACGCTGGCCGTGTACTACGCCCCCCTCCTCCGCGCCCACCTTCCCGTCTTGGACGACGTCCTCGTCCCGGCGAGCGTCTTCCTCTCCCTCTCCGGACTGAGCCACGCCCTCGACCTGGCGGACGTGGAGGAGGACGTCGCGGCGGGGGTGCGCACCCCCGCGGTACTCCTCGGCGAGGAGGCGGCCGCCATGTACGCGCTCGCCCTCGTCCTCGCCTCGTCGCTGCTGCACACCCTCTCCCCCTCCCCGTGTCCCCTGTACGACGCGCTCTCCCTCGCCGCGCTGGGGGGGGTGCTCACCGGCCGCACCGCGCCCGCGGCGGCGGTGGGGGTCGCCCTCGCGCTGGCGAGCGCGAGGGCGCACGACGTCGAGCTGGCGTCGTACCTGCTCCGCGGTTCGGATGGGGTGCACGAGTGGGCCATCGTCGCGGCGACGGACGCGGCGGAGGCGGCGCTGAGGCTCCCCCCCCCGTACGACCGCGTCGCGGTGGACTCCCTCTTCCACGCGGTCAGGTCTGGGGACGCGGGAGGGTCGTGGGCGCTGCAAGCCTTCGAGAAGGCGGTGCGGAGGCGGCTGTGAGAGAGGGAGAAGAACAAAACAGATCACACGCGATACTTTTTTTTTTTGTATCTCTGTGTGCCAACCACACTCGAACAAATGCCCACGAGCATTTCCTCCGACGGGCAGGGCGGGTCGCGGGCCGACGGCCCCGCCATCGATCTCGTGACAAGTGGGCCCTACGACTACAATACCACTGTGAGACACTTAATAGATATAAATGGTACCTCATTTTCGCATGTCGTTCATGCTAAATGTGATGGTGTTGGAAAGAAGATTGAAGTACCATGCAATGATCTAGATCACTGTTTTGACATGTTCATACGGCATGAACAGCATTTGGATAAACTCAAGGACTATGTCTGCCGTGAAAGTGTCACGGAAGAGAAACCCCTTTCAGAGGCGAAAGCTGCGAATTTTGCCAAGTTTATGTGAGATGGTCTAAACGGTAAAATCGATATAATCGATGATCAAATCGGTCAAATCGGTACCAAACCTCAGGACTATAGAGATGCGGGTTCGCCTTTGTCGTCCCCGGATTTGGATTCGCCTTGGTCGGGGGCCTATCCAGTTTCCGTCGCAGTAAACTGGTTGGTAGAGGTAGTGTGCTCCTCTCTTCCTCCCGGCGAGGGTGGAGTCGTCAGATACCGAGCAGCCCCCTTTTTCCCCATCCCTCCACCACCACACTCTTGCCCTCCTTTTCTCTCAGAGATGCTCCCCTCACACCGCCACCGCGCCCTTCGCCTTCTGGTGGGGTGCCGCCCTTCCGACCCGCTCCTCGGGAGGGAGGTGGAGGCGCTCTGCCACGCGGCCTCCCTCTGCGCCGTGGAGTACTACGACCACGTGCGGAGGGCGGCCCACAACCTGAGAGAGAACCCCTCCGTCGGAGAGGAGGTGGTGGGCGCACCGGACGACGCCCTCGTCGAGGGGACGCTCGTGGGCCGCATCGAGCGAGAGAAGGCGCTCCGCGATCAGCGCTTCGAGCAGATGCTGCAGGAGAAGTACGAGGCCCTCGACGACGCCACCTTCGCCTCCATCGTCCGCTGCCGCAAGTGCGGAAGCAACGACGTGTCCTGGGAGGAGAAGCAGACCCGCTCCGCGGACGAGGGGGCGACCGTCTTCGTGACGTGCACCAAGTGCAAGCACAGGTGGGTGCAGAGATGAGAGAGGGGAGAAAAGGGGGGGGCATATATTTTTTTCGTTTTCATGCTGAGAAAACAATGGTGTCCTCGCAAACATTCCCAAGAATAGTATAGTGTTATTGGGAAGGTACCATTCCCGAATTGGTGTCTCAGTGCGTGTCCAGTATTCGCGAACACAATCTTACTTGGAAAGTGATATTACTAGACGATGTCACATACAAGTGTTATGTCCCTAGCGTGGATGATACATGTTGGGCACATTCAGCACAGCACAAGTCAGATCGTATACGCATAGAATTACTCGAACAGCACGGAGGTGTGTGGATGGATGCCAGCTGCTATTGCACACAACCATTAGATTCCTTTTTGAAAGATGTTCCAGAATCTATCGAGGTGGTTGGTTTCTCTCCCGCGCGCAAGTGACACGACAACATACAAGGTCCCGTGGGGCTGCACCTGACTCAGCTAAAGGTGAAGCAGCTGGCCGCGCGGGTGATCTCGGCGTAGAAGCGGACGGCGAACGGCGACGCCATGCTGGCAGAGGCGGTGCGCGAGAGCGGGGACGTGGCGGCGAGCCCGGCGGCGACGACGGCGGCCCGACGCGTGAGGCGCATGTCGTGGTTTGCGCCGGGCGGCTAAAAAACTTAGTCGGGGCTCGCATCACTTCAGGTAGCACAACCAGTCGGGACGGATTTCGCACATCTTGCCGACGACCCACTGGCACACGCGCGGGTTGTCGGGCTTCGATGAGCTACCGTCGCAGCCGCAGGCCTCGCCGACGATCTCCAGCGTCTCGGCCTGCCGGCGGCAGGCGTACTTCAGCTCCGCTGTCGAGAAGGACGGGTGAGCGGCCTTAGCGTCCTGCACGCAGCGCCCGACATCGCCGTCGACGGAGGCTTTCGACGCGACACGGCAGATGCTAAACTGGTCTTCGAGACCGACGAGACCGATGCAGGGAGGGTGGGGACACGACATCAGCACAAGTGGATGAAGGGTGGTGTTTTTTTGATAAGCAGTCTAAAAAAAAAGAAGGGGCAATGACGTGTCGAGTTGACCTCGAGAACGTCTGCCGCATCTGCCTCGACGACGGCGAAGACGAGCCCCTCGTTCCGTCGTCATTTGACCATTTTCGTGGGATAAAAATCTCTTTGAAAATTGGTTCATAGCTGCCAGACCTAAATCTAGGCTCATAGCAGCATGGGCAAAGGAGATGCGCTCTGTTTCCGGAACTAATTTTGAAGACGCAGCTAAGCGATACGTTCAAGAGAACGGAAATAGACGAAAGATTGTGATTCCGTATTTTTTGATGCATCTAATGTGGTACGTGATTACCTGTCGTGACCCTTCTCTGAAAAATGAGCTTTTAATACTCGATTCGACGAAAAGTGTCTTCAAGATTAAAGAAAAGGCGATAGGGGGCAGCAAAATAATGCATTGCCCGTTTGTAAAGTTTACTGGATGGGAACGTTCGACAAATATTAACGAGATTGACGTGGTAATAATAGCTTTGTCTTCCATATTACTTTTTTCCATTGCATATGCGTCAGCCAACCTGATCCATGGTCGAGTTGAAAGTTATATGCCTCTCAGAGGAACGCATTAAGAGTTCGGTAGAACGTGAATTTCCATATGTGGAACGAACAGAGGCTGTAGATTACAGAAGAAAAGATATTTCCGATATAGAAAATTCTATGGTAAAAAATTTTATTAGAAAGGGACGAAAACATCATTATGAATGTGCAACTAAAGGGTGCGTTGGATTGACACAAACCAATATACAAATTTTGGAACAGGCATCTTCTGATATTTTATTGATGGAAAGTGATTGTACCGTTTCCGATGGTTTTCGTGAATTCTTTCAAACTACCATTCAAATGCATCCATTCGAAGAAGTGATCATTTTTGGTGCTAGACGTTATGACCACAAAAAAAAAAAAACTCCTTATAAATTAAAAAAACTTGAGGATATACATGGCATGCATTGCGTTTATTATAGAAAAGATGCTTGCAAAAAGGTTTCCACAATGTTGAAACAAAATAGACTCCCGTTTCAGTTGGATGCGCTGATCAGTGTATTTGCTGTTGAAGACGGATTGCGTGTACTCATTGTTCCAAACACGAAAACAAATTTCGCCGTTCAACAATTTCATAAAAGTACTATACAAGAGTTTTGGGGTTCATGTTTTCTTTGCGACACAGACAATAACAAAGCGTTTCGAAGGCATTGCTTATTCCTATTCTCAATAATTTTGAACGTTGTACTAATGGCCATCCTTTTGAACAAGACATCCCCCCTCTCTCTCTCTTCAACTCGGAGCCTTGCGAACGCACGCTATCTGTGAGGCGTGGACTCACCCCTCCCTTGCTTCCTCCTAATTAGGGTACGCCCTCCGCACGGCAGGAACGGCAGGGGAGCTCTTCTCCGATCACGAGCAAGCCTTGGCACTCCCTGCACCCCGGTTTCGCGTCTCCCAACGAATCGAGATAAGCGTTCGCGTGTGTGTTTGACAATCGCTGCCTCTTTGCCTGCTTCTCCTGGTAGACGCCCTCGGAAAAGGGGCCCTTTCGCTTCAACGTCCCGGACTGGTAGAACTCCTCCCCCTTTCCGTGGTACAGGTCGTTCTCCCACTCCCCATCGTACTCGAGGGCGCCGTTGGAGTGAAACCTCTTGCCTCGGCCGTGGCAACGGTCCTCCTTCCATCCTCCCTCGTACTCGAGGGTGCCGTCTCGGTAGTAAGCCTTCCCCTCCCCGTCCCGCTGCCCTTCGGCCCACCCCCCCTCGTACCAGAGGGCGCCGTCCTTGAGGTATTGCTTCCCGTTCCCATGCTGAGTAAACCCCACGATCTCACCCTCGTACCGTAAGGTGCCGTCCGCATCGTACACCTTTCCATGCCCGTGTCGTTGGTCGCGGACCCACGCTCCCTCATACGAGAGCACGCCGCGAAAGTCGTACTCCTTGCCATGCCCGTGTCGTTTGTCGTGGACCCACTCTCCCTCGTACTTGAGCACGCCGTGGAAGTCGTACTCCTTGCCACTTCCATACCGCTTTCCGTCCCTCCACCCTCCCTCGTACGAGACGGTTCCGTGTTGCCTATGCAGCTTTCCATTCCCACATCGCATTCCATAGTCCCACCCCCCTTCGTACAACAGAGTGCCGTTCTCGCGGTAATACTTGCCATTCCCGTGCCATTTGTAGGAACCATCAAACTCGCCGTCGTATTTGAGGGTGCCGTCTTCGCGGTACTCCTTACCCTCGTGGAAAACGCCATTGCTCCACTGTCCCTCGTAAAACATGTTACCGACGAAGCATTTGCCATGTCCGTGCATTTTGCCATAGACCCACTCGCCGTCGTACCTCAAGGTACCGTCTTCACAATACTCCTTTCCTTGACCGCTGCGGCATCCGTCCAGGTAGCCTCCTTCATAGGCGACCACTCCGTCTTTGTACTTCTCGATGCCGGTTGTCATTTTTTTTTGTTCTGGAAAGTTTTTTTTTTTGGGGGGGGGGGGTTGTGGTTGGTGATTTTTTTTGGTGTGTGTGTCTGTTTGTTCTGGAGGATGGGTCGTCCCGAAGGAGGAGGTCGTTCCCCCCGGGCGCGCAGAAACTTATTCCATCCGTCGCGAATCTCATGCGACGTATGGTCGTGCCACTGCCAGGCAGGAGTCACACAATCTCTCATCAAGTTGTTTGGAGGACAATTCGAAGAAAGACATGCTGGGAGGCATTCATAGATCGGATCTGGGCGGTGCTGTGTGTGTGTGGTCGAACGAAATTCTAGACCTGGAGAGGGGGGGAGGGGGGCTGGAGGGCTGGAGGGACTTCCACACCGTTTTTTTTTTTAGCTTCACAGTACTCTCAAAAATGCCAACCACTCGTCTCTCGTCCAAAAGATCTCGCGGTTTGGCTCGTAGAGGTTCGGCACGTCGCGGGTCGCCTCGTCGCGGGTCGCCTCGTCGCGGGTCGTCTCGCCGCATATCGCCTCGTCGCGGGTCGTCTCGCCGCACATCGTCTCGCCGCGGGTCTCCTCGCCGCGGGTCGCCTCGGCGCGGGTCGCCTCGTCGCGGGTCGCCTCGCCGCGGGTCGTCTCGTCGCGGGTCGTCTCGTCGCACATCGTCTCACCGCGGTCGCAAATGGTTTCGCGGAAACGGCGAAGATATCTTGAAAATAGCAACTGACGAAGAGATCTTGGGAGCTTTTTCATCTCCAGACGAGTTAGTTGAATTTGTTTTGCACATGACCATTACAAAAGCGGAACTCGAACAATCGTTGGAAAAGCTAGGTCAACAAGGATATGATTTGTTAGGAGAATTGTCACATGATCAAATTATGCAAGCTCTATATTATCTCGAAGATCTTTGGATACAAAGAAACGTAGCTACAGAATTGACTACAAAAAAAATTCAACATATGTTAACAACTCTAGAAGATGATAATCTAGAATATGATAATAGGATTAATTTAGGAATCCTTTTGAGAAGTATTGAGCCAGTAGATAACGATGAAGGTATTAAGGTAACAGATTTGTTCGAAATGTTTGGATTACAAATTGATGTTAATAAAATTAGGAACATTAAGTGATCATTCTTTTCACTCTTTCCCACAGACATGGGTTTCATAGATCCCTTTAGGTCGTCTCGGAGGCTGGTATGAAAGCTTAAAGGAAAAAGGCAACTGTGGGGAGGAGAATGTCCTCCACAACAACGTCCCCTTCCTCTTACGACTGCGTGTACTCCGACACCTGATCAGGGGTGAGGACCCACTTCTCTAGGTCCGGGAAGGGGACGTTGTTGACGCGGAGTGCGCGGACGGCGAGGCGGTTCTTGTGGTGAGTTTTGTCGACACGGAAGACGAACCCCCCCTTCTCCTTCTTCACGCCCAGTGCCTCCAACTGCGTCGCGTCCACGGATTCCCACTCTCCGCAAGGAATGCATATTTTCCTCCCGAGCAGAGCCTTGGCCTCCTTCTTGATGGCCTCCTTCTTGATGGCCTCCTTCTTGATGGCCTCCTTCTTGATGGCCTGCTTCTTCTTGGCCTGCTTCTTCTTGGCCTGCTTCTTCTTGGCCTGCTTCTTCTTGCCCTCCACCTTGTTGAAAAGACGGCGCGTGATGCTCAGGTGGACCATGTTCGCAATCCCAGACTTGCCTTCGCACCGCATGGGAGAAGACGAGATGCGGCCCTTGCTTTTACGAACCACCTTGTTCGCTCCTTCTACCACGTCTAGGTGGGAGGCGCCTCGGGTGGAGAGGGTGACTTCCAAAAAGGGAGAGACGCGTAACGCTTCTCTAACGATACACGGGTCGAGGGTGCGGGTCATCCCGTCGAACCAAACCATGTCGACGTGTCCGTCCAGGGAGGAGAGGTACTCGGCCAGGCTGGCGCAGATGGCATTCACGCCGGTGGAAGCCGTGATCGCGTCGCAGTCGTCACGGCGCCAGTTGACAGGAACGAGGCGACTCTTCTCTACCCCTGAGGAGAGGAAGAAGCGCGTCCCGCCCGCGGACCCGTCGTCCAGGTAGACGATCTTGCCCTTGCGAGACCCTAGGTTGGAGAGGGAAAGGACGCCTCCACGAACGCGAGTCTTTGCAACTCCGTCAAAGGACATTTTCTTTTTTTGGAAACTTTTTTTGGAGCAAAATAATTTTTTTTTTCCTGAAATTCTTTCCTCCCTTTCCCCAGACATGGGTTTGTAAAATGCAGATGTCGGGGTCCGAGGGTCGTCCCGAAGGGGTAGTCTCCGAGCGTCGTCCCGAAGGGGGGGGGGGGGCCCGGGGGGGGGTCCCAGGGGGCGTCCCGAAGGGGGCCCCCAGGGGGTCGGCCCAGAGGGTCGTCCGAGAGGGTCGTCCCAGAGGTCGTCCCAGAGGTCGTCCCAGAGGGTCGTCCCAGAGGGTCGTCCCAGAGGGTCGTCCCAGAGGGTCGTCCAGAAGGCGGCTCCGAGGGTCGTCCCGGAGGGCGGCTCCGAGCGTCGTCCCGAGGGCGGGTCCCGGAGGGAGGGTCGTCCCAGAGGTCGTCCAGGAGGGGGGCTCCGAGGGTAGTACCGGAGGTCGTCACGAAGGGTCGTCAAAGGTCGTCCCGAAGGGTCGTCAAAGGTCGTCCCGAAGGCGGCTCCGAGCGTCGTCCCGAAGGGGGGTTCAGAGGGTCGTACCGGAGGGCGTCTCTGAGCGTCGTCCCGAAGGCGGCTGCAAGGGGAGGTGCGCGTTCGGCTCGGAGATACGCGTTTCCATTTTCAATTTTTTTTTATTCTGAAATTATTTCTCCCCCAGACATGGGTTTCTAAATGCATCCCGGATGTCGGGGTCCAAGGGTCGTCCCGAAGGGCGTCTCCGAGCGTCGTCCCGAAGCGTCTCCGAGCGTCGTCCCGAAGGGCGTCTCCGAGCGTCGTCCCGAAGGGGGGCTCCGAGGTCGTCCCGATCCATTTTTTTTCCCTACTATTCAACAACGCACCAACCGTCATCCCAAAGTCTCAAACGGAAAACATGCCGCGTATCAGCAGAAAGCAACGAACGTCCCGTAGGCGTATGCGTGGTATGTCCAGGACTCACTCTGCAAAAAAATCCTTGCGATACCGTAATGAAGAGGCTTATCATATTCTTGAAAGACTTGAACAGCAGAACCCAACTCAACATGTTTTAAGTGATGAAGTAAAAAGGGTACGTAAAGAAAAACTTCGATTTGAAGAAATAAAAAAAAAAACATTAAAAAAATACTTATATGGACCTGAAATGAATGAACTAGGAAAGGAACTATTATTATCTCATGTAATTTTCCGTGACCCTGCAATTGATAATTTAATCATAGATAAAATACTTCCAGACGCAGAAGAATGTACGCTAGGTAATGGTTGTGATGAAGAATTTATTTACATTAACATATTGAGTGATTTTAATAAATTATACCCTAATAACTTACAACTTGAAAAAACGTTATTTTATTTGAAAAATCGTATCAACTAAAAATGTTTAAAGTGATGAAGTAAAAAGGTAAATGAAAGAAAAAAAAGAAACATTAAAAAATACTTAGATGGCCCTGAAATTATTATTATCTCATGTAATTTTCCGTGACCTTGCAATTGATAAATAATTTAATCATAGATAACATACTTCGTGACGCGAATGTAGGTGTGAATGTGAAAAATGTACGTGTGAATGTGAATATGTAGGTGTGAATGTGAAAACAATGGTTTTTTTGAAAGTTTCGTCATTTTTGGGAGTTTCGTCATTTTTGGGAGTTTCGTCATTTTTGGGAGTTTCGTCATTTTTGGGAGGTTCGTCATTTTTGGGAGTTTCGTCATTTTTTTGGAGGTTCGTC
>Ga0181399_1000875_pt1 | contig 10948 bp, 13 predicted proteins | sample 22SPOviralmetaG_FD_130128 | JGI IMG/M metagenome (GOLD analysis project Ga0181399, IMG submission 130128) | Marine viral communities from the oligotrophic San Pedro Time Series (SPOT) site, San Pedro Channel, CA, USA - 22 SPOT_SRF_2011-05-21 | ecosystem: Environmental > Aquatic > Marine > Strait...
CCGTTACATCGTGACCGTTACATCGTCGCCGTTACTCCGTCACTGTCCTTATTTTTTGCCCATATAATATTAAACATGCCTTTTCACACTGTCAATTGGATAGAAGTGATTTTCGCGACGTTATTTTTGTGGTTCATTACGAAACTGCTACAAGCAAAATATTATCGTAGTAATAAAGCGTCTGCAAAACCAAAAATTAAAAAAATAAAACTCTAAAATGACGATTTGGGTTTTCGAGAACTTACCCGACGATATCACCCAAAACATTTATCTGCTCCTTCATAAGCAATACATGCGCCAAATACACGATTTCATTAAAAAATATGTTCCCGATCCTGTTTTGAAACCGTCGAGGTTTCTCGAATATTATTCGTGTAGTCAATACATTAAAAATCAAGCTAAACAATACAGATTGAGTCCTGTAAATAGTACCGTTTTTTATGGTAAAATTACGAAAATGGAGACCTTATTAGTCCATAATTTAATTCACAATCCGATTTGTTGAATTAGATAACACTAATTTTTGTCATAAATAAACGATAAATACATATTTTATCGTATATAAAAAAATGGTCGAAAATTCCAAACAATAGACAGGTGTTTGTTGATAGCTCTACTTTTCAGCTAAAGCATTCAGCATTTCGGTTTGGAACTGAATCATACGCCTATTGAAATCAACACGTCTATTGTTTGTGGGAAACTCATCAATATCCTTATTTATTTTGATTAAAATAGACTCATCATCAAAATTGTCGGCTACGGTACGCACAAGATCCATAATGAAATCAAATTCAACAGGTGTCACTTTATGCTGATAAATGATCGTATATATGGAAGAACTTACCTCGATGGTATTATACCTGTAAGGATCACGAGTTTGTTCTCCAAACCACTGCTCTTTATAGAATGGATGAGAAACGACCATATTGCGGCAAAGCGGGCATGTTAAAGCCCCTTCTTTTTCCTTCGCCCAATTTGCTACACATGCTTTGTGAAATCGATGATTGCATTGTGGATACGTATAGGCCTTTTTGCTTGAATTACACGACATTAAACACACAGAGCATTCGAACGATTCGAATTGTGGTGCAGTAGATGCCGGAGACGGTAGAACATATTTAGTCTCCTTGATTGTAGATGACTTATGGTGTTTACACGTCCACACTCCGTCGCAATACCATGTTGGTAAGGTTTGGCACGGAGCTCCGTCAGACGACTCAATCGGTACGTAGCATTTATGCGGAACGTTGTGGTAGTCTCCCCATTGTCCGATAATCAACTCTTTGGGATACCTTCCGTTGAGGATTTCATCGTTGACGTTCTTAGTGAGAGCTGCTTCAAGCTTGGATTTAATTAGTCTAATGATTTCTTTATTGTAGTTAAACTCTTTATAGATCAAAGCTTGCTGTGAGAATATATTGTAGTCGTTTTTTGAGTTCAAGTACAATTCGACCAAAGAGTAAAGCTCTTTTGCAGGGTATTTTGGATAATTAATGATATATTCCAAAGGTGTTCCGAAATCAGAATCTGCGTTGATATCAGCACCTGCATTGAGTAATATGCGAGCTACGTCAACTGTTCTTGCAAGATGTAACGGAGTCGTTCCATCTACGTTTTTAATGTTCACATCTGCTTTATATTCAATCAACAACTTGACAACCTCGTATTGATCATTTGAGCATGCCAAATGCAACGCACTACTACCGGTCTTCGCAGATACCCAGTTGATGTTCGCACCAAAAATTAACAGGATTTTCGTAATGTCAGTGTATCCCCATTTTGCGGAGATAGTCAATGGATTCATATCGTAATATCCTTCCTCGAATGCGATGTTAGCCATATCAAACCTCCACCAGTGTTTATGTTCATCCTCATTCGAAATCCATGCTAACATATGCTTGTCCACAATCGTTTTGATGTATTGTTCGTTATTTGTGGAATAACGTTTGTACAACTTCTTGATAATCCTGATAAGCTCTCGATAATCGTTTTTCATCGTAGCCGCGCACAACGGCGTCAAACCCTTGAAATAGTGCCCAATGTCTTTGAAGTCCTCTGTCACAAGATCCGGACGCCAAACATTCAAACAACGTGTTGACCATGACTCAAAAGGCCGAGGTGTTGTTGACCACGTATCGAGTTCAAATGATTGATAAGCCATTTTTTAAATGCGAAGCAAATGGTACATGCGGATCGTGTCACTATGAGTTAGCCTGATTATCTATCAAATTTTTTTTTCGATAAATAAACAGCGTCTCACCGTCAGAATTGGTCGGCAAAGTCCATATTGATGCACGGCCTTAAGACGACATTGTTTCGCCACGACTAGTTCAACTTGGGAAGCTCCAACTTATATGCATGACCAAACCAATACTCCGGATACTCGTGCTCCAAGCATCGATAGTACGTGTACGATACTTGCTCGGATGATGTCGATGTTGTAACCGTGACCAGTTTGCACAAGCCGATCTCCTCGTAAATTTGCCATATCTCTTTCGGATCTAAAACAGCGCGAATCATTAGATGTAGAACATACATCGTGATAAACCACTGCCAAGTAGGGATCATCAAAACGATAACGTTACAGACAAATGGGACAATGTTATGAATCGTTATCCTAAACACAGTATACATAAATGGCATAAAGTTATCGATCGCTAGTGTGAAAACATTGAAGCAAAATAAAATGATGTTACCAAACGCAAATGGTTCGATAAACTCACCATTTGCGTGATAAGCACCCATGTAATTTGGATATCCACCATAGGGTGGCATGATCAATATTTTGTTTTCAGGAACGATACCATTCACTGTAAATTCTAAGTACAACATCAAACCATCTTAAACCGTTTTTGCGTAGGATGAAATCGATTTTACTATTTAAAATTAATTAATTCAACTCGATATTAATCATACTATGATTCCAAAAATAATCCATCAAACGTACAAACACGCATCTCTACCGTCTGTGTTCGCACAATGTCAAAAAGTGATTCGTGAGTTACATCCAGATTTCGAGTACAGATTCTACACCGACGAAGACATGTACTCGGAAATCAAAACACACTTTCCTGAATACTACGATAAGTTCGAAGGACTACCGAGGATGATTATGCGTATCGACATGTTTCGATATTTTCTGATGTATCGATACGGCGGTCTGTATACCGACATGGACTACCTGATGTTCAAACCGTTCGATATGCTGAACGAAGAGATCGTTATTCCATGCAATCGGGAAGAAGGGGATACGATCACATGTCTCGGAAACTGTGTGTTCGCGTCTCGACCGAATCATCCGTTTTGGAAGAAAGTGATCGACTCTCTGTTTACCATCGATCGAAACCACTTGAGTCTAGACAGCGACGTCGAGTCGAACGTGAACGGCACCGGACCTAAGTTTCTGTATCGTATGTGGAGGGAATGGAGCGCGAGCGATGTGACCGTTCCAAAAAGGCACCTGTTTCATCCACCAACCGATGTCAATATGATCAAAACGTATCGCGAAAACAAAACGAGCTACGGTATGCATCTGTGTACGGGTGCGTGGCGAAACAAACGCTTATGAATCGAACGTCAGTTATTCACTCATAAAGTCAATCCTGCCGCACTGATCTAATTGCGTTTTGTTTATTTTCCAAATCATCTGTTCGACATTATACTCCTCGTCGATCTCGTCTTGGATACGATTTTCCAAAAGCTCGAAAAACGCCTGCTTGGAGTTTGTGTTCGGAACGTCCAATTTGTCCATTTCCTGTCTGATACGATCGTTCATTTTTTTGTAGTCGGCGCAATCCGTGATCTTTCCTCCCAAAGTGTCCTTGATGTTTTGGATCATCATAGCGAGCAACGGTTTCGCGTCATACACCTGTTGACCAGGAAAACCGACGCACTCGTATTCGTACACCATTTTTTCGAAGAGAGTGTTGTAAAAGGTTTGAATATCAGGAATTTTTGGATCGATAAACTTTCTGATAAGCGTCAACATATTGTCTTCTGTGACAACACCGGCGTTCTCGGGCTTTTGCAATTCGCCGATCGCGTTCGCAAACAGATCGTTGAATTCGTCGCATGTACTTATTTTTGGCGTTCCTGTCCATAACTGTTTAAAATACGCGATCGCTTGCGGTATCTTCTCTTCGATTTGTGGAGGTGCTGTCTTCTTAGAGACCTCTGTTGGGCGAACTGTTTTTGGTGTGACCAAATCAATGCGTATCGTACTTTCCGAAGTTGATGGTGAAGCTTTGGCCCATTTGACGGTTACCAAGTAGTAGGCCATCCATAAGAATACTACGAACAATATCATCAAGACGATTACCATAAATTCGAAAAATAACATGGTTGTTACTCTATGTAACTATAATTTATCCTTAGAGTGAGGATATTTTGTATATTCAAAAAAATTTGATAAAAAATACACACCTACGCTCCTACTAACCACACAATACGCCCGTGTATCAGCTCTTCTCATCCAAGAAATGGCTTCTCAATCGATGGAACTCGATGCGGTCATAGTGATGGAGGACTTCAAACACATCGCGCACTATTTCAAGGGGTTGACGCCGTTGTTTACGGCTACGATCAAGAACGAACTTCAAGAGGTTCGTAGACTGCTGAGCACGGCGCAGAATGTAAAGACGATCGTGGATCAACCTACCTTCGGATGGATCACCGAAGAGGACGAGCACCGTGCGGAATGGTGGCAGTTTCACGGATGGATGGAAACAGGATATTACGATATGAACCCGTTGACCATCGCTGCAAAATTGGGATACGTCGAAATCGCGAACCTTCTCTTGAAGTATGGTGCAAACATCAATTGGGTCTCCACGGAGACCGGTAGCACCGCGCTCCATTTGGCGTGCGCTAACAATCATTTCGATGTTGTCAAACTCTTGATGGACATGCAAGCAAACGTGAACATTAAAGACGACGATGAACGCACTCCGTTACATTTTGCGAGAACCGTCGACGTAGCTGACATGCTGATCAAGGCCGGAGCTGAAGTCAACGTGTGCTCCGAATATGGTACTCCTTTGCATCATATCATTAAGTATCCTCACGATCTTGTTGACCAATCCTCTTTGGTCAAGCTGTATCTGAAATCCAATGCGGACAAATGCATCGGCGATGCCGACGGCGATTCGCCGTATGATGATGCGGTCCAAGAATTGTTGGAGAAAATCTATCCGCTCATTGGATACGAGTGCATGAAGGATCCGAGCTTGAAGCAGCTATACGACTCTGTCCTACATATGTCTAAAGTGATCCCGGAAAAGTACTAAGCAAATTCATACAACAAAAAAAAACACCATAGATACCATTTTTTATATTTAGGTTAAATTAAATAAAAAAAACACGATGTTGTCGATATACTCTTTGTTGGGTATATTCCTGGTTGTGTGCGTAGCGGTGGTTATCGGTTTGGTTGGTCATTACTTCTATACGATGCGCGAATACTTCAAGATCGCTGATATGTTGAAACGTTTCAGTTCTAAAGACGCGAAGTGTCACGAGAAGGACGACAACGGTATGTGTGTGAAATATGGTATTAAATCAAATCCTTTCGCGTCGTGCAAGGAGCTTACTGATCATCTGAAGGAGTGTGGATCGCTCATCAGAAAGCTTGTTGAGGACGTCCAAGACAAACAAAAGGTGGAAGACAAACTGGTTAAAACCATCAAATCTAGGAACGTGGACGAAGCTCTCAAAGACATCAAATCGATGCAGGACGTCGAAGTGTGGGCTCGTACGCGTGTTGAGACGATCGCCGAGGCGTTGTATTGCATCAAACGTAACGACGATCCCTTGGAAAAAGAGTCTGTACGGGAGGCTTTGGTGAAAATGACGGAGCTGTTCAAGACACTCTTCCGTGGAAAGGTGCAGTCTTGCGACGAGTTCCGAAAGATTTCAAACGAGGTGAGAGATACGTTCCCAAATGAGACGGAACGTCGTGAAACTGTAGATGTGTTCGAGAAACACATCAAGGAGCAGTCGAGCGCTTTGGAAGTCGCCGAAGAAACACCGTATCCTATGGAGGACTACGGTATTGAAAACTATATGCGTCTTCAAGAACACAAATACTGCAACTAAGCGCGATACTCGAAAATGACTCGTGTAGTTAAGCTATCGTCTTCGTTCATACGAAGAGGGTCGTGTTCGTCGCGGAAGTAACAATCACTTATTTCGTCTTGAAACTCCCATCGATTCATTTTTTCGTAATCGACTACACATCCGATGTAAATCGATTGGACGTAAAAGTCGTCGCTCATCTCCAACTCTACGGGCACGTCCACGTACAACAGGTTGTAAATACGTTTGATGCGCTGCAGATTGCTCATGTTGTTGAAAATGTCCATATTTTCTCTGCTCATGTAAGGGTCGAATTTGACTAACTTCTTTTTCATCGTTCGTTTGGGTTTGTTCGCCTCAATCACACGGATGTCGTGCTTGAGTTCCGTGTAAGGATCCTCCGGCTCTACCACATGGATACGTACCGTTTTGGAAGCCTTCGAGTTCCCCTTTTCCTTCGCGTAAGTTACCACGATATCGTCGAAGCCTGAGTTCAGTGTGTACAAGAAATCTAAGGGAGTGTTGTCGTTGTTCATGTACAATTCGCGCATGTGATCCATGAAATCGTCCCACGAATCGTTCTGAGACACGCCCATTTGCGTGGCGTTGTTCTTAGTCACCGTGATGTTGTTGTACACGGCGATGAGTTTGTCCATAAGAGAGGACACATTGCGTTTGTTGGGTATTTTTTGGTTGAGGTTTTGAAGCTCTTTCATATCGTTGCGAACCAAATCCAAATAGCTTTTGAACACAACGTCTTTAACATGATCCGGCAGATTTTGATAATCCAAAGGAGCGACGACGTTCGCGTTCTCTTTGGGACGTTTTGGAGCAGTTGTAGCGCTGTTTTCTATAGGGCGTTTTCCCAATGTGCCACCGCTCATCGATGGATGTTTCGACATGTCCACGTATTTCTTTCTACCCTCCACGAACACCACGTGCTTCGCGTTGCGAGTGACATACACCGGGTATTTGAGCTTGTTGATTGAAAATTTGTATTTGGTTCGTTTGTAAGCGTCCATTAGTTTTAATAATTAATCACTTTTTTTTGAAATGTATTCAGCTTTCCAAGTTTCGAACCCTTTCTTTGCGATTCCTTCCATATTTCGCATAGTCACACCGTACGAAGCACCGGAATGCACGTTATGCTTGTCGGCTAGTTTGAGAAGCTGATCGTGCAACTCGATGTTCGGTCCGTTGTAGTAAGTGAAAGACTCGAACTCGGTGTGTTTTAGATACTCCCATAAGTTCAAAGCGGTAACCGCGTCGTATGCGTCTTGCAAACACATACGATACATGGGGTTTTTCTCAAAATCAAAATTGATAACTGCGTCCATGATGTTGTCAGATTTAAAATGGCACAAGCCTTTAATACACTTTTTCCAAAAATGCTTTGCTTGTAGTTTTTTGGCACGTAAAGACGCACGTGACAATGTGGGCAAAATTGATATTGACTTAAAGTTTTTTTTTTGCATATAAAAGCTGAGTGAAGACAATATGGACTATGAACATGATGATGATGATGATGATGGACATGAAACTATTCCTCATATTACAGAGTTCAGAATACTGAGCGACGAACTATATGAGTTCCTTGGTTTGGAGAAAGGTGCGATGGTGAATATTACCGTTGTGAAAAGTATGATCTACGAGTACATTAATTCGCACTCTCTACGTGATGTCACCGATCGTCGTATATGGCCGAACGAAAAACTTCACAAGATTTTCAACAGCACGGACAACGACAACATCACTGATATAGAACCTTACATAAGACATCATTTTATCTATAAACTTCCCTTGCATGTAAGTGGTTTTGCAGTGCCTTCCCTATTGAGCGACGAGCTACACGAGTTCCTGCAGAAGAATTTCTTTACGGATATGCATAAGGACATCAAGGTGCCTCGTAAGGAAGTAACGTGTATGATTAACAAGTACATTGTGATGAACTCTCTGCGTGACGACGAAGATCGCCGTGTAATCAGGCCAAACACGGAGCTTCACAAGATTTTCAAGAGCACGGAAAACGATCGCATATCCTATTTCAACCTGCAGACCTACATGAAGCATTTTTTTGTCAAAGATAAGGATGACATCCCTTTACTAAATCAATTAGATACCTATTGTCGAGTCAGCAACGAGCTTTCTAAGTTTTGTAATATACCGGAAAATTCCGCGATAACTCATAATATTGCTGTGCAAATTATTAAGCAGAACATTAAGGCGAACACCAATGAGGGGTCGGTGATCTCTGAAGACGACAATGCGATCACTAAGGAGCTTCACAAGATTCTCAACAGCACGGAAAACGATCGCATATCCTACATCAAGATACTGAAATACATTAAACATCATTTAATTAAAGATTTTTACAAAACCACCATACTCAGTGCTGAGCTTTACGAGTTCTTGAATATAGAGAAGGGTACCAGGCTGTCTCGTAATGATGTTTGGTCGATGATTAGTAAGTACGTTGAGGAGAAGGAGCTGTTTGACCCTGACGAAACCAAAATGTGTATTATCTTCGGAATCGGAACCGTACACTATGTTATTAGGCCGAACAATGAGCTTCACAAGATTTTCAAGAGTACGGACAATGACAATATAAATTATTTGAATATGGTTCCCTTAATAGAGCATCATTTCTACGATGCAATCGACTTTGAATGTGCTGCTCTGATTATTCAACGACACTGGAAGAACTGCATTTCGGACCCGAACTACGCGATTTGCAGACGTCGTCTTCGATACGAGTTCGAAGAAATTGCGCAGTAATTGTGATACTGATAAATTTTTTAGATAGATAATTTTTTTTATACTGACTTAAAGATTTTTTAGGTAAACAAAGTTGTGTGAAGACAATATGGTCTATGATATATTTGTAAACTTTGACGACTCAATATATGAAACTGTTGGGGATACGATCCCTAATATTTATGATTTTATGATATTGAGCGACGAACTCAATGAGTCCCTTGGTTTTGAGAAGGGTGTGATGGTGACTTATGACGATGTGGAGCTTATGATCAACGAGTACATTGATTCGAACTCTCTGCGCGACGAGGCTAATCCTAATAGGATCAGGCCGAACGAGGAACTTCGCAAGATTTTCAACATCACGGAAAACGACAGCAGCATATCTTTCGTAATGGAGAGCATCGTGAAGCATCATATTATCGATTCTTTCTATCATTATAGAAGTGCAAGTCCGAACACCGGCTTCAACACCGGCTTCGCAATGCCTATTCTGCTGAGCGACGAGCTCTACGAGTTCCTGAGTTTGCCGAAGGGCATCAAGGTGCCTCGTAAGGACGTGACCCGTATGATTAACGAGTACATCAATACGAACTCTCTGCGCGACGAGGCCGATAGTCGTAATATCAGGCCGAACAAGGAGCTTCACAAGATTTTCAACAGCACGGACGGCGACCACATCACCTACTTCAACATGCAATCCTACATGAAGCATCATTATATCGTAGAGAATAGAGATAATAAGCTCACCTTACTAAGCGACAAGCTTTACAAATTCTTGAATATAGAGAAGGGTACCGCTGTGGCTCGTAAGGACGTGATGTGTATGATTCACGAGTATATTGATACGAAAGACCTCGCAGTGCGCGACGAAACCTACCCTCGTAGGATCAGGCCGAACAATGAGCTTCACAATATTTTCAACAGCACTGAAAACGATGACATCACCAATACTCGCATCTATTCTTTAATCCGACATCATTTCATACCTATTAATGAATTTGATACTTATTGTTTATTCAGCAAAGAGCTTTATGAGATTTTTAATATACGGTATGGAAACCAAAATTTTTGCATGGTGACTCGCAACACTGTTGCGCAAATTGTTAAGGAAAAAATGAATGAGCTTCACAAGATTCTCAACATCACGGAAAATCGCATATCTTACTTCAAGATACAGAAATCAATTAAACATCATTTCATTGAGAGTTATTCCAAAACCACCATACTGAGTGCCGAGCTTTACGAGTTCTTGAATATAGAGAAGGGTACCAGGCTGTCTCGTCAATTTGTTGTGTGGATGATTAGGAAATACATTGAGAATAACTCTCTGTACGATCCCGCCAAAAAGTGTATTATACAAAACGAAGGAAATGATAATCGCATTGTACACTATGTTATTAGGCCGAACAAGGAACTTCACAAGATTTTCAAGAGTACGGACAACGACAATATAAATTATATGAATATGGTTTCTTTAATAGAGCATCATTTCTATGATGGAACTGACTTTGAATGTGCTCGGTTTATCCAACGACACTGGAAGACCTGCATTTCTAACCCGAACTACGCGATCTGCAGACGTCGTCTTCGATACGAGTTCGAAGAAATTGCGCAGTAATTGTGACGGTGACTCGAACAGACATATATGATTTTTTTTTATGGTACGTGTTTACACATTTTTTGGCACAAGTTCATGTAGGCGTTCTGCGTTTGTTTGAACAGTTTGACGTATTGCTGATTTTGATCCATACCGCGGTGGTTGTTCGGATGATACACCTTGCGAAGATACTTGTAGGCTTTGTGGATGTCGTGTTCGGACGCGGATTGAGATATCCCCAACAAATAGTAAGGATCGGGATTGCTCATGCTCTTCCAATAGTGTCTGCATACATAGCATACACTTAAATCGGATTTGACGTTAATAACAAAACAATGACATCTTACATTATATAGTCTATGTTGTGGTGCCGAAATGAATGAACTCGTTATCCAAAATTTCATGGTTAAATGCACGTTGTTTTATCAACAAAATGAAATGTATATCTTAGAAGCATTTGAATACACGTTGATCAAGTTATGTGAAACCAAAGGTAAAATCAGTTTGGTAAATCCATTGATA
>Ga0181399_1000878_pt1 | contig 10936 bp, 24 predicted proteins | sample 22SPOviralmetaG_FD_130128 | JGI IMG/M metagenome (GOLD analysis project Ga0181399, IMG submission 130128) | Marine viral communities from the oligotrophic San Pedro Time Series (SPOT) site, San Pedro Channel, CA, USA - 22 SPOT_SRF_2011-05-21 | ecosystem: Environmental > Aquatic > Marine > Strait...
AAAACGGAAGCAAGAGGTATTACACTAGTAACATTCTCTGGTTTTAGTAGACGATAAGAATCAGTATCCCAGCAAAATAATAGCAAAGTGCTATCAGATTCTTTGGCTCTGTTCTTCTTGTCTTGTATATACGGAGTGGAAAAATCCAGGGTACATACATTATACTTTAACTTATTTGAGTTTTCACTCCGATAAGTAATTATTGCGTCACCGCAATCCTTTACAAGGTCTGCTAGATCTTCTTTTTTCACAAGTACTCCTTAGGTAGCAGGTCAGTAAAATTTTTTACTTTGCCGAACTCTAAGGTTCTTTTTCCAGATAGCAGAAAACCACTCCCCGCTAAGAGAGTGGTTTAAGTAAAAATTAATTAGTTACTGGCTACGTTACCAATAACTCCAGTAAAGTATTGAGCGGCTTTACCAGTTAGTTTTGAAACTACGTCTTCGTCTACTTCTTGTCCAGCGTCTGAGAGTGCAGCAATCAAGGCTTCTTGAGCAGCAGCTTTTGATACTCGACCGCCTCCAGTACCGCCAGCAGCTTTAGTAGCTCCACCGGCTGCAGGGGTTTTCTTAACGTATACGCCAGCTTTGGTAAGAATCATACGAACGCCATTTGGAGATTCTTCTAGGTCTTCTGCGATTGCTTTGACAATCTCCATGCTAGTTTCGGGGGTAGGCTCTTGCTCTTCATACATTGATACTGCCTGAGCCTTCTTGTCGTCATCCCATGCCATTCTTCGTTTCCTCTTTGGTTGTTTTGAACCTGGGCAAGTACCCAAGCGGTTAAGTTGTTGTTGATAAAATCGGTCGCCCATTGGTTCCCTCACTTTTGAAATTATATTATACTTCAATATAAGGAAGTTGTCAAGAAATATTTTTAGATATGTGACTGATATTTTACTATTTTTTTAGCTAAAGTTACTAACTCTTCCATGGGTAGTGATGTTTTAACTTGATTACACATAGAGTGAGTGCACGAACAATTTTCTAGTGTGTTTCCGTCTTTAGGATCAATATGATCCATATGCCAAGTATCGTTTATTAAATTTAAGCTATCTCCACAAACGTGACAAATGATATCATGAGTTTCTGGATTATATTTTTGCGAGTCTTGCCAAAATTCTAAAACATCTTTACTTAAAAACGTGCAGGCTTCCTTTAATACTTTATCCACCCCCTTTACTCCTTTCGCATGAAATCTAGTAATTCTTTCATTTACCGTAAAAATTAGTGATTTTTCCACCCCCCTATTTCTAGTTCGGGCATTTTTTACAATAGGTACTTCTATCGTTTTAGGAGCCGTATGCTTTTTAAAAAGCCATAGGCGGTTTCCTACTATAGTATTTATGTTTTCTTTTCTGTACTTTTGTTTTCTTTCCCGCAGCTTTTCTTTCTCATTGGGATTTACCCAATACTGTAAAGTTGCTTTACTAGGGGCTTTCCCCCACTCCTGCTTCAGCATATCTAAAGATAGTTTACCTGTTGGAGGTATACCCGCTTCAACGATATTTTTAAAATACCAAGACTTTTGTTCGTCTGTATATCTATTTCCTGCCATAATTAAATTCGACTAAAGTCAACTCCGTATTTTTCTAAATGCTCTAAGGAACCCAGGTCATACGCTAGAGAACTTGCAAAGAATCCTCCAGTCTCTATACCACTAATCCAGAACTCTCTGTCAGTATCGAAAGGCTCTCTTACCCATATTGTATAGCATTTTGCACCATACTTCTTTTCATAGTTTGTATCTTTAAAACCAGCACTTTCTGCCTGATAGTGTACTGAAAGCTCTTGACAAATTTCTGCAGGAGCATGATGCCTAGCAGACCATACAATTTGTCCAACTTTGAAATCTTCTGCTATACACTCTTCAGGTAGGTATCCTACTTCAGTCCGTTCTTCTTTAGATACGCCTCGACTAGGGATACCGACTCTTTCCACAATGGATTTGACAAATCCGGAGGATCTGTATAAAGACTTGGCGATGGCTGCAATTGAATCCCCCGATAAGTAATCTCGAATGACCTCTGCGATTTCCATTTCGCTGGCGCCTTTACCTCTATTTTGAGATTTTCGTAGTTGTACATATGCGGTTCTTTCATCATAGTCCTCTATAATCTTAGAGAGTCTCGCTGTATTGTACGAAATATTCAGGATTCCGCAAGCCTCTTTCTTTGTTATCGCCTTCGATCCGTCCGAAGGGTTTAGAAGGTCTTTCACTTTCTGTACGTTCTCGGGGCTTAGGTTCTCGTAGTCTCTCTTCTTGACCATTCTCAATCCTCTCTATTTCTCTGTTAATATACCACACAGCTTTCTTTAGGTCTTCTACTTCATTCTGTTTAAGTCCTGCTCGCCATATATACTTTGTAGCGTTACCCAGGCAGAAGTTCATGTGCTCTGTAATTTGTATACACTCTACTCCGCTTGGGTGTGCTGTATAATGCGGAGGCTTGTTTACACTATCTGTCATTCTTCTTCCTCTTCAAAATTACAGTACCAAGGCCCACTATCTGGTTCACTATACCACCAATCTTCTTCTAAAGCGTTAGGGCATCGTACAGGATCTCCATTACTATACCCATCTCCTGTTAGAAACTCACCACACTTTGGGCATACATCATCGCTCATTTCGCTGTGATCCTCTGTTCATAGTCAGCAAGAGACTCATCCCACCAACTGGGAGCTGGTCTGTGAGACCAAGCGGCAAAAGTAGCCTTATCGAGATGATAGTAGTCACGATAAGACTGTATAGGGTTGTCATAGTCTTTGAGGATTTCAGGCATCGCAAGTCCGAACGTGGTGAACCCCACTCGTTCAAAATGCTTTGGCTCGGGTAATTCATTGATAACTGTAACTGATTTGTGTTGTTTTCCATATCTATATCTGTATTCTTCTCCAAGTGCGTTTCCATAACAATGAGTCCACTCGAAATTATCGAGTGAGCTTCTCGCCCAAATTGTGCAAGGATGATTGTACATCATCGGCAGGTACGGAGTAACAGTACGCTCTTCAGGTTTAAGAGGCTTCTCTGGAGCTTTGGCTTCATTCAGGATAGCATTCTCTTCTTTGGTAAGAGCGCGAGGAACAAACCCCAGGAGATTGTCTATCCAGATACAAGTACATAGTATCTGTGCAACTTCCAAAGGCATTTTTACAATATGTTTATCGACATGGGCTTCTGCACACTTGTCGAGATTTTCGTCAAGGTAAAATAAATTCATGGTTACTCCGAAAATTTTATATATTATACTAAACTACAAGCTCTTTGTCAAGAGTTATTTTAGCGTCTACACTATGTACAAGTTCATCAGTAGTGTACGTTCGTACCTCTACAGATGAATGATAAAGTATTGCCATGTGCTCTGCAAAATTTATTGCGCTATCAAACTCACTGAATCTTGTATATTTTTTATATCCATTTTTTTCGAAAGTAACCATGTAATCTTTCATATTAGTTGCAGACTCCTGCATCATCAGAGGCATCGTATCCTGTGTCCCCACAGCCATAAACGCCGTTATTGTTAGTATCACAGGCTCGTTGCCAAGCGACTTGAGTAAACGTTAGACCCTCTGACCAAGGTACATAGGCTTTACACCATTCGTGAGAACCAACGGTCATGTCGTCATCTGTACCGTTATCAATTTCTACATAATCCCGTCGAGTAGTTTCAGGGAATACTTTGAATTGAATAGTCCTTCCGTTGTTATAGTTCTGTTGACGGTATAGCGTATCTTTTGTTACATGAATCTTTTCGCTATCTTCAAGTGTTAAAGTAGAGCCGTCATCATAATTAATTACAGTTCCTGCAGCTACACAAATAGGTAGAATAGCCAACAGACCTAGTAAATACTTCATTCTCTCTCCTAAGGAGACTAAACTTCTTCTAATCTCCGCATGAGCCGCTCGGCTCGGTTTGTAACTTGTCGATACCATAAAGAGTCTCGACCTTCTACTGCTGCCTCTTTCCACTTTCCTTGAGACAGCATATTTTTAAAATTCACAAATTTTGCAAGACGCGTAGCGCCCAGATTAAATGCCATATTTACTACTACTAATTGCACCTCTTCCGGCCAATTGTGCCATTGTCCGTATAATCGTTCGCAGTCCTTAATGGCAGTGACAACATCGTTATCGAAGCACTCCCTGGATCGTTGTGCCGTAATGGGAGTGCCGGTAGGCTTTCCATGCTCTTCATCTTCTGTCGTGACCAAGTGTCCGACACCGAAAGTAGGGTAGCCCAAGTGGTCGTTATAAATTTCAAGAACTTCTCCTTCATCTGCTTTAATTTCTTCATACAATCTTTCACGATTCATTCTATCTTCCTAGCCTTATATATTAAAGCTCTCACCGCACACCTTAGAGTGCGATATCAACAGCGTATGAGACGACAAATTTGATCTGATCGTTATCGTAACCACCCTCTGCAGCTCCACCTTTTACATCAGTATCCGAAATCATAAAAGTAAAGCCGCCCTTTGAGACCGTTACGTTATAATCGTAATAACCTTCAGCATTGCCGTTAAAAGCTTCAGCAAAATCGCCATCGTGATGTCCTACGTGCAGGCCAATACCCACACCGTCGCCGACTTCAAAACCATAGTCCAATGAGAGGTAATACGCCTCGCCAAACCCAAAATCCTGCCCCTCAGCCTCGTCTGCTTCGGTATTGGCCAGCATGTTAAGCTTTGCACTGAAATCACCAATACCCGCGCCCACATAAACCTCGCCAAAGTCGAAGTTAGCTTCTTTGTCGTAGTTGTAATAGAGGTAACCAACGTCCCAGTTAACCGCGCCGGTATCAAACGCAAACCCTGCGTATACGTCGTGCTCGTAAGAGTAAACATCGGAGGGGCCATAGTTCACATTGGAAGCCCAGGTACCAATGTAAAAGCCGCTGTCCGATGCGTAATCAATTCCGCCCTGCACAGCTGCTTCATTCTCTGTCTGGGTAAGCCCTCGCCAGATGTAATTACTGGTCATCGAAGCATTTGCGGACCATTCCCCTGCATGAGCGGTCGGTACGAACGCACAGGCGAGAGCGGTGGACAGCGCAAGAGCGCCGAGTTTAGTTCTGTTTTTCATAGTAGTTCCTTTCATGTTTACTCCTATAGTCCGCAATTGCGGCTTTAATCGCGTCTTCGGCCAGCACGCTACAATGTATCTTTACAGGCGGGAGTGATAGTTCTTGAGCAATTTGGACATTGCTGATTTCTCCTGCCTCGTCAAGGGACTTTCCTCGAACCCATTCAGTGAGTAGTGATGAAGAAGCAATAGCACTGCCGCATCCGTAAGTCTTGAATTTAGCATCTTCAATAACTCCGTCGGGCGATACTCTGATTTGAAGTTGCATGACATCTCCACATGCTGGAGCACCTGTGAGGCCCGTTCCGACATCTTCATCATTTTTGTCAAGTTTTCCGACATTCCTGGGATTTTCATAATGATCTAGTACCTTATCTGAGTACATTGGCATACTCCAAATTTACTTTGCTGTGATGTGCTTCATCAGCGCGAATACGTTCTATCATAGTAGATAGGTTTGCATCTGCATCTAGTCCGTAGTATTCTATGGCTAGAGTTGGTGCAGGGACATTTTCAATTTGCCCACTTTCTATTAAACTTAAATACTCTGTGTAACTTTTTACTGCTTCCTCCTCAAAATAATGTGTCATCATATGAGCTGTGCGAGGAGAGATTAGATACATTACTAAGTAAAAGTGCCAGAATAAAAATTGTGCCAGTATGATGAGACCCCGCTCCAGCTTGCTGGGTTCTACGATCTCTATAAAAAACATAAGGTGCATACGCTCATTTTCTGCTTCTGCAAGTAGTCTTCGTATGATAGGCCCATAGCCTCTCTTATGTGTTCTTAAACTTTTTAAATGCACTAACATTCCTGCTATCATTCCCGGAACGCCTGCTACTGTTTCTAGAACAACTGCTCTATGTCCGTATCGTTTTGCGAAGAATGTATCTGCAAAGAAACGAAAGAACTTTGTCATAGACTTTGCAAAGTAGTCAGTCTGTGTCATCATTAAGCATCTCACTGGCTGTATGAGTCCATACATTTGGTAGAAGCCCGTGTACAAGTAGTATAAATGCTACTTTCCAGGCCCCTAACAAATGTTGGAGGTACGTTTTATCTACCTCCTTAAGATGGTTTTCTGTCGCCATATGCCATTGCTGCCATCATAATTGGTACTATTACCATCCAAAAAATTAAAAAACCATCTGCCACTGTCATTCTGTTACCTTTGCACTTAATATAAAAGTTATCCCACCTGCTATAAGAGGCAACATCATTATACATAAAATTCCAATCAGTTCCATAGTATTACCACTCTAATAGCTTATTGAGAGTTCCTTCTTGGACTACTTCTTCACTATCCTCTGGAGTCTCTCGAATCATTGTATTTATACTGTCTTCATAGTATAAAATTACTGCTTTTTGTTGGTTGATGTATCTTCGTAACTCTGCTACGTTTAGTGACATATTCTCATAGTCTGGTACACTTAAAGCAAAGAATACATTAACACCTGCTTCTTCCTCGAACTTTAATAGAAAGTCGTCGATATTCTCAGGTGTTACAGCATAGAACTTAACCCTATGTAGATTAAGGGGTTTTGGTTGTGGTTGTATCGGAATGTCTTTTACAACATAATCCGTCTTTACAACTACTTCTGGTTCAATACTTGCACAGCCACTACTTAGGGCTATCGGTAATAGTAGGCTGCTTGCCAGAATCGGCTTCGAGCTGATCAAAGATTTTAGCTGTAGCATTATTAACTCTCTTTTCGATAAGACCTGGTTTTTGCAAGGTCAGGGCTGTAAGGTCGTGACGGCGTAATTTAGAAGCTAACTCATCTTGGTACTCTTCAGCTTCTTTAGCTCTTTCTTGTAATACTAACATATTTTCTTGAGCTAATTGATAATCACGAGCCATTGAATTGATGGTTTCTTGATTTGTTTCTGCAACCATCATAAGTTTACTATTGTTATCTCGTAGTGTTGCGATAGTGCTTTGGGTATCTTTATAGTACCACAATGCTCCACCGCCCATTGAACCTACAAGCATTAAAATAATTAAATAGGGCATTTATGTTCCTAAAAACTGCCCAAAGTTTCCTTCGGGCAGGGACTAGTCATACTAGGGATGCCACGCACAATACTAACGTGCAGGTCGTCCACAGACTTAATAGATAGATTCCATAAGTATTTAAAGGTCGAAAGAGTTTTTTGGTCTCAGGCATCATGTATTTCTACCACCTTTGCCTTCGACTCCTCGGGCACCTCTTGATATAGCTCTACACACAGAAGTCCGTTCTTCATGTATGCAGTATCAAGTTTAATGTTTGATCCTACTTTAAATACTCGGGTAAAAGTTTTACCACTCAAACCTTTATATACAAACTCTTCTTCGTCTGAAACTTCTTGCTTTGCTACACCTTCAATACGAAGTTCATTCTTATCAAATGTAATCTCGATATCGTCCTTTTCCCAGCCAGGTACAGCGACTTCTACACGATAGCCTTCTGTTCCTACTTTCAATACGTTATATCGAGGATACCCTGTCATAGGGGCATTTGAAAAGAAATCAGGGTCAATACGATCGAACCCTAAAAAGAATTTGTGAAAATCACTAATGTTCATTTGCTTTGTCATTTTGTTTCTCCTATGCGCCCATTCGGTACGCAACTATGAGAACCCTTTCGGCATTCTCTGTTCTTAGTTACCGAGTTATAGAGATCGGACTCTAATAAATCTTTGTTAGCTCATATCCTACTGGATTAACGACTTTAACCTCGTGCTTTCGCCCATCGAGGTCAATAAATATCATATGAGTTGGTGTTAGTTTTTTAATTGCTTTACAACGGTAAGTTTGAGGGTCTGTAGTTATTTCTTTGTTTCCGTTATCGTCTTCTACTATTTTACCTAGAAAATATACTGTAAGTTCAAACTCTTCTTTTATTAGTGTCAACCACCAATTTACTATTTTATTCCACATTTTCTTCTACGTCAATATAGCCGTGGTCGATGAAATACTGGACCGTTCCTTCGATTCCTTCGCTTTTACCTAGCCTCCAGCAGTGTACTCCACATCCTACTAGACAAAAGATAAATACTGCGATGTTCCAATCAATTATCAAGGGTATCTCCATTTTTGACTTGTTTAGTTAAGGTAAACTTCATCTTGACACAAATTATAGCAAAAGTGAACTTCATTGTCAAGAAAAATTTTTCGGCACCACAACCATGACTCAAAAAATAATACTTGACATTTTCCCTATTTTAAACTATAATATACGCTATGAAAAGATATGATAAACAACCGTGGTCAACATCGGAACGTCATGTTTTACGAGACTATTATTACGTTTTAGGAATGGAGCATCTCTTAGAAGTGCTACCTGGCCGTACTCCTAATTCGATACGAAAACAAGTAGCCTACCTTAAAAAACGAGGTTGGTACTTTAAAAAGGAATTACCAAATCTATGAAAGTTAGCCAGCACTTTACGAAAGATAGCCAAATCCCATATATTCTAGTGGACAACGTACTTGAAGAAAATTTTCTACCACTACTATGGGACGAGTTAAATTTTTTGAGCAGAGATTTAGACACACTTGAAGCCGCTGACGGAGCTTCGGGCAGTGCTTCTCGCTTGAACGAAAAAGGGGAAAAAGAGTATTTAAAAAACAATAAATGTCTATTTGTGGATAGTTTTTATACAGATCATAAAAAATCTTCAGTACTAAAAGTGGGGCACAATGCCATTTTTAACGAAGAATTTCTTACTCAGATAGTGCCTTTCCATCCTTGGTTTCGTTATTTACTTCAGAGTTGTACATTTAGTACTCTATTGAGCTACTATGATGATGGTACTTACTACGAGCCTCACCAAGATACCTCAGTGCTATCAGCCCTTATATGGTTCTACAAAGAGCCGAAAAAATTTAGAAATGGTGAGTTTGTTATAGAAGGAACTGAAACGATTGAGTGCGTTAATAATCGTATGGTACTTATTCCAGGAACTGCAATACATGAAGTTAAAACTGTAGAACTTGATGAAGAGGATAGAGATTGTCGCCTTGGAAGATATACTATTACACTTTTTATATCTCCCTCCGCGAATAGAGAAGAACCACAGGAAGATAATGAAAGTAAAGGTTAGAAACAATCAAGTAGATAAAGCACTTCGTATATTTAAGCGCAAGTGCAGCGAAGTCGTTTTCGAATATCGAGAGCGTGAGTATTATGAGCCGCCTTCAGATCGAAGGCACAAAGCCAAAAAAGCCGCTGTAAAACGAGAAAAACGACGGCTACAAAAGGAGAGAGAAAAGTATGTCACACGACGGAAGTAACTTTGAATTAGTAGGTGACTTTATGGAAGCCTTCGGTCAACAGGTGCGTAATGAACCTATGTGGCCTGACTTTAATACTCGAGAGTTACGATTGGACTTAATTCACGAAGAGTTGGAAGAGCTGGAAGAAGCTATGTCAAATAAAGATATGGTTGAAATTGCGGACGCTCTCACAGACCTTCTATATGTGATTTATGGTGCTGGTCATGCTTTTGGTATGGATTTAGATGCTTGCTTTCTTGAAGTTCATGACAGTAATATGAGTAAGCTCGGCCCCGATGGTCGTGTAGTTCGTCGAGAAGATGGAAAAGTATTGAAAAGTGAAAACTTCTTTGCTCCTGACCTCGGACCAATACTCGGCTTATGAATACAAAAAGAATTAAGTTTAAACATTATAAAACAGGAAAAGTACTAGAAGTAATTGGGACACTTCCCAAAGAGCTTAATCATACACAATCAGATAGGTATGTTGTTAGAGCCGGATTTACATTTGTGGATGTGATTAAGTCTACGGTAATATCTATTGAGAACGTATACTAAAATACTCCCCCTTGCAATTGCTCTCACTGCCTGTGGCGGTGGGGGCGGTAGCACCAACCCCGTTGAGACCCCTGTTTCAACTACCCCTCCCACAACAACATCACCCCCACCTCCAACAGTAACTTCCACAGAAGAATATTGTGACGGTTTTACACTATACAGAGATACTAAGTATAGTGATGATACTGTAAATACAGAACTACTTGAAGAAAATTCTGAAGAATGTGGTTATGTCCCTATTCCTGTGGAGGGAACACCTATAGGAGATTCATATTGTGCACGTACTCTTGCTCAAGAAGAATACACTGCTGCCTATGAAAGCATCAATCATCTTTTATGGGAAGATAGACTGCAAAAATTTGCTGATGGAGAAGGTGGAGTCTATGTTGATCGCACCGTACATATTGATCAGACTTGTTTTGTACAAATGGAAAAGCCCACTGACTGCCCAAGCGATGCCTCAGATACAGGTGATTCGCGATACGGCTACTTTGCTTGTGATGGAATAAAACAGCTTACTGGTGTCGACTTTCCCTTTGATCCTGAGAATATAAATAGAGCCGTTATTGATATGTTGTTTGTAGTAGATACAAACCTTACAGAAGAAGATCGTGATGGTATGACTGTTGAACAGTTTGTAGATAAGCAAGTATTTGAAGCAAACCATATTTTTATGAGAAATGGTACATACACTCTTATTCGAGTTGCTGGTATAAAGATGGTAGACGTTGCTCCTGGCGATCTCTATAGACAATATGCAGCTTTCCTGCCAGGACGTCAAGAGTTCCTTGGGTTAGATGATTGGCAGAGAGAAGCAGGTGCCGATCTAGCTTTTCTATTTAAAAAACTACCTGAAAATGGAATTGCCTGCGGCGTTGCTAGTATAGATGCTACAAGAGGAATTTACAATACAAGAGGCATTATTCAGTGTTTCGCTAATACTGATTTTAAAAATACATCTACGACTAGGTACTATGAACGAGCAAATGAAACGTTTGCTCATGAGATTGGGCACTTGCTAGGGGCGCAACACG
>Ga0181399_1000879_pt1 | contig 10924 bp, 5 predicted proteins | sample 22SPOviralmetaG_FD_130128 | JGI IMG/M metagenome (GOLD analysis project Ga0181399, IMG submission 130128) | Marine viral communities from the oligotrophic San Pedro Time Series (SPOT) site, San Pedro Channel, CA, USA - 22 SPOT_SRF_2011-05-21 | ecosystem: Environmental > Aquatic > Marine > Strait...
ATCGCATAAGGTAATTTAATTTTTACCCAATCTCCTTTGTAATCCGACACAATATAATTGTTTTGATTGTAAACACCTGATGGATACTGGTATTGCGCACTTGCGAAGCCACCTGTATATGATATATTAAACGCTTTATTACCTTGAAAACTTGTATCATATTCAGTACTGACACTAACTTCGTACAATCCATTACCATATGCTTCACCTGATATAACATGTGAATTACTTGTCAAATTTCTGACAGGAGGATACATCCTTTCTGGTGTGTAATATGTTATGGGTTGTGGTTCAACATAATATCTAATTTTTTGATTTGCCAATGCATCTATTTCCATAGGTGTCAATACTTTGTCATATATACGGAAATCATCAAAATATCCGTCCCAATTATCAACATTATTGTTTCCGTGTCTTCCTATATAATTTTCATTAAATGTTACAGTGGTATCTAATTGACCTGCTGTTTCTGCTCCGGTTAAACCATTAGATGGTGCTACATAAACACCATTTACATAAACTTTCCATTCATCAACATTGTCTATTACCCATACAATGTGATACCAAGTATCATCTTGTATAGTGGTATTATATATCTTATAATCTTTGCGAGTTTTAGCATCACAATCAACAGTAAAATATATTCTTCTATTAGTTCCATCTCTGCTTATAAATATTCTATCACCTGTTCCGGTTTTTTTAAAAAAAATAATCTTTTGATAACTTGAATCAGTAGAATTAGCTAAATTCCAGTTGAACCATAAACTGATTGTAACAGCATCTCCAAAATCAAACGAAGGCAAAGATACATATGTTTGAGGACTTGGGTCACTTAATAATTTCAAACTATAATCTCCTATTTTTTTATGTGTTGTCACCAATTCTGCTATACCACCTGTACCGTTGGGTATGGCATCTGCATTGTTTCCTGTTGAATCAGTGAAATCACCATCAAACTTATAATGTGCTACTAAATTAGTACTATCACAATCTAATACTGTATATTCTGTAATAGGTCTTGGTTGATTTACATATGATTCATTTAACTCACCAATTGTTGGCACATTAACAACATTATCCCCGTCCCTTATTGAAGAAGTCTTGAAAGTTTCAATTTCAACTCCTGGACTTGGAAATGTATCATTGATTTTTGTAATGCTCTTATTGTTGAGAATTACAGGCATTCTTCTATATATATAAGTTAGTATAAATATTTATATAAAAAAACAAGTATAAAAGTCTATGACATTATGAGTCCATTGCTATCTTCTCCATCTTCTCTGACATAGGCAACATTTTTGACATCTTTTTGTATTTCAGTTATTCCAAGATTCTCTTTAATAGCAATGATATCCTCTGTTAGTTTTTTGACGGCACCATATAAAGTATAGTTTATCTGTGTTACATCAACAGATAACAAGCCATCTATTTTATTATTATTTTTCAACACTACACTATTTCGCTTAACAGCCTTAGGATAGTATTGTTGAACTTCTTGTGCTATGAATCCCAGTTGATTTCTATCATCTGTATCTATAAAACTTGAATCATAATTGAATCTGTATAAATTGATATTTCGAATATTTTCAACACATTTCTTTCCAGAAGCAGGTACAATATTTTGTTTTATTCGCGAGTCACTAGGAGCACTCCATGTTGTGGAACCATCTCCTGTTATTCCACCAGATGAAGCATATATTTGTCCTTCCACGTGGATACCATATTGAACATCATATGTCCCTATTCCTACAAATCCTTTTTCTCTATATATATTATTTGTGTTTGCTGATGATGACAACCATTTTTCTGTCAATAAAACATTGTTCTTGTAATAGTTTCCTATCATATTCATATCTCCTTTTATTGTTAATGCTGTATTATCACTTGCTGTTGTACCTATCCCCACATTACCATAGTGATGTACTGATGTATCTGTTGCGCTATATGTCCATTGAGCATTGAAAGGTACCTGGTTGTATTGTGTTTTATACCTGATGATGACTATGCCTGAACCGCCAGGTCTATGTATTCCTCCTGGATTTCTTGCACCAGCCCCTCCTTGTCCTATATTTTCAGGTGTTATTATAGGTGTCCCATTATTTTCTCCCCAACCATCACCACCTCTGCCATACATAATTGATGTTCCAGTAATATTAATATTTTCACCATCTCCCCCAGTACCACCAGTTTCACCAACAGGCAAACCACCGTTTCCATTTGTTCCACCTCCTCCACCTCCTCCGCCTGCTCCATCATCAGCACTGTTTTCCCAACCATCATAATCACCTTGTGCACCATTACCTGATACTCCATTACCAGTTGAAGGGATATGGTTAGTATTTGCTGTTCCTGCACCACCTCCTGAACTTGTTTCAGTAGCTCCTGTAATAGGGTTTGTATACAATACTGTTACGGGATTTAAAGGGTCTAAACTCCAACCACCAGCACCAGCTCCACCACTTGCATTAATATTTAAAGTTTTACCAGAATCACCACCAGTTATAGAACTTATTTCACCATTATAACCACCCCACTTATGAACTTGTGAAGTATCTCTTGGAACAGCACCACCTTCACCCACTTTTATATTATATGTTCCACTTAAATCTACACCTTGAAAATATAAAACATCACCACCTCCACCCCCAGCTCTCCATCTACTCCCCCCCCCCCCCCCCCCCCCAACAAGAATATCACCTTCCGTAGGATTATCAAAGGTTAATGTGTAGGGAGTTTGATTCACATTATATAATTCTTGTATTTCTGCTTCTGTTAATGCTTTATCATACCATCTAAAATCGTCCATTAAAGCAAAAGCATCTCGTGTGCCTCTTGCAAAATATCCAAAATCTAATGATGTTTGATTAAATAAATTATTTGTAATAGTTGTATCTGTTCCTGTTGCTTCAAGATTACCATTACGCCATATTTCAATTCTACCATCGGTTCGCTGTTGAACTACTATATGAACCCAATTACCTACATCTTGTGGAAAATTACCTGTAAATACGTGGTTGTATATTTCAGGTGATTCATACGCACCATTACGGAATAAACTAAAATCCCAAAATCTACTGGAATATGCATAAACTAATCCTCCATAAACATAATTGGTATTTGGTGTACACCATATTACATAATCATTTGCCGTTGAAGAAGCATTTATTTTAACCCACATTGCCATAGACCAGTTACCACCATCAAAACTATAAGGCGTTGATGCTCCTGTTAGTGTCCTAACCCAATTATTACCATCTAAAAAGTTAGCAGATTGTCCTATAACAAAATCTGTTGAACTAAAAGTAGGTGTTCCACCACCTACAACTAAATCATATTCGTTTCCACTACTATCATCAAAGTTGCCATCAAACTTATACCACGCAATTAAATTAGTATCATCAGCATCAATTTTAGGATATCTTGTCGCATCATAAGTAAAAGTCAAAGTCTTGTAATTGGGATCTTCATAGAGATATTCTTTTCCATAGATAAACCATTCGTCGAAGTTCAACATATTTCCAGACCCCGATAATATATTACAAACAAACGCAAAATATTGATATTCTCCTGTCGTTGTTATATTTTCATAAAAATACACCCCTGAATATGTTATATTTGATGTTTTATGAACTAAAACATCCCAATTAATATTATCATTAGAACCATATATTTTATATTGTGCTGGTGCTCTATCTGGATAACTAACATTATCTCTTTGTTTAAATCCATATTTTGATAAATTGATTTTTACAGGTAATTTTATTTTTAACCAATCACCTAAATAATCACTTACAATATAATCAGTATGATTATATGAAGATCCATTATATCTATTTGGATAAGCGTGATAACCTGTTCCATCACTTGTATTAAAAGCAGTATAAGCATAATGTGTTACACCATAACCACTATATACACTACTTTCCCAAGTTTCGTATAATCCATTCCCATATGCTTCTCCTGATATAGTATGAGATGCTGATGTTAAATTTCTTGTAGGAGGATACATTCTTTCTGCTGTGTAATGTGTTAAAGTTTGTGGTTCAACATAATTTCTAATTTTTTGATTTGCCAATGCATCTATTTCCAAAGGTGTCAATACTTTATTATAGATACGGAAATCGTCTAAGTAACCTTTTAAATCTTGTTGATCAGTATTATGATAAATAGATTTGCCTAAGCGATTTAAAGTAAATGACATATTTGGTATGGAAGCAGTAATATTAATATTTTCATTAATACCATCTATATAGCAAGTCCAAACACCGCTTGTGTCAATACTCCATACCAAATGATGCCATCTATCATCAAGACTTCCTGAACCAACAGGAACATTTCCTAAATAAGAACTATTATATAATTGTAATGCTATTACATTAGTACCATTATCTTTAGTAGTTATAGAAAATCGCGAAGTGTTGCTACTACCAAATTCAAATATTCTACCAAATCTATCAGTACCAGAATAATTTAAATTATACCATATACTAAAACTAATACCATTACCAACCCAAATATTATAAGGATTAAAAACACCAGTAATATTTAAATAACCATCATAATCACTATTTGGGAAATACGATGATTTACCTATCATTTTTGTATCACTTGAAAATGTAACAGAGCCATCATTTGTTAAAGGATAGTTACCTTTACTGTCGGTTAATTCTTCACCTAAATCAAATTTATACCACGCAATTAAATTAGTACTATCACAATCTAATACTGTATATTCTGTAATAGGTCTTGGTTGATTTACATATGATTCATTTAACTCGCCAATAGTTGGTTCATTAACAACAGTATCCCCGTCTCTTTCCCCAGTAGACTTTATTGTTTCAACTACATAAGTTTTATCAGGATGTATTAATTCAATACTGCCATTACCCAATCTAACAGGCATTATGACAGGTTCCCTATCTATATAAATTGTATAAATATTTATATGTCAAAAAAAATGTATGATTATCTACTTTAAACAAGATCTATATTTGTAACAGGTTCCTCTGTGTCTTCTGTTACAGGTTCCTCTTCTATGCTCTCATCCGCAACAGGTTCCTCTTCCACGGCATCCACAATACCCAGTTGGGATTTGATTTTATCTATTTCATTTACATAATGTTTAATAGCACCATATAATGTATAGTTTAATTGTGTAACATCAACAGTAAGCAAATTGTTGATAGTAAGACCGTCTTTTACTTGTATTTCTTTTTCTTGTACGGCCTTAGGATAATACTTTTGAACTTCTTGGGCGACAAACCCAAATTGTGTTTTTGTTCTTGTTTTGGTAAATTTTTTAGCATAATTAAACTTATATAAATTGATATTTTTGATATTTTCAAAACACATTTCATTGGAAGCTTCAACAATATTTTCTTTGATTCTTCTGTCACTAGGTGTAGACCAATTTGTAGAACCATTTCCAGAAACACCTCCATTATTGGCATATGCTGCTCCATTTATGTGTAGGGTATATTGTGGTTCAGAAACCCCTATCCCGACCTTGTTTTTCATAGTGTATATATCTTTGCTATCCATTTCGTACCAGGGATTATCACATACAATTTGTTCATTTTTGAAATAGGTGCCAGTTATATTGATATCTCCTTTTGTTGTTAATGATGTAGTATCACTTGCTGTTGTATGTATACCCACATTACCATAGTGATGTACAGATGTATCTGTTGCGCTATACGTCCATTGAGCATCGAAAGGTACCTGGTTGTATAGTGATTTATACCTGATGATGACTATACCTGAACCGCCATCTGTTCCACTATCTTGTCCTCTACCAGTACCATTTGCCTGTTTACCTCCACTTGTACCTCCTCCACCAGTACCATCAATTCCTTTTCTAAATCCAATTTCACTAAAAATATAGGCAGAAGCACCCCCCCCCAAACCACCATAAGTGTAGTTGTCTTCACTAGCCTTACCAGCTCCACCACCTGCAAAATAAACACCTTCTTCAACATGTGGTATTGGATTTTGTGCTGTATCTGTCGATGGTTCATAATATTTATCATGATAATCTTGTGCTATGCCAAAATCACGAATTGTTGATGCTGATAGTATATGTTCTCCATTCAATGTTCCAAATAAATCTTTGAACTTATATTCAACTCCATCAATTGTTACTTTGTGTAATCCAATACCACCCTCACCACCTTCATTGGGTTCAGAACTGGCTACTGATGATTGTCCTGGTCCTCCTGCCCCTCCACCTCCACCAGGTTGGTCTCCGTAATCTGACGATGAGTCACCACCAATATTTCCAAACCCCTTACCAGAATATGTATTTTGTGTAGAAACACCACCTGATGTAACAGAATTACCCCCTCCTCCACCACCAGAACCTCCTGCATTACCTGGCCCTGATACATGACTTGATGTTCTACCATCTCCTCCACCACCTCCACCTGTACCAGTAAAATTATCAACACCATCAACACCGGTTCCATCTAATTTAGCAATTGAAGAATCTGTTCCATTTATTCCAAGGTCTGTTGTACCTAGTCCACCTTTACCAACTTTGATAGTATAAGTAGATGACAAATTAAAATTAGGTAAAAATACCAAACCCCCGGCACCTCCACCACCACCATTACCATCACTACCACTAACGCTACCTCCACCACCACCTCCACCTCCACCTACAATTAGTATATCACATTCAGTGGGATTATCAAAGGTTAGTTCATATTTAGTGAACATTTTCCTATTGTACAAGTCTTGTATTTCTGATTCCGATAATACTTTATCATATATTCGGAAGTCGTCTACGTTTCCATACATATAACCACTGTTTCCTGTGTAATGTGCGCCTATAAGCGCTTGATCATATACAGCATTTGTTGAAAAAAATCCAGGATGGTTTGAGTCCCGTATTTTTGTTGCATCTTTGTAAATTTTTAAATTTCCTGTTGCAATATCAACACATAATGTAAAAAAATACCATTGGTTGTTTGTTAAAACATGGCCGCTCATTATCTTATTTCCAGTAGTACTGGAACCATTGCCCATAAACCAATATGTGTATTGTTCAGTAATATATCTCTGCCAACACCAACGAAATCCTGTTATTGAATCTTTGAAATCAAATATTTTATTATAACCACCGGAAGGTACTTGTGTCAAATCCCATCTAAACCAGAAGGATATAGTTGTCTCGGATGTAAATTGTAAATTAGGAATTTGAAAATATGTATTTGACAATTGTAAGCTTCCTGAACCAATTTTATAGTCTGATGTATTGATAGATGAACCAAAATTAACACCGGTTTTATTATTACCAGAACTATCCAATCCTATATTATTAGGATCATCAAATTTGTACCATGTTACTAAATTAGTACTATCAGATTCCAGATATTCAAATGTGTTATGATCAAACGGAAATGAAAGAATTTGATATTCATTTGTTTCTGAGATATATTCTTTTCCATAGATAAACCATTCATCAAATTTCAATGTGTTTCCTGTACCAAGTAGTTCATTAACAACCAAAGCAAAATATTGATATTGTGTTGTTACGCTAATGTCTTCCTCAAAATAATCATCACTAATATGATATTTGATATTATCATATTTATTACTATAAGATATCTTTTCATCCTTATGGACTATCACATCCCAATTTGTTCCATCAGTACTTCCATATATCTTGTACTTTCCAGGAGCATAAATACTATCTCCTGAAACTTTACTTTGTTTGAATGCGTATCTAGTCAAATTTATAGCATATGGTAGTTTAATCTTGACCCAATCTCCTTTGTAATCTGAAACTATATGATTATTTTGCGAATAAACACCAGATGTATATTGTGAAGCTGAACCAGAAAACAAATCATATGTCAAATTAAATAAGGTAAACCCTGCATAATCTGCACCTGCACTTGTACTCTCAGTAACTTCATACGTCCCATTACCATAAACTTGTCCTAAAATATTGTGTGAGGCAGATGTTATTTCCCTTACTGGTGGATATATTCTTACATCAGTGTAATATGTTATGGGTTGTGGTTCCATAGTTGCATCAGTAACTTTATAACGAATAATTACTATACCTGAACCACCAGCACCACCATTGCCAGTACCACCTGCGCCCCCACCACCACTTCCTGTATTAGCCAAAGCATTACTTCCATCTGAGTCTGTTGCACCACCATTACCACCACCTGCCATACCTGAACCTGGATTATTACTTGCATCACTTCCGCCTCCTCCCCCACCAGCATATGATATATTAGCACCAGTAATATTTATCAAAGTACCTGTTCCACCATCACCTCCACTTGTTGATGTGCCATTTTCCCCTATACTTCCTGAACCTCCACCACCAGCAGAATTCGCATTTGATGAACTTCCTATCCCACCATCATTGCCTTGATTTTCTGTTCCTATTCCTTGTATCATAATATCTTTTCCACTTGATATTGTTCCCCCCCCTCCACCTGATCCACCATCATATGCATTTCCTGAATTTACACCACTTCTATGAGCACCACCACCACCTCCACCAATTGCTATATTATCCTTAAATGAAGAATTATAACCACTATATCCAGCATCATTCAATATTGTTTGTATATCCCCTCCTTTGCCTACTTTAATAGTATATGAACCAGATGATATGGTTTGATTTTGTAAATAGATTAAACCACCTGCTCCTCCTCCACCACCAGCACCAGCTCCACCTGACTTGCCACCACCACCTCCACCACCTACAATAAGTATATCACATTCTGTTTCTGTATTGAATGATAAGGAATATTCTGTTTGGTTTTCACTACCTCCACTATGTGTAAAAGCCATATATTTATATGATGCATCAATAGTTTCAGAAGATACATTTGGGGATGATACTACTTGTGGTACAGGAACAACTGGCACATTAACAACAGTATCTCCATCTCTTTCCCCAGACGATTTTACTGTTTCTATGATATTACTAGTGTTTTCTGTCATATCAAGAATAGCAATTGTATCATACCCAAGTTCTATGGGCATTATAGTTCTCTATATATAAATTGTTATAAATTTTTATATTGAAAAAAAAATCGTTAAGATTAAGAATTCTCTTCTTTTTTATTAGTGTCATTACGATAAATCAAGACAAAAACAAGAAAAGTAATTATTAGTAATAAGAAAGGCAATGCATACCCCATCATATCAATGTAACTGATATGAAAAATATTTTCTTGATTATTTCCACGTATCATGTCTCTCACATAAAGGTAATTGATCATTTCATCTTTGGATAGTTTAGATATATCACTCATTTATTACTTATAAATTATAGATTAATTTACTCGTTATTGTATTCGTCAAACTTTTATATCAGTTTTTTAAATATCGTTTTCATAACTCTTGCGATATTGTTTAAATTCTTCTTCTATTTCTGCCTGCAATTCTTCCTTGGTTTTTTTGACATACTTGGATTTCTGTTTATTCTTCAATTTGTCCATCAATTTAGTCTTATTTTGTTTCATTTGCTCGGCAATTTCATTATTTGCATTTTGTAAATCTAGCTGATCTCTTATTTTATTTTTATATGCTTTACATTTGGCAACGAGATTTTCTATTTCTTGTTTATAATAAATTATTCTGGTTTCATTGATTTCATTGGATTCACTCATTTGTTCCAAATCAGTATTTAAACATTCTATTTGATTCACAACAGCATCATATTCTTCTTTTGTTAGTATAACATCCCTATTTTTCTCTTTCATTTGTTCCATGGTCATAACAGAAGATTTACCCATATTTGTTTATTCTAATTAATTGTTATTTTTTTTATTCAGTATTTTTTCCCTAACTTTTGTACTCCTATTTATCGCATTCAATAATTCGCTTTTTTGAGGAGTAGTATCATCTTTTTTTTGGTCTTCAATTTCTTTTTTTGCTACTGGTTTTGGTGGCGTTGTTGATTTATTTTTTGTTTCTGGTTTCTTTTCAATATCTAATTTAGTACCTCGTGGAACATATTGTTTACTATATAATAGTTTATCATCAGTTTCATCTATTTTTTCATATACATCGTCAATAGGTATATGAGATATTTTGGTTGCAATCTTTTCAGGTTTATAATCCTCTCCTAATATCTTTGCGATTTTACTCGATGGTCTCCTTTTAATACCCAATTTCTTTAATAATGTGAAATATGTTGTTTGTCCTATATCATATTTTGCTTTAATATCATCTATACTCATATTGTTGAAGTAATCTTGTTTAAACTCATCTACCAACATTTTAATTTTTTTCAAAAATTATATCTAATTATTTAATACATTTTAATACCTTGTATATAATTGTACTTAATTGTATATGAAAGTGTTTTCTCGCGTATACTCGTGTATACTCGTGTATAAATTGAATATATTTTGAATATGATATGTATTCGTAGTGATTATAATGGACTATTACTAACTATTACTGACTATAATAGACTATAACAGACTATTGATAACTATTGATAACTATTGATAACTATTGATAACTATTGATAACTATTGATAACTATTGATAACTATTGATAACTATTGATAACTATTGATAATTATTGATAACTATAACAATATATAACTAACTAGTGGGGGAGGAGATACTGTTTTTTTTCAAAAAATTAAAAAAAAATTCTTCAAAAACCTACTGGGGATTCTCAAATTTTATGGAACATTTAGAACATTTCAAAAAATACTGATAATAAAAAGGAGATAAAGAGAAAGAAAAATAAACTAAAATTATGCAAAAAGGAATGTTCCAAAGAAAATATTATGATAATAATGTTAAAATCAAGATGTTCCCTAAAAAGGAACAAATGTTCCCTAAAATGTTCCTTTTAATGGAACATTAATTTTAGAGCATATTAGTAATAAAAAAACTTGATTTCATTAAAAACGGCATCAAAAAAAAAATGTTC
>Ga0181399_1000886_pt1 | contig 10878 bp, 9 predicted proteins | sample 22SPOviralmetaG_FD_130128 | JGI IMG/M metagenome (GOLD analysis project Ga0181399, IMG submission 130128) | Marine viral communities from the oligotrophic San Pedro Time Series (SPOT) site, San Pedro Channel, CA, USA - 22 SPOT_SRF_2011-05-21 | ecosystem: Environmental > Aquatic > Marine > Strait...
AAAAGAAATTAAAAAAACGACTAGACGAACTTCGTAAGCGTGATCCGTTCATTTACAAATGATTGTACTAGGAATATCAGGTGCGTTAAACCATGATGCTGCGGTCAGCGTCATTTGTGATGGTAAAATTCTTTTTGCCAGTCATAGTGAACGCTATTCTAAAATAAAAAATGACCCTAACTTGAATGCAGAAATAATTCAAGAAGCCTTATCGTATGGTAAGCCTGATGTAATAGCATGGTATGAGAAGCCACTTATTAAAAAATGGAGACAGTTGATTGCAGGACAATATTCACTTGCATTTGATTTAAAAGAATTGCCAGGTAATTATTTAAAAAACTTTGAACAATTAAAAGATATTCCTATAGTATATCAATCACACCATTATACACATGCTGCAAGTGGGTATTTTACAAGTCCATTTAATGATGCGGCTATTGCAGTGATAGATAGCATAGGTGAATTGGAAACATTGAGCATATGGCGTGGCAAAAATGATAATCTTGTGCAATATTATTCACAAGCATATCCAGCCAGTGTCGGATTATTCTATAGTGCAATGACTGATAGACTAGGATTAAAACCGCAGGAAGATGAATATATTCTTATGGGTATGGCAGCGTATGGCGATATTAATAGAGAAGTTAATAATAAAACTATAATTCAACATATGTATGATGAATTTGGAATAGTATTAAATGATCATAGTAGTAAATTATACCATGTGGTCAACCTAAAAAAGAATCTGCATCGTGGGTGTAAAGATTTTTTACCTGAATTAATAACTGAACAAGATCATTATGATATTGCTGCAGCAACACAAGAAATATACACACAAATGTTATCTGTAATTATAGATGATATTAAAAAGACAACATTCAGTACTAACTTAGTATTGATGGGTGGGTGCGCTCTTAATTGTAGTGCAAATAGTTTAATAACAGAAAGATTTAAAAATGTTTGGATTATGCCTAATCCTGGCGATGCTGGTAGTTGTATCGGTGCATCACAAAAGTTTTTCGATACAAGAATCAAATGGGAAACCCCTTATCTAGGGCATAACATTGAAGGTAGTTATCCAGTAGAGAAAGCATTGAATGCATTACTTAATGGTGATATCATTGGCATTGCAAATGGTCGTGCAGAGTTTGGTCCACGTGCATTAGGTAATCGTACTCTAACTGCTGATCCTCGCGGAGACACAATTAAAGACCGTATGAATGAAATCAAACGTAGGCAAAAGTTTAGACCATTCGCGCCTATGATACTAGAAGAAGATGTACACGATTACTTCATAATGCCAGAAAACATTAATAGTTCACCTTATATGCAATTCGTTGCTAAGTGCAAGTATCCGCTTGATTTCCCTGCAATCATACACGCAGATGGGACCTCACGGGTGCAGACAGTTAATAAACAACAGCATCCAGAGTTATATACATTGTTGTCCAAGTTTAAAGAAAAGACTGGTTGTCCTATGCTAGTTAATACGTCATTAAATATTAAAGGTCAACCAATTGTCAATGATTTAAATGATGCCCAAGAATTTTCTAAGCATTATGATATAAAAGTCTTTACATCTGACGATTAATCTGTTATAATAGCATTAATTATAATTATAGGTTACCTATGGCATACGATTGTTTTTTCATAACTGATGACTTATCTGTTCATTTAATTGAACGTTATAAAACAGTCTTGGAAAAAATTCCGAATGCCCAGTTAGTAAAATTAAATGACTTATCTGATATAAACAGTTTATATACAGAAATAAAAAAGCGTGTTAATACTGAATACTATTGGGTAATTGACAGTGAAATAACTATACAGGATTTTGATTGGAATTTTAAGCCTACTGAATGGGACAAGGAACTTCCTCATATATGGAGCACTGGTGTTAGAAATGAATACGGTAATGACATCAGTGTTAAATTGATACATAAAAATTATGATATTGATACGATTACAGGTGGTATATGTATATTATCTGGTGAATATATTCAACACGATACTTTTAAATATGAAATAGTCGATAAACAACATGATATAATTTATTTAAGTTATGATGAAGAATTTGCAGATGCCAACTATCAGATAATATTAAAAAGATTTCCTTTTGCGAAAAGAGTACACGGTGTCACTGGAATTTTTAATGCACATCAAAAAGCAGCATTTGTTGCCGAAACTGATATGTTTTATGTGATAGATGCAGATGCAATAATCACTGATGATTTTAATTTTGATTATTATGCTCCCATATGGGATAGGGAAGTAGTACACGTATGGAAATCTAAAAACCCAGTGAATGATTTGGTTTATGGTTATGGCGGTGTTAAACTATTTCCAACTGATTTATTACGCAATGCAAGTGACTGGAATATAGATTTTACTACCAGTATATCAGATAATTTTAAATTGATGCCAGAGATATCTAACATAACTAATTTTAACACTGATCCTTTTAACACTTGGAAAAGTGCTTTTAGAGAATGTACTAAGTTGTCTAGTAAGATTATTAAAGGGCAGGTTAATAGTGAAACCAATGACAGGCTACAGACCTGGACGCGAGTGGGACAAGGTAAACCATATGGCGAATATGCTATAGCAGGAGCAATCGAAGGTAGCGATTATGGTGAAAAAAATAAAGAAAACATCATAGAATTAAATAAAATAAATGATTATACATGGTTAAAAGAAAGGTTTGATAGATATTATGAGTAATGTTAGAAACAAAAGAGTAGCAAGAAGAAAAACAAATATTACAAAATCAAACGCAGTTCTATATGATGAATTAAATAGCGGATCAAATCCAACACTTATAATTGAAGAAACAGATGCAACGGTATCTGCTCCTAGTGTTATAGTATCTGTAAATTCGCAAGTAGAGAAGTATGATTATCAATATATGAGTAATTTATATACAGAAAGTAATCCTTCGCAGCAACTTGGTAACTATAGGAGTGCAATGGATTACCTTGCTTATTATAATAATATAAATGTTTCGAAGAATAACAAGTTAGTATCTAGAATTAAAGATTTGATATATGATTTTCCTAATTTAGACATGACATCATATCTTACTGAAACTAATGGCGCAGTACACAGTTGGGTAATATCTCAGTTGACCAATGCATTTTCAAAAAAGTATCTGGGAACAAATTATATTTTAGATGGTGGTATTGGGTTAATAGGAGCATGCCTTATGGATAGTCCATTGACATTTGAAAATATTCGTAGTTTTGATTTACACCCTGAGGGACAATTCGCAGCAGATTCAATGATGAAGGATGAATTGCTACAAAACTGGAAATTTAAATCTACCACACAGGATATATTTAATCTAGATTATATTGAGAATACATTTGTAACTACTTTACCGGACGGAAGTATAAGTGAACCATTTAATGAAATTCCAAATATTATTATTAATACCAACATTAGTAATATTGAAGACTATGAAAGTTGGTGGGGGATGATTCCAACCAATCGGTATGTTGTTTTAGTTGGGAGTGGTGGCGACAATGTACATAGGCCATTCTCAAGTTCAATAGCATTCAATCGTAAGTTTCAATTGACATCAGAATTATATTCAGGTGTACAAAAAATTAATGGAATAAATCATTACATGAAAATTGGTATTAAGTAAATGCTTCCTACATTTCAATTATTAGATAGATTTGAATTACTGTTTCCTACTAAAAGTAAACTTGCAGACTTACGTAGGTCTTATACTGACAAGGACTTATCTAGTATATTCCGCTTAGTTACTGACAAAAACAAAGAAGACCTACGCAAATTAATAATGGAAGATAATACCTGGAAGTTATGGCCATTATTAAGTGAACAAATCGATACTCAATTTGTTGCAGCTTTCAAAAGTTTTTTTGTTAATAACACAGAAATATGGAATGATTGTTTCAGCAGAGGACAATTACAAAGTAAATTATGGTTAGTGCATGAACTTAAAAAATGTAATGTAGATCTCGGCACTGTGTTTTTGTGCGCAGGATGGTATGCTACACTTGCTACTATGATTTTTGAAAGCGATATTAAGGTAGATAAAATCCGCAGTTTTGATATTGATGAAACAACTGTTGACATAGCCGAAACCTTCAATAAGTCTTGGTTTGAAAATCAGTGGCAATTTAAAGCATTAGTCGAAGATATACAAGATATAAATTATAATGAACATACGTGGCAGTATTGGTCCAACAAAAACAATAGAATGAGCTATCCTATTATAGATTCACCTAATACAATTATAAATACAAGTTGTGAACATATAGAAAACTTTTCTGAATGGTATTCTAAAATACCTACAGGCAAATTGGTAATATTACAAAGCAATGATTATTTTGAAGTTGTAGAGCATGTAAATTGTTCAAAAAGTATTTCGCAATTCAGTAGAAGTTGTCCAATGAAAGAAACATTATTTGAAGGTGAATTATTTTTACCAGATTACACCAGGTTTATGAAAATTGGATATAAGTAATTTATTAGTTAAACAATGCTATCGGATGATTAGATGAAAAGAATACATGAATCAAGAAACAGTATTATAGAACTTGATACAGACTCTGGATTAATTTATAAGACTCTAAAGAATAAGGAGGTATCTGATGATTGGCTACATCATTACAACCTAGTACGCAACGATAATAGCACGTATGTAAAAGTTCATAATGTAATTGATAATAAAACATTTACTATGGATTACATTGATTCTATTGGTGACCTAGAATATATTATTAAAGATCCTTCTAATTGGCAAATGATTGATAAGGACTTCGTTATACGATCCATTCAGTCTTATACTAATGCTTATTTGGGAGGATTGCAGGTAAGCAGAAATAGAAATGATGACCATTATTTTATGCACACTGATCTAACACTTGATAACATATTAGTTGACAGAAATAAACAAATTAGGATAATTGACCCAGACTCATACACTTGGGTACCTAATTTACAATGGACAGAAAAATATTATATAACTCATATAAATATGATGTTCTGTTTGCAAAGGTATTTTTACGAAAATGTATAATTATAACGATATCAAAGAAGTTCACTTAGAGATTACACAAAAATGCCAAGCTGCATGTCCGATGTGTGACCGAAATGAGAATGGTGGAAAAGACAATAAGCACATTACAAATGCTGAACTTAGTCTCGCGGATTGCAAGCGAATATTTGAGCCAGAGTTTATTGCACAGTTGCGCACAATGTATATGTGTGGCAATCTCGGTGATCCTATTGTTGCTAAAGATACATTAGAAGTATTTAAATACTTTAGAGAACATAATCCAACAATGTGGCTAAGTATGAACACAAATGCTGGTGCAAAGAATACAGAATGGTGGGAAGAATTGGCTGGCGTTATCAACAATAAAGGTGCGGTAATCTTTAGTGTTGATGGTCTTCGTGATACCAATCATCTTTACAGACAAAATGTTGTTTGGGATAATGTAGAACGTAATATGAAAGCATTTATTTCTGCAGGTGGTAGAGCAAGATGGGACTTCCTGATATTCCAACACAATGAACATCAGGTTGCAGAAGCAGAATCACTTGCGATTGAATGGGGAGTGGAACGTTTTGTTAAAAAGAAAAGCGCACGTTTCATTAGTAGTATTACTAGCAAAGCAAAGGATTGGCATCAGAGTAGAAATCGCAACGGTGAGCAAACACAAGTCATAGCAAAGCCTAACAAAATGAACAATCAGAATTTAATACTACACAAGCAAAAAGAAATAGAAAAGACATATGGGAGTATGATGGAGTTTTACAATCAATGTGATATTGAGTGTAAGGTTGCAAAACAAAAAAGTATCTTTATTACTGCAGAAGGTTTATTTTTGCCATGCTGTTGGACTGCTGGTAGAATGTATAAGTGGTGGCACAAAGATTATCGTGTAGAACAGATATGGGATTATATTGACGCTGCTGGAGGCAAAAAAGGACTTGACGTTATAAACAATAGTTTACAGAGTGTTATTGACGGGCCGCTAGTAGATGATATTGAAAGCAGTTGGAAAAAGAAAAGTATCAAAGAAGGTAAGATCGGAGTATGCGCTCAAAAGTGCAGTATAGGATTTGATGTATTCGAGGCACAGTTTGAATGAGTAAAACTTTTTGCTCTATACCTTGGATATTTCAAGCCCCGCGCAGCAACGGCGACTTACGTGTTTGTTGCCAAGCAAATAGCAGTGAGGACTATGGTCTGATACGCAAGCCGGATGGTACTCCGTACAATGCAGCAGACGACTATTTGGAAGAAAGTCGTAATGCAGATATTATGAAATCAATGCGACTGAACATGCTAGAAGGTAAGTGGAGTAGTCAGTGTATTCGTTGCCGCACCGAAGAAGATAATGGACATCACAGTAGGCGTCTGGCTGAAAATAAAGACTGGTGGTTTGACATTGACGAAGCACGTAAAGTAACAGCAGAAGATGGCACAATTGATGGTGTTGCTATACAGTATTATGATTTTAGATTTGGAAACAAATGCAATCTAGCTTGTAGAATGTGTGGTCCTAGTGACAGTGACAAGTGGTATGAAGATTGGGAAAAGTTAGTAGGACCAAAGTTCTTTGACAACGGCGGCGAAGAAATAACAATCGGCGATAACAGTGCGTTCAATTGGCATGAGAGTGAATACTTTTGGAAACAAATAGAAAAAAATATTAGTAATATCAAGCGTGTATACTTTGCAGGTGGGGAGCCTACACTGATACAAAAGCACTATACCTTTTTAGAAAAGTGTGTAGAAGTTGGACAATCTAGTAAGATGACTATTGAATACAATACAAACATCACAACATTGCCTAAACGCTTACTTGAACTATGGACACACTTCAAACGAGTAATTATTGGTGCTAGTATCGATGGATATGGCGATGTGTTAGAGTATCAGCGTTATCCAGTGAAGTGGGATAAAGTTTATAATAACATGTTGAAGATTGATAAACTGCCTGATAATGTTCGCTGCTGGTTTTCTTACACTGTAACCGCATTTAATGTACATCACACTGCAGATTTTATAAACTGGGTAGACGAACAGCAGTTCTCAAAACTAAATCGTGTCAAACATCATATGGCATACAATCCTCCTTACTTGAATGTACAAGTGTTACCAGATGAGTACAAAAAATATGTCACCGATAGACTAGATGTGGATGACCCAAATTGTAAAAGTATAAGTAAGTATATGAATTCCAAGTCATTGTATAAGTTACATTGGCATGAATTTGAAGGTATTACAACCAAATTAGACAAGATAAGAAATCAAGATATAACAATAACATTACCGGAACTAGGAAAATATGTCAAAAAAATCTGATACATTTTGTATCCTACCGTGGGTACATTTAAGCACAAGACCAGACGGCAGCATGCGAGTATGTTGCACTGCAAATGCAAGTAGCGTTGGCCCCACCAATGATAAAGCTCATGGCGGACAAGTTGGAATTCTTAAAACAGACGATGGTAAACCAAACAATCTAAATGTTAGTGACTTTGAAACTGCTTGGAATTCTAATTATATGAAGAATGTGAGACTGCAAATGCTTAATGGCGAAAAGCCGCCCAGTTGTTTAAAATGTTTCAAAGAAGAAGAAGCAGGTCATAATTCAAAACGAATGTGGGAAACTGCATATTGGAGTGAGAGGGTTGATGTAGAAAAAATCCTAAAAGAAACAAATGAAGATGGAAGTGTTCCGCCCAACCTAGCATATATTGATTTGCGTTTTGGTACTAAGTGTCAACTAGCATGTGTGATGTGTAGTCCACATGATAGTAGTGGTTGGATTAAAGATTACAAAAAGATTTTTCCTGATGTTAAAAATGAATCCCTTAAAGAAACAATGCAATGGAATAATAAAGGTAGTTCCAATGGTAGTAGTTACAATTGGCATAAGCAAAATCCAACTTTTTGGAAACAGTTTTATGAACAGATGCCTAGTATGCAACAAATCTATTTTGCTGGAGGCGAAAGTCTTATCATTGATGAACATTACGAAATACTTGAACACGCAATTAAAATGAATTATGCAAAAGACTTGGAACTGCGTTACAACAGTAACGGAGTTGAATGGCGCGATGATTTATTTGATCTATGGAAAGAATTTAAACTAGTACGTTTTCATTACAGCATAGATAGTATTAAAGAAATGAATGACTATATTCGTTATCCTAGTACTTGGGCACGACAAGAAGAAGTATTTCATATTTTAGATAATGAAACTAGTGATAATGTTGAAATAACTGTTGCTTGTGCAGTTCAAGCACTTAATATATATTATATTCCAGACTTTATTAAATGGAAAGTTCAACAAAAATTTCGTAAAATAAATATGTGGCCTTTTGGTGCTGGTATGATAAACTATCACTTTGTATATTGGCCTGCACATTTAAATGTAAAAGTATTACCAGCGTGGTTTAAAGCAGAATGTCGGCGTAAATATGAGGAATTTTATCCATGGATGGAAAAGAACTGGGAATTATGTATACCATCTTGGCATAAAGATAAAGTAGATTACGACACGTGGCGCAATAGCTCGTATGGTATGAAACGACTAGATGGCATGTTAAGCTTTATGGAAAGTGAAGACTGGAGTGTTAGACTTCCAGAGATGAAAGAATTTATTGGGCTATGTGATAGACAGCGAAACAATAGCTTCAGTGCTACGTTCCCAGAAATGAAAGATATATTTAATGGCCATAAATCCTAAACAGAAACAAAAAACAGACTGTAGAATCGAAAGAGAATAAAATGGGACTATGTAGTATTGACGATAAAACTGAAAAGCAGTTGATGGTTATTTGGGATCTAGGTCGTAGATGTACATTTGCTTGTTCTTATTGCCCACCACACAGAAAAAATAGCTGGAGTACTCTAGCAAGTTTTGATGAACTTGTAAAGACTGCAGATAGTTTAGAGCGTTACAGTGAGATTTATAATTCAAAAAGAAACGAACGATTTAGAGTAGCAACAAGTTTCACAGGCGGTGAACCAACTGTAAATCCAGAGTTCTTTAGATTTCTAGAATACTTACAAGAAAAGTATCCTCATTGGAAACGTACACTAACTACAAACGGATTTTACAGTAAGCGTAGACTTGAAATAGTTATGAAGAACACCGACTTTACAACAGTAAGTTATCATTGTGAGGGCACTGAAGCACAAAAGAAACAAGTTAGAGAAAACTTACAAACAATGCATGACGCTGGATATGGATTCAAGATCAATATTATGTTTCATGAGAATTCTGATTACTTCAATGAGTGTGTTTATATTGCACAGTGGTGTGACGATAGAGGTGTACAGTATACTCCACGTGTTATTGGTGATCAGGGCGATATCAACTCGGGAATAAAGAACAAGACCGTACACACTTACACTAAAACTCAAATGGATTGGTTCAAGGATTACTGGAAAGCAAAGCAAAACAAAGAGCCTAAGCCTGCTTATTATGCTAGTAATCCGCCTAAGCCTGTTGTTACATCAGATGACACAAAAGATGTGATTAGTAATCAACCAGAACCAAACGTAGAGTCAAACAAAGAGTCAAATAAAGAGCCTAAGCCTGTTGTTACATCGAATGACACAAAAGATGTGATTGACACAAAAGATGTGATTAGTAATCAACCAGAACCAAAAAAAGAAGTAGGACAAAAAATTGGGCGACCGTGTTGTGGTGGCAGACAGTTAGACCTAAGTTTTGACGATGGATCAGTAAGCGAAGGCTCATTTGTAACAAACAACAACTTTCAAAATTGGAGTTGTATGGTAAACTGGTACTTCCTGTATATACACCAAGAAGTAGATAGAATTTATCATCATCAAACATGTCAAGTAAATCTTGACGGTGAAATTGGAAGTATATGTAAAGTAAGTACCTTTGACGAATACTGCGATACACTAGAAGCACAGTTTAATACTGGGCGCATACCATTTATTAGATGTCCTAAAACACACTGTGGTTGCGGATTGTGTGTACCAAAGGCAAGAGTTGATAAAGTTGCAACATCGTTGTTCAACTACCATGCTCCGGGTATTATACCAGAGCAAATGGAAATGAAAGATGTGGGCGGAGCTAAAGGTTCACTGAAAGCAGAAGTATATAAGTTTGATGAATCAAACGGAGATTTAGAAAGGGAAGATTGGGGATGATACTACATAGTGATGATGGAACACAAAGTATAAACTTTGATATTGATGAAAAATATAATAAAATTTTAGTAAACTGCAGCGGTGGTGCTGACAGTGCAATATTACTTTACATGGTTGTTGATTACTTAATGAAGAACAATCGAACAGATGCTACCGTAAGTGTATCAACATGTGCTAACGATTTTAAGCATCGTTGGAATGCTCGTAAAGCAGCGGATGTCATAAATTGGACAATTGCTAATACAGGCTTTGCTAATTTTGATATGCACTATACATATTATAGAGATAAACAAGATACAGCGTATTTTCATGAAGTTGAATATCGCTTGTTTCGAGAAGGTAGAACAAATTTAATAATTAGTGGTATTACTAATAATCCTGTAGTTGAAGCTAGTGTGCTTGACATTAATGGCACTGCGGTTGATTTGGTAGCTACTGGACTACCAAATAGAAACGTAGGAGAAGATGCAAAAGCCCTAAATATAAGAGAAGATCTAGAATGGGCATGGTACACACCATTCCACAAAGTGGATAAAAGATTTGTAGCATCAATGTACAATCAATATAATGTTATGCCATTATTTGATCTTACACGTAGTTGCGAAGTAATACCAATCGGTGATTACAATCCAGAATTTGAAAAAACGCCATGCGGTGAATGTTGGTGGTGTCTGGAACGTAAGTGGGCATTTGGTAGATGG
>Ga0181399_1000889_pt1 | contig 10835 bp, 12 predicted proteins | sample 22SPOviralmetaG_FD_130128 | JGI IMG/M metagenome (GOLD analysis project Ga0181399, IMG submission 130128) | Marine viral communities from the oligotrophic San Pedro Time Series (SPOT) site, San Pedro Channel, CA, USA - 22 SPOT_SRF_2011-05-21 | ecosystem: Environmental > Aquatic > Marine > Strait...
ATTTGATATGTCAAAATTCTTTTCTAATATTTCCATAAATTTCCCTTTTATTAATATTTTTGTTTATAATAAACCATTATTACTAATTATCAAGTAATATTTTAATAAAATTTGGGAGAAATTGATGATGAATAAAACAGTATACGCACATACTAACTTAGGAACTGAAGAGGAATGGGATCAAGCAATAGATAGGCTTGCAACCAATAACCAAGTAGCTGGAACGCATTACAAGCAATCCAAGATACAACCTATAGATTATATATATGCTAACAACCTGTCTTATAACTTAGGTAGTTGTTTAAAGTATATAACCAGAAGTAAAGGAGAGAAACAAGATAGGGTGACTGACTTGTTAAAAGCCAAACACTTTATTGACCTTGAATTACAAATGGTTTACGGAACAGATGCAAAAGGTAATAATATAGGAGACTATTCAGTAGAGATTTCTCTATAAAAATGAGGTAGCTATGAATTTATATGAGTTTGATGATCGTATCTTGAACGAAAGAAACGGAAGAAAGCCTGTATATATAAACAAACATCTTGCTAAAAAGTTTAAGGATTTTTGTAAGAGCGAACAGAAAGAACCACATAAGGTGGTTGAATATCTAATATCTTTGGGTATGAACTCTGTAAAGCATTACGAAGAACCTAAAGTGTCTGTTGACATCGAAGCTCTTTAAATAGGTTTTCTACATTTTTAAGCGAGTCCATCGCTTGCATCTCTTTGTCTTTAATGGACATCTGTTTTTTTCCGTCTGCAAAAGTGAAGACAACTTTTTGTGGACCTAAAGCAACTAGGGCATAAACATCTATTGCATCTTTATCATATTGCCTTCTTTTAGTAAAAGCACCACGCCTAAAATCAAACTGCCATGATACTCTGTGTGTTTGTATTTTAGATTGTGTTTTAACCTGGCACTTGTATAGCGTATGGTCAACATCAAAGATGATGTCTGCCTCCGCACTGTGTGGAACTATCGTCACAGTATCTGCGTGTAAAGAAAGTAGCGAGGCTACTAAGTATTCTCCAGAACGGCCAACTCTTTCTGATTGGCGTGGCATAGGGTTATTGTGGTTGCCTTTTTAATCGTTCAGGTATTTTTGATTGCGCTTCGTATTCTACAAATTCATCGGCTAATAAATTTATTCTTACCTCTGCTTCTTTTTCTAATTTATTAACCTCATTTTGATCGCCTCTTAAATCAGCTTCTCTTATTTTTTTTCTGTAATAACTTTGTAAATCTAATATTTCTTTATTTTTAAAATATAAATTAGTGTCTCTTGACTGTTCTGGATCTACTGGGTAGATATTTTGACCCACCAGCCTCCACCATGCTTGTGGTTTTGTTATAGTTGGATCGCCATAATAATTTGGTTCTTTTGTAACAGCTTCATACATTTTACCAGCAAAACCTTGGTCAGTAAGCCATGTAGGCGCTAACAATCTTGCTGAATAATTTAACATATCAGCAGCTTGGTCAACTGGCTTTCCTGATGTATCAACTATATCTCTGTTTGTAAAAGGATCTTTGTTTGTTGTAATTGCTGTTGCTAAATTTAAACCAGGCCCCCCCCATAAACCAATAACATCATCAGCAGCTTCTCCAGGTTTCGCAGATGCTATTTTGTTTCCTATGCCAGTATAAAAACCCCATGGCATACTGTAAGAATAATCATAAAACTGCCATCTCCCCTCATCATCTTTGTAGGGCAAGACCAATGCGCTACCACCGTCTCTTAAATAATTTGGCAAAGTTTCTTTTAAAGTTTCTAAATCATCTTGCGTCATATCTTGGTTTTGTTTTTTCCAAGCAGTAGCAGCTATGGCTGGTATTGCCATATATTTAACATATCTTTCTGGGTGTGTTATAAATGTTTCTAAAAGAAAAGGTGCAACTTTGTATTGAAATGTAGCAAAAGGCAATCCAAAAGGACTTTGTCTAGCTTGTTTTAATCTTGGTGGGACTAAAGAATAATCAAATAAAGTTTTCTGTGCATTATATACAGCTGTTTCAGCATTTTTACCAGATTCCATATCGTCTATAATTTTTATAATTTTACCAAATGTTTCAATAAATCCATAAGAATCTCCTGCAAAATTTAAAATACCAGAAGTAATACGATCTGCTTGATCCATCCAGTTTTTTGTTTTTTGTGCTTTGACAATTTTATACATTCTATTTATTTGCACCATTTCTTGTTTGCTAAAAGTCGTAGAAGCAATGCCTTTTTCTTTAGCTATTTTGTAATATTTACCATCAGTAATAATTTCTTTTAACGCTTGAAACATTCTTAAAGGCATCCTTGTATATGAGACTCCAGATAAATTTAAAAGCACTAAATTAGAAATAAAATTTCTTGCAACTGACGGTGGGTTTAATGGAACTTTTAATGTTTTCCAAATTTTTGTAAACTCTTTTCCCTTTCTGCTAAAATTATCTACCATATCTGTAGCAGCTTGCGTAGCACCAATAAGGTCATCGTATATTTCTGTTCTGATGTACGCCCCTCTAAGTTCACCATATTTTTTCTGATTTGGTATTTGTTTAAATTTATTTTTATCAATTTTTGCTATTCTTTCTCCAGCCGTATTAATTGATTCGTTTAAATCATTTACTATTTGCATAGCTTTTTTGGGATTATTTCTTAATCCATCAGCGACTTCTTGGGTTATTCTATCTGCTTCTGACTTAGCATAAAAAACGCCTATGTTTTTTCCTCTAAATGGAACTAAAGTATCTTGTACCGCCCAATTAGGATTTTGAGATATTTCTTTAAAGAACCCAAGTTTTACTACATCACTTATAGGATCTTCTATTGCTTTAGCAGCCAACAAACCAACGTCTTCAATTTCTCCTAAAAATTCTTTTGTAGCTTTATCAAGGTCTTTTCTTTGTTTAAGATAACCCATTGATCCACTATTCTTATTAAAATATTTTAAAAATAGTCTTGGTAAATATGTGCCATAATTTTCTTCCATCACCTCTTTTGTAAGTAAGTTATTTTCTTCTAGTATTTCTGAGACTGTATCTATCCCTCTCCTTAAATCTATTGCGCTATCTTTTAAATTTTCTGGAACATCATCTAAAATTCTATTACCAGTTAAAAATTCATAAACTGGTTTATTTTGTTCTGGCGTTAATTTATTAAATGTTTTAAAAACATTTTTTGCTAATTCACCTGTGCGATCTATTTTGCCCATATACAAACCTTTTGTACCGAGATATGTTGGTTGATCTAGCAAATCTCCCAGTGTAGAAAAACGTAAAGTTTTTGCTTGTATTTTATTTAAAATATTATTGCTTAAATTTTTATAAACATTTCCCATGTAAGGTATTTTTCCTACAATTCCAAAATCTCTATCTGCAATTACATTTACAGGTTTTGTTGGTTTTACAATTTCTTGTATTTCCTTAGTTATTTTAGGAGACACCACTTGCGCTTCTTCAATAACATCTTGTGTTGTTTTTATTATAGATTCTGTTTCTGGTATAGCCTTTTTTAATAAGCCTGCTTCTTTTTCTGGTGCTGGCAATGATAAGATTGGATTTTTCTTTTTAGTTCTTTTTTCAATCGCATTGCCTATTACACCCAAAGTACCGCCAAAAGCTCCGCCAAAAAACGTTCCTATACCTGATGCCTGAGCTATACTTTTAGGTTTGTATTCTTTCTGTGCCTCTGCTCTTATTCTCGCTCTTTGTCTAGCAACATCATAAGCACCACCATAAGCACCGCCCTCAGCAGATCCAATTAAAGCATATCTACCTGGCTTACTAGTAACTAATGATTTTAAAATACTTTCCTTAAGCTGTTTTTTTGCAAGTTGTTTTGTTCCTGTGGATGCCAGTTTGCCCGCACCAAATCCCACATAAGTTGTTGGACTTTCTAATGGGTTTAATATATTTTTAAAAGCTCTACCAGCTCCTGCTAAACTTGGAGCTTTAGCATCATACATATCCATTATATTTACAAAAGCTTGCTTTTGATTGTCTGTAGCATTACCTATGGCTTGACCCTCTCTTATTAAATCAACATCACTAAAAGCAAGTCCTCCGCCATACTCTAAACCAAATTCAGAATATCCCTCATTGCTTAAAGTTGGTATTTCTTTGTTTGGATTTTTCCTTTGCCAATCCCACTCATAAATAGTTTTTGATGCGTCAATCCAGTTTTGGTCTTTTTTTATTTTTTCTTCAGTAAGTTTTTCTGGTTCTTTAACTTGTATAGAATTATTTTTTTGTTCTGTAATTGATTTTGTTTCTAATGGCTGTATTGTTGGCTCAGATGCTTGTTGTGACTGTATTAACTGTAAAAGCTGTTCTTTAGTTGGTTGTACGTTAGATGTTACGCTATATTTTTTTCCATCTATTTCAAAAATATATTTTGGCATTTAACATTTATTGTTGTAAGTTATTTAAGTTACCTAAATTAATAACCTTTTCATCTTTCACATTTATTAAGTCCTCACCCTCTTCTGTTGGGGGATATATAAGTTCGTAAGCGCTTTCTGCCATTGTTTTTAATTGTTCATCTGTATAGATAGGTTTGCCGACAGTAGTTTTCATAGTTCTCATTTGCTTCATATAATCTGTAATAAAGTCTGTTTTTGATCCAGAAAATAAATTAGAACTTACGCCTAAAATGCTTGCGTCTTGTTGAAATTGTTTTTCTGTGTAATTTGGGTTATAAGATGGTGATTTTGGATTAAGTTGTTCTCTTAATGTAGCTAATTGATTTAATTTTTGTATGTCTGCTGGTACAGTTTTTGGAGTCAATTCTTTTTGTGCATAAGACTGTCTTGCTAAATCAACACCAGCTACATTTGCTATATCTTCATAAACAGTATCTTTTACAGCATTAAGAAACTTTTGATTTTTTTGTGCTTGCATTTCAGCTTCAGAGTCAGCTTCTCTTTGTTGAAAAGCAAATTCCATTCCATAGATTTTAGCCATATTTTTATATTTAGGATCTGTGAAAAATTCTTCTTGCAACTCTTCCTGCTCTGCTTTTTGCTGTTGAGCCTCAAACTGTTTTTGTAAACCCAGAGTCCTACCAACAGGATCGCCACCACGCAAGCTTTCTGACAATGCTGCCAAACCAACTCCAATGTTTTGTCTTCTTTGCAGTTGTTGTTCTGGTGTTAGTGGTGTTTTCGGTTTTCCAAATATCATTATAATAATCCTGGTAAATTTGTTGGTAAATTAACTTGACCAGACTGATAGCCCGATCCAACCATTCCCCCTGGTGAAAAATTAAAATTTTGCATAGGAGGAATAACGCTACCATTTGCAAATGTTTGCACCTTTCCACCATCAAATAATCCACTTAATCCACTAAAAGGATTAATATTACTCAATGCTAATGAACTACCAAGACCCGCTAGTCCACCAAGGACTCCCATTGGTCCTGCTTGTTCTTGCACTGTTGATGTCTGACCAACTAACTGAGGCATCATGCCTAAACCTTGGCCTAATAAACCTAATGAGTATGCTGGATAACCCTGCTCTCTCATAAACTCTTGGAAAGCAAAGTCTTGTTCTTGTTGTCCTAAGCCTCTTGATAAAGCACCGTAGCCACCGAGCAAGCCTAAAGCTTGTTGTTGTCCACCTAGTAAACCACTTAATAGATTAGCTTGTTGTTGACGGCTTCTTAGCTCTAATTCTGGTGCAAGCATGGCCATCTGTTGTTGTCTTGCTATATCTGACTCCGCCGCGCCCAGCGCCTGCTGATAGCCTGCCTGTCTTAAACCAGCAGCTGTTTCTGCGGCAGCCTGTGCATAAGGCTTAGTAGCTTCTGTTTCTAACAACGCTGACCTAGAGCCACCAAAAGCCCCAGCTCCTATCGCTGCCTCTTGCGCTCTTTGTTGTGCCATTTCAGATTGTTCTTGTATATCCTGCATTGCAAGATCTATAACTTGTTGTTGATATGGTGATTGATATGCACCTATGTCTACATCTAATAAAGACTGAACATCTCCTATTTGTGGAGCTGCTTGACCAGCCAATGCTTGTAGCTGTCCTGTTGGATCATAACCAAAAGCGCTACCAAATAATCCTTGTATTCCTGCACCCATTTGCATTTCTTCTGGAGACATGCCAACGAATCTATCGCCTGTATAACCTACAAATGGTATATCAGATGCTTCTTTAGCACGCTGATAGTAGTCCATATACAAGTCTTTCTGCCAATCTGGTAGAGTTGCTTCTTGTGTTGTTGTTGTTTTTCCTTTACTCATAAGTCTTTTCTAATTAGATATTCTGTTTCAAATCCTAGATGTTTTAGTTTCCTAGTCCATCCTTTTCTGCCTCCGCCGTAGAGTCTTTTGACTCCACACGCTTTGGCATAATCTTCTATGTGTGGCAACATTACCTCTAATTCTTTGTAATCGCCACCACAAAATAATAAATTCATTGCAGTGTGTTGCGGGAATACTACAAATTCTGTTACAAAAGCAGAGTTTTGTCCTGCCCATAATAAGAATATTCCTTCATCTATTTTAGCTTCTATATCATCGATTGTATAGGAATCTTGATATTTTATAGCTTTTGCTATAAGAGGCCTGCACTTAATCCATTCTTCTTTCCAAGACTTTTTAATCGCCTTTTGCATATTCTATAATACTTAATACTAAATGTATGTTTGCGTGGTTAACTTGTGCTTTTATAATTTCGCCTTGTTGTATAGTTATACCCTCATTATTTTGTAATTCTATAGTTTCGTGTGCTGATATGTTTTTTTCTTTGTAAATAAAAAACTCATTAGAGCTTGTGTCTGTAATAGATACATTTATATTTGTTTGCTGATTACCATTATCGCAAGCTAAAAAACTTTTTATAATTGCAAAATCAAAATCATCTCCTGTTGGTGCAGTATAAATAGTTTGTTGTGTAGTAGCTGTAAAAGCATACTTAACATTAATTGCACGCTGTATGTACTGTCTTTGTGAGGATAAATCCATTATCGTTTACCTCTTGTTTTTATGTCTAATCTTATATTACCAACTTGAAAATCTTGAGTTAAAGAACCAGTTACCGTCATAGATACCTGTCTTGCTGTAAACCTTGCATCGGTATATCCATCTGATTCAAAGGTAAAGTTACCAAAGTCTGTTTCTGTACCCAGTGGTGTGTTCTTGCCTTTAAAACCTATTGTAATGCCTGGTAAGCTATTGGATTCTTCATCTGGTAGTATTTGATTAACCTGTGCTAATTTGTCGCCATTGCCAATCTCAAGCGGTCCTGTGGTGGCAAATGGAACTTGGTCACCTAAGTTTGGAGAGTTAAACAAGGGTCTTTTATCATGTTCATATACAAAGCCATTAGAGTCGCAAGACAAAGGATGATTAAATACGCCTTGGTCTACCCAACAACTTCTATTCATAGAGCCTATACTCCAAACATTGTCTATATAGTTCCATATAACATACTTGTTAGGTGATAGTTGGTCTACGTCTCCCACAGGGAAAAACCACCATATCTCATTAAAATCTATGTTATGTGTACCAAATGTAGATTGCTGTGTATTAACCTGTATGTTGTCAAAGATGTAGTCGTGTACGTCTGACTTTAACTCTCTGACTGTGCCATCAAAAGAAAAGAATGAGTTTTCACTAATCCATGATAAAAAACTACCAGAAGATACTATTGACCTTGGGCTTATAGCTTTACAGTTAATACCCGCATCTTGTATACCGTATACAAAAGGAGAGCCTGTATAGTAAAGTCTGTTAATACCAACATCGGTAAAAATAATAATGTCATTTTGCCATTTAATAGCATAGTTAGCTTTGCCGCCTGTAGGTATTTGCAAATCACCTGCTGTATTTCTAGCAGTAGATGTCCAATTAGTATTATCTTCTCTGTCAGACCATGCTATTTTTCTAGGATCTCCACCTGCGCCTATGGCTACTAAATGCCTTTCATTGCTTACAATAACCGCCTGACATCCTGTCGGGGCATTGGTAATTGGTGTTGCAATAGTATCTGGACTTCCGCTTCCTGCGTCTGGCCTCCACTGATATAACTTACCATCTCCTGCAAAACAAAAAACCAAATGTTCTCCCCAGTTATCAAAAGAAAAACTTTTAGTATCAAAGTTTAATGCTGACGTGCTTCTCTCGTCTCCCCAATCTTCTACGCCATAATGGTATGCACCATAACCAGTAGATGTAATAACATCATCACCGATAAAACCTGTTGGTGTTATGTCATACCAAGTATCGTTATATAAAATATATACATTAGACCTAGTACCAATAGCTAAAACTTCTTCGCCATTATTGGTTTTGTAAGAATACATACCAATAGGCGTGCCAGTTAATGCTGTATCTTTAAACTTAACCCAACCACCCAAAGGTTTTAAATAACCATTTTCAAAACGCACTAAATCACCATCTACCCAACGACCTTTGTTGGCGTAGTCAGTACCGTTTTTTACTATTCCTGCTGGGGGTGTAATTGGAAATAGAGCCATATTTAGCCCTATGCTGTGCGCTTCCACATATATACAACTATATATGGTTGTAAGTTATTGTGAGCAGAACCACTACCTGTAGACAATGTTTTACTTGAACCCCAAGGATCGTCTGGGGTGCCACCATAAAAGTTATTAGGTGTTGATGAGTTTGTTACTGCGGTAAACCCAGACGGTCTACTACTGCTACTAGCAGCACCATGCAATGATGTATGGTCATGCGATGGCATTTCAGAAATTGTTAATGTGTGTGTTTTTGCGCCGCCTGTTTCTTCTAGGGTATCAAAGTCTGTATCTCCAGAGTCAAGGCCAACCATAGTTTTACCAGCTCCAAAAGCTACCCATGTACCAAAACCAAGTAAGGTCGCTGGGTTTGTGCTTACGGCTGCATTGATGTAGATAGAGCCAACTGGATATATTTTTTCTAATACATTAGTTCCATCAATTTGTAATTCTCCTGCTGTGGTATTTACATTACCGCTAGCAGTTACGGTTGTTGCTGCAACAGTTGATGTGCTGTTTGCACCTATTGGTGTGCCGTCAATAGCACCGCCGTTAATATCTACTGTTGTTAGGGTAGATGTACCGCTTACTGTTACGCTATTTAAAGTAGCTAAACCAGATGTCGATACAGTAGTAAATGCACCTGTAGACGCTGAGTTGGCTCCTACAGTTGCTCCGTCAATAGAACCGCCATTAATATCAATAGTTGTAAATGTTGCTGTTCCTGTGGATGTTAGGGTTCCTGCTACTGTTAGGGTTTTACCACTACCAACATTAAGGCCAACACTAGTCCCAGATCCGTTTGCAGTAAAAATACCATCAACAGTATCTAAGTCTGTGTTAATTTTTCCACCCCAGGTATTAGTAGATGCGCCTACTTCTGGCTTGGTTAGATTAAGGTTGGTTGTAAAGGTATCTGCCATAATGCTTACTTATTAAGTTTGGATTTTACTAATTCAATCCATTCTGGTTTCTTTTTATATATTATAAACCCAACAACTGCTATTAGTATAACTATTTCAAAAAATGATTCCATATTAAGAATCTAAAGTTTTAGTAATTGAAGTTGGATTTTTTTCATTTTCTATTTGTGAATCTAAATTTGCTTCTAAGTTAGCAACTTCTTCTTCTCCCATAGCGTCTATAACCCAACCTTGAACAATCTCTGATGTTACTTCATCAAAAGGTTTAAAGTTAGATAAATCAGATGTATCTATGCTTTGAGTGCCATAGGATGATGCAGAGTATTCTCCATCTACTTTAGATACTGACCAATGCACATTATAGATTACATCATCATGCCCTTCTTCGTTAGGGTGTACGTCAACTGTTTTTACATTCCATTCCATTTTTATTCTCCTGTGTTAAATTGCTGCAATAATAAATGCTAAGAGTTCATTATACCTGACTCCTAACCTAGTTTGCTCTACTCCATCATCATTAGTCCAAGTAGTTGATATAAACATACCATAATCACCTGCATCTAATCCTTCAGCAGTAAAAGCGTTTTGTAGGTCTTGAGCCATGATTCCAAAATGAATTCTAGCGTCATCGCCTTTCTCTTCAACAGCAGACTTCCATCTGTACTTTTTAAGTAAGCCTTTAGCTGCAACTGCAACTCTAGTTTCTGCATCTGTTAGAGCTTCAATATCTTGTTTTTCGTTTCTGTCTGAGGTTTGAATAGTTCCATTAGTTGCATAGATGTCATCAAATCTTGCAGCAGACGAACCTAAATCTATAACATCATCTCTAGTTCCACCTGCGGTATTAAATGGCTGTATAGCATCAACAGTAGAATTAAAAAATAAAGCTGTATCTCCTGTACCGATATACATTCTATCGCCAAAATCAACACCAATACTTCCAACTACTGTGCCGTCTTTTCTTAAGTCTAAAATAGTACCATCACTGTCTAGCCTATTTAAATAAGCACAGATATTATTTGATTTTGCAAGTTGAATTGTACCTGACGGTTCAACAACTACTCCTGTATTGCCACCTGCTCCGTTATTATACAAAGAAGTATCAGTAGTACCCACCAACAGGTTGCCTGAGCTATCAACGCGGAGTCTTTCATTATCGCCAGTATATAAAGCTAAAGCATTTGTATTTGCTGGCATCCCTATCTGTGCTCCAGCTTGTGTATTTCTAAACCCTAATTTTGGTGCAACACTTGAACTAGCTGTTTCTACTTCTAATAAATGGTCTGGCGAAGTCGTTCCGATTCCAAGGTTGCCTGATGAGTCTATGCGCATGCGTTCTGAGCCGTCGACTTTAAACGCTGTCAGCGCACCGCTTTCAAGGTGTAACTCAGAAGGCGAGTAAGAGCCTCCACCTAAGTAGAAGTTACTTGA
>Ga0181399_1000891_pt1 | contig 10819 bp, 14 predicted proteins | sample 22SPOviralmetaG_FD_130128 | JGI IMG/M metagenome (GOLD analysis project Ga0181399, IMG submission 130128) | Marine viral communities from the oligotrophic San Pedro Time Series (SPOT) site, San Pedro Channel, CA, USA - 22 SPOT_SRF_2011-05-21 | ecosystem: Environmental > Aquatic > Marine > Strait...
ATGGTGTTCCTTGTTATGTTAGAGACTCGGTATCGTCTGAAAACTAGACCTGGTGGAGTCATTATGACCCTCTTATGAGTTTATGGCATCTCTCAAATGCCGTTGGTGCGGGTGGGTTACTACCGTCCAGTTTCTTGCTTCTGGTCAAAGAGCAAGTGGCGTGCATGGCAAGACCGTATGAGGAGAGTTGCATAAATTCTCCTTTTTTGGTATAATGTAATTGCGATATTATAGTTTATGAAAGTTGCTTTAATCACTGGTATTACAGGACAAGATGGTTCATACTTAGCAGAACTTCTTCTAGAAAAGGGATATGAAGTTCATGGTATTGTGCGTCGTGCTTCCTTAATTAATACACATAGAATTGATCACATTTATGATCAATTGAAATTACATTATGGAGACCTAACAGACTCTACAAATTTAGTAAGGGTTATTCAGCAGGTTCAACCGGATGAGATTTATAATCTTGGGGCACAGAGTCATGTAAAAGTTTCGTTTGAGATGCCTGAGTATACTGGTCAGACAGACGCTATAGGCACCTTGAGAGTGCTTGAGGCAGTCCGTTTGCTTGGTATGGAAGACAGGGTTCGTATCTATCAAGCATCCACCAGTGAACTTTATGGACTGGTACAAGAAACTCCGCAGACTGAAACTACACCTTTCTATCCACGTTCTCCTTATGGTGTTGCAAAACTCTATGGGTACTGGATAGTAAAGAACTATCGTGAATCATACGGAATGTATGCCTGTAGTGGTATTCTTTTTAATCATGAGTCTCCAAGACGTGGTGAGACTTTTGTAACACGTAAGATTACAAGAGCACTAAAAGCAATCTCTGAAGGTAAGCAAGAGTGTTTATATCTTGGTAATCTTGATGCACTTCGTGATTGGGGACATGCTAAAGATTATGTTGAAGCAATGTGGTTGATGCTTCAGCAAGACGAACCTGATGATTTTGTTATTGCCACAGGAAATCAATATTCTGTTCGTCAATTTGTTGAAGAGTCAGCACAACATTTTGATATGAATATCAGATGGGAAGGTTCTGGTATTGATGAAGTTGGTATTAATTCTGATGGAGAAACGGTTATTAGAGTTCACTCTAAATATTTCAGACCTGCTGAAGTAGAGACTTTATTAGGTGATGCCACCAAGGCAAAGGAAAAGTTGGGTTGGGAACCTGAGATTTCTTTTAAACAATTAGTTGAGGATATGTGTATTCATGAGTGATATTAAATGGCCATTGATGAAAGATAATCTAACATTATCTGATCGGGTCAAAATGGCATCTTTTTGTTTATTTTCAAATAGATTTACTAATGGTCCAAAGGTCAGAAAGTTTGAATCTGAATGGAATAATTGGTTGGGATCTAAGTATTCTTTATATGTTTCCTCTGGGAGCACTGCTAATTATCTTCTTCTTTCATCTGTAAAAGAACTCTATGGATTGAAAGATGGGGATAAAGTTTTAGTACCTTCTAATACGTGGGTAACAAATGTTGGACCCGTAATTCAATTAGGTTTCACTCCTATTTTTTGTGACATTAACTTGAATAATTTTAGTTTTTGTGAAGAAAACTTAGAATACATTGCGGAGAAACATCCTGATATAAAACTTATCTTTATTACGCACTTGATAGGATATCCTGCAAATAGGGATAAGTATGCTGAAATGTTCCCTAAAGCATTACTTTTGGATGATGTGTGTGAATCTCATGGATGTAAGAATCCTGACGGATCTAAGGTAGGATCTAATAGTTTGGGATCTACCTTTAGTTTTTATTTTGGGCATCATATATCAACAATTGAGGGTGGAATGATCTCTACTGACAATTTTGATCTGTATGATTTGATGAGAATGAAAAGATCTCATGGATTAGCAAGAGAGTCTGAAAGATTTGAAGGTTACATGTTTCAGTATCCAGAAATATCTAAACAGTTTATGTTTGTAACTGATGGTTATAACTTTAGAAATAACGAACTGGGAGCAGTATTGGGAATATCTCAATTGAAAAGACTTGATAAGTATATTGAAATACGAAATCAAAACTACTTAAAATTTATAAATTTGATAAAGAATTATTCTGATTATTTTATAGTTCCAGAATATAATGATAATGTTAGCAATTTTTGTCTACCATTACTATGTAAAGATAAAAAATATGCAGATATTTTAAGGAAAATGTTTGATGAAAATAATATTGAGCATAGACCTATCATTGGAGGTAATCTTTTGAGGCAACCATTTCTTAGTGAATATAGTATTGAAACTCAAAATCAATATCTATATGTTGATTTTGTTCACTATAATGGAATTTATTTGGGAAATAATCATTTTATTGGCAATAAGGAAATTCAACTATTAGACTCTATCTTGAAAAAATTATGAATACTGAATCTAAAATTTATGTTGCCGGTAATACAGGTCTTGTAGGATCTGCAATTGTTCGTATGCTTCATTGGAAAGGATACACTAATATTCTTTCGTCACCATCCTCTCATTGGGATTTACGTCGTCAGGAAGATGTTGAAAGATTTTTTAGAATTAATGAACCGGAATATGTGTATCTTGCTGCTGCAAAAGTGGGTGGTATTGGTGCCAATAAAGATTATCCCGGACACTTCATCTATGATAACTTGATGATACAGTCAAACATCATTGACGCTGCTCGTAAGTTTGGTGTTAAGAAACTTCTTTTCTTAGGTTCTTCTTGCATTTATCCTAAGATGTGTGAACAACCCATTAAAGAAGAGTATCTTATGACTTCTCCTTTAGAACCAACAAATGATGCTTATGCAATTGCTAAGATTGCAGGTATTAAAATGTGCCAATCTTATCGTAAGCAGTATGGATTTAATGCAATCTCTTTGATGCCTACAAATCTATATGGTCCTAATGATAACTTTAATTTTGAAAGTGCTCATGTTCTCCCTGCAATGATTGCAAAATACCATTATGCAAAAAGAAATGGTTATACTATTGATATGGGTGGTCCTTGGTGGCCAGATGTAGAACTTTGGGGTGACGGTTCGGCACGAAGAGAGTTTCTTCATGTTGACGACCTTGCTGAAGCATGTTATACTTGCATGAAGGATCATAATGATCCAGACATTATCAATGTAGGAACTGGTGAAGACATTACAATCAAAGAACTTTCAAATATGATTTCTGATATTGTGGGATATTCTGGTGAAACAATATGGGATACTTCTAAACCTAATGGAACTCCAAGAAAACTCTTAGATGTGACTAAAATTAAGTCTCTTGGATGGGAACCAAAGATTTCTTTGCAAGAGGGAATAAAAAAAACTTATCAATGGTATAATGAAACTAAATGAAAAATTTATCAGAACTTGTAAAAAGTAAAACGTGTGCCGTAGTTAGTAATTCTGGAGACTTAATGAATTATGAATATGGTGAGTTCATTGATAGTCATGATGTTGTTATGAGATGCAATTGGTCATTGATTAATGGATATGAAAAGAATGTTGGGAAGAGAACAGATTTTAGAGTCAGTTGTATTCATTTAGCTAGATTAATTCATGATTTTGATACTTGGTCTAAAGATGTAAATTATAATAAGTGCTTTCCTTCTTGGTCCAGTCTATCGGTAGAAAAATTAATTTATGATGATGAAATAATTATTTTGCAACCCAATGCAAGTCCATTTAAAAATGGAATTATATCAAAATTAAATGGAAATGAAGTTTATTCTTTGAGTGATTTAGGAACAGGTGGTATTTTAGATTACAGAGGAACTCATTTGGGTACAGGGATTATTGCAATACTACTTGCCTCAGGACTTTTTGAAAGTGTGAGTTGTTTTTGTTTTGATTTTTTTCAAAAGTCAAAAGAGCATTATTACGAAAAACTAAATGTTGATTTAAATTTGACACATAATCATAAAAATGAATATAAAATATCGAGAGAACTTCCTAACGTAAAATTTTACCCTGAATAAATCAATGAAAACTTTTGAAATTAATACTGATAAAATGTTTACTAACATCACTCAGTTAATTAATGAAAATCTTCCTTCTGAAGGTGAAGGATTGGCACATATCTTTACTCCTCATACAACAGCTTGTATAACAACTTTAGAGGATGAATTACTTCATTTAGTTGATGTTAGATTTTTTCTAGATAAGGTTGCTCCTCAACATAAAGAACCCGAAGGAGATCATAAAAATATTAAATATCTTCATGATATCATTTCTTTGAGAAATGATACTCCGGTTTATGAAAGAATCAATGGTCATTCTCATATAAGATCTTTATTTTTTGATAGTTCTCAAATGATTCCTTTTGGTGAAGGGAAACTACTTACTGGAGATTGGAAATCTTTATTCTTTGTTGAATTGGATCCTTCAAGGGATAGAAAAATTTATTTGAATTTAGTTCCTACTATCTAAACTAAATGAAACTTTTTACCATAGTTAAAGAAAATTCTTCAAGAGTAAAAAATAAAAATTTTCAAACTATTTCTTCCGATATTCCACTATGGGAGTGGACAGTTAGTCGTTTAGTTAGTGATGATCATGAATTGTACGTTAATACAGACTCAGATAAAGTCCTTAATCAAGTTTCTTTAATGAATAAAGTTTATGGAATAAGTAGAAGTGAAAAGCATATTGAATGGGAAAAAAATTCCGATAAGATTGGTTCTCCTGTTGAAGATATGTTAATTGAGTTTTGTGAGAATAGTTCTATTTCTCCTTCTGAAATTATATGTTTATTTCATGTAACTTCTCCTTTTAATGACTTATTGACTATAGAAAGAGCATCAAAATATTTGAGTCAGGGATATGACTCTGTTCAATCTGTTAAACGTATTCAAGATTTTGTTTTTACTACAGAAGATGAAAAAATAATTCCTGTTAATTATAATCCCTCTCGTGTTCAAAGAACGCAGGATATACCACCAGTCTTTATGTCTTTAGGGGCATTCTTTATTTCTACTAAATCAAAAATATTGGAAGAAAGAAAAAGACTTCCTGGAAGGACATTTAATTATGAACTTGATTCTGTAGGATCAATTGAAATTGATTATCCTTCTGATTTACAATTGGCCAGACATGTTGCTAATAGTATGATAAAATTAAATTGAAATGTATTTTAAAATGAACTTTATTGACGTAACTTTGAGAGATGGTGGTCATCAAGTAAAGTTTGATTGGCCTGATAACTTTGTTGATTCTCATATTAATACGATTATTAAGTCTCCTACAATTAACTTTATAGAACTTGGTTATTGGAAACAGACTGCAAAATCTACTAATAAATTTTATGATCTTAACGAAACACATCTTCAGGATATTTCTGAGAGATTAAAACTTAATAACTTTAATAGATTTTCTATTATGGTTGATTGTCATTACTGCAACCATGATATTAAAGAATATCCAAATAAAGATTTTGGTGTAGGTTTGTTTAGAGTTTGTTCTAGATCTGAAGATATTGATATAGCAGTTAGGTTAGGAGAAAATATTAAGAAAAGAACCGATTCAAAACTGAGCATGAATTTTTTTAATATTACAAACTATACTATGAAGGATTTAGAGAGGTGTGTAAAACTTGCTTCTAACTCTGGTGCCGATTTTATCTACTTTGCGGACACTCATGGGACTCTTGATCTTGAAGAAGAATATGAAAAGTATTCTGATATGGCAGCATTGATAAACTCTTATGGAGTCACACCAGGATTTCATTTACATGATCATTCGGGTAAAGCATATTTTAATTATAGAAATTTACTCAAATGTGGTTTTGGATCTACTGATTTATCTTTAGCAGGGATGGGGAAGGGTGATGGTAATTTGAAATTAGAGCATGTTATTTCTACTTCCGAATGCCCTAAGATTTTTGATCACTTAGAAAAGTATCGTAATATTCTTCAGATGAAACCAAATTCTTATGGTATAATTTCATCTCACTTTTCTATTACAGATTATTATGCTCTTCAAGCAATGCGTTTAGGTCTTACACCTAGTGCTTTTTATGAGAAGGCAAAAGCAATTAACGGAATGAATAAGGACAATTATTCTAAGGAATCTTTAATATAATGAAATTTTTTATAACTGGAACAACATCTGGATTAGGAATGAGTTTGCAGCAGCAAATTGAAAGTTCCTCTGACCATCTTGTAGTTTTGAATAGAACTAAAATTGATTCTAAAACAATTGATCAACTTGTTATTGATGACTTGAAAAATCTCAATCAACTTAATTTTCTATTATCTTCGCAGTTATCTTTTCTTGAAGATGTTGATGTATGTATAATGAATGCGGGAACTTTAGGAAGCATTAAAAATGCTGTTGAAGTTAAAACATCAAATATTTTGGATGCTTTTTATATTAACTGTCTTGCTAATAAACTTATTGTAGATTTTTTTCTTAGAAAAACTAATTGTAATAAATTTATTTACATTAGTAGTGGTGCTTCTTCTAAACCATATACTGGATGGTTGGAATATTGTTCTACCAAATCATTTTCTGATGCAATGCTTAGAGTATATGCAAAAGAGAATTTGAATAAAATATTTGTTTCGGTATCTCCTGGAGCAATTGCTACTAAGATGCAAAATCAAATTAGATGTTCTTCAATGGAAGAATATCCTGATATGAAAAAATTTGTTGATCTTTTTGATAATAATATGCTTCGCAGTCCTTTTGATGCTGCAGATCAACTTCTTAAAAGGATTAATAATTTAACTTTTGAAGACTCTGGTTCTTTTATAAAAATTTAGAAAATGATAAAAATTTACAGATGCAATCTTCCTCAGCATCATGATGTCTTTTTAGAAATGGTGGACATTTGGGAAGAAATGGGACTTATTGAAACGGAATATGTTGAAGGACATGTTCATTGGGCAGATAAAGAAAAAACATTTTTGCTCTGGCACTGGCCAAGGGTTGATGAACCATGGAAACAAGTTCCTCCTTTCAGAGTTGGATTGTTTGGTAATGTAGTTCCAGACCATCCACAATGCAAACCCTGGACATTTTTTGCTAGAAGTCCTAGACGATTGGATAAAATTGCCAAATCTGATTTACCTTCTTATAATGATAGAAGCATCACTTCAATTTTTATGGGAAAGGTTGAAAATCAAATTCAAGCAGCAGGTAGAAATAATTATGATTGGAGTACTGGTATAGAAGACTTTTATATGAGTCAAGGTTCTCCGGGTTCATACAAATATACTAAAGAGCAATACTTAGAAAGATTGTCTCAGGCAAAGTTTGGTCTCACACTTCCTGGATATGGACCTAAGTGCAATAGGGATATTGAACTTATGGGTGTGGGTACAGTACCTATTGTTGCTCCTGGATGTGACGTTGATCGTTACCACGAAGCATGGATTGAAAATGTTCACTACATAAGAGTAGAAAGACCCGAAGACATTCAAGATAAAGTTTCTTCTATTAGTAAATCTCAATGGCAAGAAATGCATCATGAGTGTAAGTTATGGTATAATAGAAATTCATCCCCTGAAGGTTCTTTCAACCTCACTAATAAATTGATTGAAAAGTATAAATGAAGTATGTAACTTATTTAAATTTCGGATGTGTTGACATCTGTGAGAACATGTTGAACTCTGCAGAAAAAGTAGGGATCGATATGGATAACTTTTTTGTTGCTTGTCTGGATGATAAATCGTATCAAAAATTTTCACATCTCAAAAATGCATTTAAATGTGCCGACGAAGAACTAACAGAATATCAAGATTGGACATTTGATTCTAGTAGTGGATTCAGAAAAATCCACTACTATAAGTGGCCAATTATTCAAAAAGTTTACAAAGAACATAAAGAACTTTGTTGGGTTGATACTGACATCGTATTCTTAAAAGATCCGAGTGAATATCTTTCTGGACATAAAACCTTTAGAGCACAAAATGATTCTCCTGGTCACAGAGCTTGTGGTGGGTTTTTAGTTTTTAATGACTCTGATATTACAGAATCATTAATTGATGATATGGCATCCAATACTACTGAAGACGATCAAATTCTTTTGAATCATTATATCGAAGGTGCTTATAAAACAAACTATAAACCTCTTCCTATTGATTTGTTTCCTAATGGTAAAACATATTATGAAAATGGAGATAAAGAGTATCTAAGGGAAAACTCATACATTGTTCATAATAATTGGATGATTGGCATTGAAACTAAAATGAATAAGTTTAAAGAAGAGGGGTATTGGTATCTATGAAATTTCTTGGAAGAATTTGTGGATTGGGAAATCGTGTTGAGCAAATTATAAAATTAGAAGCGTATTCTAGTTTAGTTGATGAAAAAATTACTTATTGTTGGAATAAAAAATACCTTAATACTATTCCACCAAATAGAGATGTTGTATCTTCAGTTAGGATAAAATCTAACAATATAGATATAGTTGATTCTTATACTGATGAGGGATTTGTTGAGGAGAAGATTCCAAACATTCGTGGTGATGAAATCAAATTAGCAGCAAGAAATTTATTTCCAAACTTCGACATTGAAATGCCAGAAGATACTATTGCTGTTCATATTAGAGGAACTGATCGTATCGGAGGAAATCATGCCCACCAAATGAAAAATGTTAATGAATGTAACGAATATTTTAATTCTGCATTAAGCAAGATACTTGAATTGAAACCAAAGAATTGTTTTGTATGCGGAGATTCATCACACAAAACATTAGAGTTTTGTGATAAAATATCTGATACAATTAACATCGTGCGACCTACATGCGATTCGTCTATAGAAGATCAATGGAAAGATTTCTTTTCTATATCCAAATGTGATGGAGTAGTTCTGGCGACTAAATTTTCTAGTTTTTCTATATGTGCATCTATGGTTGGAGGAATTCCAATTTGGACAAAGTATGTTAATGAAGAACACATACAAAACCGTTATCCAACTGAATGGAGGATCTATTAATGAATTTAAAATGTTTTGGTAGTGAGTATGGGCACTGGTGTTTTATTGATCATAAAGATCTTCAGAATTGTTTAATTATTAGTGGTGGTGTTGGTGAAGATATGTCATTTGATGTTGATTTTGCATCAGAATATAATGCAACTGTAGTTCTGTATGATCCTACTCCAAGGTCAATAAATCATTTTGAAATAGTTAGTGAAAATTTTGGTAATGAATCTACAACTGACTATGTTTCTGGTGGCAATCAACCAATTGAATCATATGATCTTTCTAATTTAACTAGTGAGAACTTTGTTTATAAAGAGTATGCTTTGTGGAATGAAAAAACCAAAGTTAAATTCTTTCAACCAACTAATAAAAGTTATGTAAGTCATAGTATTAATAACATTCAAAGAAATTATGACGAAACAGATAATAATTTTATTGAAGTAAATACTATAAAGTTGTCTGATGAAATAAAAACTCTTGATGGGTATCCATCTATCTTAAAACTTGATATTGAAGGAGCAGCATTAGAAGTTCTTAAAGACTTATTTGATAATGATGTTTTTATAGATCAAATCTGCATAGAGTTTGATGAACAAAATGTTCCGGGCAAAATAAGTAATGATAGAATAAACACTATGAATAAGTTATTTGAGCAAAATAATTATAAATGTATTCATAATACTTTGTCAGATTATTTGTTTGTTACTGAAAAATTTTTTAATGATATTGAGGTATGAAAAGATATTGCTTTGACATTGATGGTACTATCTGCCAATCTGAAGTGGGTAAATATGAAAAAGCAACTCCATATTTTGATAGGATTAAAAAAATCAATGAATTATATGATAAGGGAAACCACATAATTTACTTTACTGCTAGAGGAATGCTCACTCTTAATGGAGACTTGTTTGAAGTTTACAGAGTATGGTATGATGTAACTAAAGATCAACTATCCAAATGGGATTGTAAACATCATCAACTTATACTGGGTAAACCTAGTGCGGATTATTATATAGATGATAAAGGTATTTCTGATAAAAACTTCTTCAACCAATCATGAATTTAATTATTGAATATTTTAACTCTCGTAATCATATGAGAAATGGAGAGTATCTTTACTGTCTCCATCAAAATCTTGCCAATGAATATATTGATAAGGTTTATATTTTTATGGAAGATGATGCTGAACTTAATTTCGACTCTCCTAAAATTCATAGAATAGTAAGAAAAGAAAGACCATCATATAAAGATCTTTTTGATTTTTGTAATGAAAATCTTAAAGAACAAATTTGTGTAGTTGCAAATGCAGATATTATTTTTGATGATACTCTTCGATTCTTCAAGAGTCTTAATATGGAAAAACAATTTTATGCATTGAGTCGATGGGAAATATCTACTACAGATGGTAAGAACTGGGAAGTTGAACCATATGATAATTCAGCATCACAAGACTCTTGGATTTTTAAAACTCCAATACCAACATGTAATGCTATGAATTATACGATGGGTAAACCTGGTTGTGATAATAAGATTACATATCATATGAGAGAACTTGGACATACTTGTCGTAATCCTGGCAAGAAAGTAGTTACGATTCATTTTCATCCTACTAACTTTAGAACTTATGATGTAAGAACTGATAGAGTTCCTGGTCCTTATTTGTTAGTTGCACCGGTAGATAATTTTTCGGGTAAACCAGTTTATATTGATATTGACGGATTCGATGAGCAAGGTAGAGCATACATTATACAAAAAAGTGGTGAATAACACAGAGAGGGGCTTGACCCCTCTTTATTTTTCCTATATCCTTCTTCCATTTGATCATCATCCAAGAATGATTGATCACTTTGATCTACTGTACCAGATACAACTTTACCTGCACAAGATGAACAAGCACCTGCACGAC
>Ga0181399_1000892_pt1 | contig 10813 bp, 10 predicted proteins | sample 22SPOviralmetaG_FD_130128 | JGI IMG/M metagenome (GOLD analysis project Ga0181399, IMG submission 130128) | Marine viral communities from the oligotrophic San Pedro Time Series (SPOT) site, San Pedro Channel, CA, USA - 22 SPOT_SRF_2011-05-21 | ecosystem: Environmental > Aquatic > Marine > Strait...
GAAAAAAAGATTGGAATAAGTGGAGTTATGAATACTGTATGCAACATAATATTAGAATTATGAATGATCCAAAAACTTCGTGGTGGAAATTCATAATGGTTAATGTTCAAAACAGTAATTATATGGTTTATGATTTGGATGTTAATCCAAAGAAGTTTCTTCCTATTTTTGGAGACGAAGCAAAAACATTGAGTTGTAGGAGAGGCTTTCCACATCTTTGGAGAATTAAAGATAAAAAAGATAAAAAACTGATGGGCTCTGCAAAAGGTAATCAAGCAACAATTAATAATAGTGAATATCCGAAAGGTTTTTTTGCTGGTGTTGATTTTTGTTACGATTGGATATACGAAAACTTGGACGCCGATATTACTTGTTCTTACGATATTCTTAATAAAAAACTACCAACTGCAACTATTTTTCCGCTTCCAGATAAATTCAAAAAACCAAGGACGATTAAACTTACTGCCGATAAACCATTGCCGTTAGCGGTTCAGCAGAATTCTACATTCTTTAATATTGACGACCATCTTAATGCAGAAGAAAAAGAAATAGCGGATTTGGTTTCGGTGAAATATTGGCGAGATTATGAGAGTTGGTATCGTCTTATGTTTGGACTTTATAACCACACGAAGAATGTAGATGTGTGTGATTATTATTCCAAAAAAGCAGGCGATAAATATACCAATAAAGAAGAGATTGTTGAAAAACTGCAAACAGACTTACACCAAAATATTGGTTTTGGTAAAGTGTGTATGTATGCACACCAAAGCAATCCAATTGAGTTCTGTAATATTAAAGCAAAATATAATGAGTTTGATGTTCTACCAGATATGAAAATGGCGGAATTGTTCTGGAGTTTAAAAGCGGATGATTTTAAATCTATTGAAGACGATTTTTCTTTTGTTTATCGATACGACCAAGTGCAGAAAATATGGATCGAATATAAAGCAAGACAAGCAGTCGGTAAACTTTTGTATAAAACACTTTATCCTATTTTTGATGCTAGACAACGATTACTGAACGATAAGATTAAAGACTATACACAACAATTAACGGATGAATTGTGTGGTGATTTTGAAACGGAAGAACAGAAAAAAGAGTACGAAAAAGAAGGAAAAGCACAACTGAAACTGCTTCAGAAAAAACTGAAACAAGTTAATAAATTGTGTGAAGCAATTTGTTCTGCGTCCAAAACCGATGCTGTTACCAAGTGCATAAAGGACTTGTTCGAAAAGGAAGAGAATACAATGGACGATAATCTACCAGATGTTCTTTGTTTCCAAAACATCGGCCTTAATATTATTACTGGTAAAAAATACACTCTTCAGAAAAAGGACTTTGTTACCATAAACACTGGTTATATGTGGAAAGAACCAACCGAAGACGAGATGATAAAAATGAAAGAAATCATTGAAACAATTATGCCTAATGATGAAGACCGCCGAACATTATTGAGTGTATTATACAACTGTTTGAAAGGAGAGAACTGTAATAAATTTATTGTGTTTACTGGCGGAGGTGCAAATGGAAAATCATTAATTACGGAACTTTTGGAGTGTTCTCTTGGTAATTATTTTGAAAAAGGACATAACGGTATTCTTACTGATAAAACATCTCAATCTGCTAATCCATTCTTTGCTAATTTACACTTGAAACGATGTATTATTTATGCAGAACCATCCGAAGCAGAACCATATAGAGTAGAAAATATTAAAAGAATGTGTGATAATAATACCGAAACCGCCAGACAATTGTATAAAGCAAAATCACAGATTAAACTTCGAGGAATTAATATTGGAGAATGTAATGGGCCACCACCGCTACGAGGAACTACTAATGATGAAGCAATGAAAAGAAGAATGGCGATTGTTCCATTTAATATCACTTTTGTGGACGACCACCGTGCAGAAAGAAAGGATTATGCGAAAGGAAACAGATATTATAAAACACAAGAATTCAAGGATAAATACAAGTATGCTTTTATCAAGTATATTATTGATACAAATAAAGATGATAAGATTTACATAAGTAAAAATACAGAAAATGAAAGTAAAGCATACTTGAATGAAAACGATGAAATGTGGAATTGGTTTAATAGCTTCTATGAAAAGACAGACAATAAATGTGATATAGTAAAAACCAAAGATTTATTTTGTGCATTCCAACAAAGTCAACTATACGGACAACTATCGAACTACAGTAGAAGGAATGAGTTTAATAAAAAGAAAATTGTGCAGAAACTACGAGCTAACGATATTTTCTATGACTGTTATAACACTGGAAATGGACATAAGACATCAGAACACTTTGTGTGTTTCAAGGAAAGGAGTGAGCCACTTGATTAGGAGAAAAAATGTGAAATGGAGAAGGTTTTTTTTGTAACTCAAGAGTTTTTCTATAGAGCTATATTATTATTTGTTATATTTTTTTTAAAAAAAAAATTTTTTATATAAAAAAGTTATAAGTTACTTACAAAAAAACACCTTTTCTCAAAATCAATTATTATTAATATATGTTATGTATACATATAACAAAAAGAAAAAAAGAGTATTAAAAAAGTGTTACTGACTAAAAAAATGGAGAAAAATTGTAAATCCACTTGCATTTTTTCTCCGTCCAAAAAGTATTTGTGTAAAAATTGTGTAAATAAAAATATTTAGTTAATGTAGAATGCCGAAAAAGAAGCAAAGTCAAATATTCTTAAATGATGCATATGAAAAGTTGCATAATAATTTAGAAGGAGTGGAAGATACAACACCAGAAGAGGTTAAGGATGTAGAAGAGGTTCAAGAAGAAGTAAAGGAGAATGTAGTTGTGAAGAAGGAGACAAAAGTTAAAGTCGTGAAAAAACCAAGAAAACAACTAACAGAAGAACAGAAAGCAACAAGAAAACGTAATTTAGAGATCGGAAGAGCAAAATCGATAGAGACGAGAAAAAAGAAGAAACAGTTGAGGGCGTTGGAAGCAGCAGAGAAAGCCGGTGAGTTAGACGAGAAGTTGTTGGAAAAGATGGAGAAGAAGCATCAACAAAAGAAAATCCAAGAGGATAATTTATCATATAAACAAGAGCTAGATAATTTAAGAAAAGAATTAAGCGAACTGAAGAAAGCAAAAAGTACGGAAAAGCGTCCAGATACACCACCACAAAGAGTTGAAAAAGTCCAAGAACCAAAAGTAATGAATACTGTTGTTGAACACACACCACCGCCACCGCCACCGCCACCACCTAAATGCACAGATCCATTATTAGGATTAAGCAAGAGAGATTTATCAAAATTAATGAGAAGAATTTAATGTTAATACATAATATATGGATCAAAGTGATTACCAAGCATTAGCGAGTAATTTAGCACGAGCAAATGAAGTATCAGAATTACCTAATCTTCCAACAGAATATTACGACCAAGTAAACCATTTTAAAGAAACTGGAAAAGTTGCGTTAGAAGGTATTTCTGGTGGTTTTGCTACGGAAGGTTCAAAAGGATTAATTAAAAAGGGATTTAAGGCGATTGGTAAAAAGTTTGGAACACCAGCAACACAAGAAGCGTTGGAGAATGCCGAAACACCAGAAGAATTAGGTGGTGCTCTTCTTCGTGGAGCGATTGATAAAGTGACTGGTGCGGCTCAACAAGCAGTTCAATCGGCTACGAACGCCGTTCAGTCGGCTGGAACTGCGGCTCGTTCAGCAGCTGCCGATGCTCTTCCAGCCGCCGTCGATGATGCTCCAAGAGCACAACCAGCTGATATTTTTACTTTTTTTGATGATGCTCCAAATCGTATTGCATCTGGGCCAACTATTCCAAAAGCGCCACAGCCTGCTACTGGTGGTGCTGCTCCAGCCGTTCCAGACGAAGAATTAGGTGCATCTCGAAGTGGTGTATTAGGTGATAGTGGTGATATATTACAAGCAGCCGACGGTGGAGCGAGAATAGGAACAAATCCAGTTGCTTTTCCACAATCCAATCCATTCAGAACAGCCGCCAATATGGATACTCAACCAGCACAAAACGCTGCTTTAAATGCAAGTGGTGATGTGAATGATACTATTAAAGCAACTACTGTTGTTGACGATACTGCGAAAGTAGCAGACGATGTAGAAAAAGGTTCAAAAGTATTAGGCGATATTAATAAAGCTACGAAAGTTGCTGAAGGAGCGGACGCTGCAACTGGTGGAGCGGATATTGCTGGTGATGTTCTGACTGGACTGCTCGGTTTGGGCGGAATGATAGCGGGCTTGTTTATAAAACCACATCACGACCAAGCAATTATTCCAAAAACTGTAAATGCACCAGGCGTAGGATTTGGTGTCCAGGTTGGTGTTTAACGAAAAAAACATAAAATTTTAATATTAATATAAATTATATGGATCAAGTAATTAAGATACAAAGTAACCAAACTTCATTCGACCAAAGTGGAACAAAAAACAATGTTGATTTCGATATTCCAACTGGACTTGGTAATTTAAATTTAGCGAATTCTTATGTCTCTTTTGTTATTAAACCAGAGGTAACAGTTACTGGCGGAACAGCTGACGATATTACAAATCCTATTATTGGATACAATCGATTTGACGGTGCAAATCCAGGTTTAGTTATTCCAGATACAGCTGCACTTGTAAGAAATGTTTTTATGTCTTCACAGACGAAAGGTAAATTAGAAGATATCCGCCACGTGGATGTATTGAAAAATACATTAGCGGCCTATAACAGAGATGTTGCTGATATCACTGGAGAAGTTAATAAACTTGCAGATTATCAGAGAGCTACATTAGTTCCAGCTCAATGTGTTAATGAACTGCATAAAGATGCTGGTAAAGTTTCAGAAGGTGGTAAATCACAAGAAGTAATCATTCCACTTAAAAACTTAATGAACTTGTGCAAAACGGAAGCTTACGATACTGACCGAATGGGAACTACTCGTCTTCATTTAGAAATGAACTTCGATAGATTAGTTTCAGATATGGATACATTCCTTTTGGATACGGCAGCTGGTGCTGGTGGTTCGGCTCCTTTTGCAAACAAATCTGGTCACATATCTGCCGATGGTTTCGGTGGAAATCTTTTCGATACATTAGGTGGAGCTCCTGGTGGATTAATTTCTGGTGGAGCTGGAACGAATATTAACACTCTCTTATCTAATGTTGTGTTTAGAAGTGAAGACAAAAATCCTTATTATATTGGCCAGCCTTTACGAGTTCGTTCTTCGGATAATGCAGCTGATGTTGGTGCTTATGTGAATAGAGACCAACAGCTCCGAGTAATTAATGTTGAGAAAGTGCCGGCTGCTGCTGGTTCAGCTTCTGGTTTCCGTGTTAGACTTACATTAAGCGGAAATGTAAACTCGGCTGCTCTGGCGGCTGCGAGAGAAGTGAGAGGAACTGGTGGTGGTGCTGGTTCGGGCCCGACTATTACATTTGCCGATCCAGCGAATTTAGTCAGACAAACACTTGATTTTGAGAGAATTGAATTAGTTGCATATGTTAATAACAGTGGTGAGAAAGCTCCGCCTTCATTGGCTTACTCAACATTTTTATCGGAGGAAGATAATTTCTCGGCGGCTGAACAGTTCCAGAGAGTTTATTACATTCCACCAGCCGTCAAGAATGTTTATGTTATGTTCTTCGGCGATCCAGTTGCAGATGTTCGTGGAGCGGTTCAAGGTTTAACAGCGGCTCAAGTATCCGCCAAACCAGTTCTTCGTTCTTCACAGCCAAATCTTAAACAATATCGTATTACGATTGATAATAAAGAAGTGACGGATAGACCAGTTGTTATGGATAGTCCAATCCACTACGATATGATTTCAAAAGTGTATTTGAATAACAATCAGAAACTGAAATCAATCTTACAGCGTCAGTTCAATCTTGATAGTCATAGAAACACTTTACAAAGAAATAATTTAAGAGCTGAAAGTGGTGTAGAATGCAGAATGATTGCCTTTCCAGTTCCGTTCAAACCAGTTCAACAAGCGTTACAGCTTGAGCTTGAAGGTGAAGGCGGTAATCTTACTGGCCACCATATCGTTTACTACGAACAAGTGAGACAAGTTTAAATAAAACAAATATTATTTAAAATTTTTTTGTATTGTGATATATTATATGAGTGCTATTTTATATCACGAAGCAGTGCCTACCAACGATAATCAGCTTGGTTTTACGGAGTTTAACCAGATTGATTTTAGCATCTTTGCACAAGGTAGAAAATACTTGAAAAACTCTATGACTTTGGAAGCCGACATTTCAGTAAAACTTGCTGGTGCGGATTTGGCTTTAACGAACGATATTAAAGTCGATAATAGAATTGGTTTCCATTCAGTTATTGAGAGTGTTTCAACTGCAGCCAAAGGCCAACAAGTTGAGTTACTCCAAGATTATCCGAGATATGTAGCATCAGTTATGTCGGCTACAAAAGATGTAAATGATTGTTTTACATTAGAAGCTCAAGCCGAAGGTCGTCAAGCAACAGAGGATACTGGTAAATATATCTGCCAGTTGGAACGCCAGAGAAGAATAACCGCTGGTGGTGCAGCTGGTGTTCTTACTCGTCCAGCGAAATTTTCTCTCAAACCGAATTTTGCATTAAATAGAATGGTTGGTGACGATTATTCTTTTCAGTCAAACGGAGAGATAAAAGTACAGCTTAATTTAGCAAGAAACAACCGAGTGCTTTTTGGACTTGCTGGTGACGGAACACAGTCATATACTCTTACAAATGTTCGTCTTCGTTACATCACCGTTCCAGACGATGGTAAACAAGGCGTGATAATGATGAACTCTGTTGTATCGGTTAAGTCGGCGATTAATTCAGCTCAAGCCACAATCTCGGCTCGTGTTCCAGCTTCAAGGTGCAATGGTGTTATTCTTAACTTTATCGAACAATCCAACGATAATTCCAATTCGGCCAATTCATACCGATTGGAACAGTTCAATGGTTTAGATAGTGTGGAATACTTATTTAACGATAGCACAAATAAGTATATAACATATAGGATTGAAAACCGAGACGAGATTGTTCGTCGTGGTTTAGAAGCGTTGGCCGACCAGCCTTATGATGGTGGTCATAACCAAGTTTCACATTCCAAACTTTCGGTAAATCAAGGTTTCATTGCTGGTTTATCGTTCACCGAGTATATTGACTTATCCAGTCAGAAATTCACGGTAATATTAAACAGCGATATATCGGTGAACTCACCACTCGTGGCTCACTTGCATTTCTTCAATCTTCTTCAACTTTAACTTTTTTCTTTTTCTCGATATGACTAAAAAACTTTTCTTTTTGCATCATACATTCAATCAAGCCCGCTTTTTTAACACCGATAGTTTCAATACCATTTTCTTCTAAAACTGCGTCACGACTTTCTTTAGTATATGTCTTCGTTAATTTTTTTAATTGTTTGTTGTGTTCAACACAGAGTTTTCTTAATTCAGAACCTTTGTAACTGTTTAGTATTTTATCCATTTTATTAATGTGGATAAAATATTTTTAATTATTTTCCGAGTAGATATTATATGGATAGTGCAGCCGAAGATCTAGCTCATATGAGAAGACGAGAAGTCAAGGAAAATAAGAGGAAAAAACCAAAGAAACAGCATCAGTTATTTTTTGGTAAGCCAGTTCTAAAAAACGAAAAAAAGGGAAAAAATAAAAATAAGAAGAAATAGTAAATGAGTGATACTGAAAGTAGCGACGACGAATGGATACCAAATTCAGATGATTATTCGAGTTCAGAAACAGAAGTAGAAGATGACGAGCGTGATATGGAGATATTAAACTTACAAATAAAGAATGAAACATTAAAAGAAAAAAATAAAGAATTAACAAAAAAAATGAAAATAATATTATCTCATTTTAGTTTAAATGGCGAACTCGTGGATAAGTTTTGTGAAAGCGTTTGCACAAAAAGAAGGAATGAAATACAACGAGGCGTTGAAGAGCCCGAAGCTGAAGGCGGCTTACAACAAGAGTAAAGCATCTATGAAAAAAGATAAAAAAAAATAATATAACTATAAAGCATAATGCCGTATCATAATGTCGGAATGAAGAAAGCAAAACCGAAGAAGACTGTGAAGTCAAAAGACAAATATTCAGAACATAAAAAACATCATTCTGGAAAACACATTAAAGCAATGAAGGCGTTAGAAAAAAAAGGATTATCTTTTAATGCAGCTCATTCGTTCGTTAAAAAGTACATTGGTAAATAACCGTATACTATATATAATGGATAAAAAAAATCATTTAGAACTCTTTTCTGGAACTCATTCTTTTGGAAAAGTCTCACACGAATTAGGATATAATGTTGTCTCGTTAGATAGAGATTTAGGTGCAACTTGTCCGTTTGGAACTGATTACAAAAGTGCAACTCATATTCAAGAAGATATAATGAAATGGGATTATACTGTTTATCCAAAAGATCATTTTCAATTAATAACTTTGTCTCCAGTATGTTTATGGTGGAGTAACTTACGGAACAGTTGGTTAGGTAGGTGCATAAAAGCGTTTGGTGATAAACCAGTAACAAAAGAATTATTACAAAACGATATTGAAACTCTTGGAAAGCCAATGGTTGATAAGTGTTTTGAAATAATCAAATACTTTAATCCAGAAAAGTGGATATTAGAAAATCCAAAAACTGGAAAGATGAAACATTATATAGAAGAGAAGTATGCAGAATATAATACCTATTATGATATTGATTATTGTATGTATTCAGATTGGGGATACCAAAAACCTACAAGATTTTGGACTAATATAAAGGGATTTGAACCGAAGACTTGCAACAAGGAGTGTGGTAATATGATTACATTCCATAATGAAGAGACAAATAAAGATCAAAAAATACATAGAGTAAAGATGGGAAGTAATAAGATTGTTTGTGTTAATAATAAACTTATTCGTGTGAATACAAAACCGTTGAGAGAAAAGTATAAAGATACACCACAGATAAATATGTGTGATTTACAAAGTGGTGTAGTATATAGAGAAACTACTGTGCATAAGTATAGCACTGGTGGATCTCCACATCGAAGTAAACAGCCACATAACGATACCAAACTTCACCGATACCGTGTTCCACAACCGTTTATAAAAGAGATATTAGTAGCAAATTGAAATACCTTTTTTGATAAAGTAGTTTCAACAAAACTATCGACGATAATGTCTTTCGACGGTTGTTACACCAAGAAAGCCAACAACTTCGTTAAAGCTGCATTTGAACTACTGGAACACGAATATTACGAAATTCCAGATGATTTCCTTGAAGTGGAACACGGTGGTTGTAAATACCTTGCTTCGTTCGGTTTCATCGACGACGCCAAATGGCGTAAACAAATTACGAAAAAAACTGGAATACTTCTTATTCAAGATATAGACGAAGCTATAAGGGCTGGTGCCTGCGACGAAGGCTACGACGACGACGCCATTCAACATCGATGTGAAGAGTTCAGACGAGACTTCGAAGCACTATGCACAAAGAACGGACTAGTTCTCCAGTCACACATCGATGAAGACAGACCAGATGACTTGTGTTGTCTGATGGTGGAATTTACGAAAATCAACAAGAAAAAACTCAAACTAATCAAAAAACCAACACCACCTAAACACAAATGCACAAAGTGTAAATGCACATTGAATACTAAAGATATGATGTTGGTTTCTCTGGATAGTGGTGATGAACTTACACTCTGTGTGAAGTGTTATAAAGATGGTGAATTCGAGAAACACGACCTAAACGAAGAGAACTGGTGCACACCAGCGGGCCGACGGTCGACGGTCTACCTGCTCGGCAACGGCCCGCCTTGTATCGATACTTGGCTTGGTGACGACGACCGGCCGATATATTGCTACGACGAAAAATACGAAGATCGAATTTGGGAATATTACGACAAAAAAAAGTTCTATTTGAAACACAAAGGTTACGAGTTCCTAATGGTTGACTGTCTCGTTGACGACAAGGATGTTAAGAAACGATGGTATACCGAACACTGGTATGATACACATTAGGTAACAACAAAAAGTCAATATGCAAGTGGAAAGTATTTTGGGAGAAAAGGTGTTTTTTTGTAATGTTTTTGTAAACTATTTTTTATATTTTTTTTTTTATTGTAAATATATAGAATGAGTTGTAAGAAGGAATTAGCAGAAATAAAAAAGTTAAAAAAAGAGATTGCAGATATGAAACAAAAAACACCAAGAAAAAGATGTCCGAAAGGAGAAAGACGAGTTGACGGTGTTTGTAAAAAAACAAATATAAAGCTTATCAAAAGAACTGCCGTAGCCGAAGAGACAAAAAAAGAAGAACCGAAAAAGAAAGCAGAACCTAAAAAGAAAGCAGAACCTAAAAAGAAAGCAGAACCTAAAAAGAAAGCAGAACCTAAAAAGAAAGCAAAAAAACAAAATTTTGCTGTTCAAGTTCGTGAAGATAAAAAACAAGAAGGTAAAAAAATAGTAAAATTGAGACCGAAATATGTAAAAATATTAAACGAAATTATAGACGAATTAGACGATTATAGATATACTGTTTTAGGATTTGAAACAGCAATTAAGCATAAAACAGTTCCTAACAAAAAAAAAGAGTATGCTTCTGCTTTGTCTTCATTAAAAGTTCCAAAAGAATTAGAAGAATTAGATAGGTTATTAAATGGAAAAGGAATGGTTCAAGACGCTTTTCGCAGTCAAACGAAAGGTTTTTTGCTTAAAGACAAGTCTGCGGACTTTATGTATCATATAGATAGTTTTGGTGTTAGTCGCTATACCGAAGAGCGCAAACTTATGCCTGGATATGAACAACCAGGAGAAAAAACAAGATTAGGTAATCC
>Ga0181399_1000893_pt1 | contig 10811 bp, 9 predicted proteins | sample 22SPOviralmetaG_FD_130128 | JGI IMG/M metagenome (GOLD analysis project Ga0181399, IMG submission 130128) | Marine viral communities from the oligotrophic San Pedro Time Series (SPOT) site, San Pedro Channel, CA, USA - 22 SPOT_SRF_2011-05-21 | ecosystem: Environmental > Aquatic > Marine > Strait...
AAATTTCAAAAGTTAGGGCCCTACGAAAACTCTCGCTATGTATTTATATAGCCAACACATTCTCTTCACCCATATATATTATATGTAAATACTTTATAAATGTATGTATTTCTGTAACTTGTAACCCAAACGAGAGACGCCGAGAGACACCAGTGAACGCAGCACTTGAAGCCCACGAAGGACTTACTGCGAATTCACACGCGCGACTACATACACCACTCGTAGCAGCCACCAATTACAGAATTTGTACGCGTACAATGCAATGTGAGTGTCACGCCGGGTGCCAGCCGTGCTTCTGGTCAAACTTCGCGTTGCGCGCGGCCGTGATTCGGTCAAAATCGCTCGGCTCCTCTTCGAGTGCGGTCAGGAAATCGTCGCGAGTAACCGGCGCAAATGCGGCATGCAGCGCAGCGGAGCTGATGAGCCGCTCCATATTCACTGCTGAACGCCCTGCGGTCTTCTCCACCACGAACTCGAGGTCCGCAGTCGTCAGCTCATGATCCTCCTGTTCCTCCGCCAGCTGCCGCTGTATCATTGCGCGCCGAGCTGCCGCCGAGGGATTGTCGACGAAAATCTTGCGCTCGAAACGACCGGTGAGGATCTTGGGGGCTATCTTGTCTGGCTCATTGGTCGCTCCAATGACGAGCAGGTTGTCCGTGAAGCGCTCGAAGCGCCCTGCGAAGTGACCGACACGCGACGCTGCGCGCGCACTAAGCAGGGTGTCGCACTCGTCGATAAAGATGACCGCCGGCAAATCCCCAGCGAGTGCCACGTCGAAGAGAGCGTCAATCCGCATAGCACCTGCCTTGCCGTTGGGGAGGTCCGCCGCCGACAGCTTGTAGAACGTGCCGCCGATGTGCGACGTGATCGCTTGCGAGATGAGCGACTTCCCGGTGCCACTTGGACCAAAGAGCAGCAGCCCGGAGAGCGCACGCTGCGCACCGGAGGACACCGGCCTGTACTGCTCTGCGAAGACGCGCGCCGCACGAGCGCCGACCACCTCGCCAAACGTCTTCAGGTACTCGCTCGGCACAATGCACTGCTCGCGGATGTAGTCGTGGTCCTCTGTCTCAAGGTTTGCGGGCTCCCGCTTCACTTTCTTCATTGTCTCCATTCGCATGCCGCCCGACATGTGCGTAGAGAGGGCTTGGTCTCCGTATGAGTCGTCGTCCTTCGGCTTGTAGAGGTCGTCGTCCGAGTCGTCGTCCGAGTCCATTGGCTGCTTCTTCTTTCCTCCCGCATCCTGCTTCTTCATTTCCCGCATCCCGCTTCCCGCATCATTTGCTATCTTTGAAGCGCTCTTGCCGAACGCGCTGCCGCTGCCGAACGCGCTGCCGCTGCCGAACGCGCTGCCGCTGCCGAACGCGCTGCCGCTGCCGAACGCGCTGCCGCTGCCTCTTTTGTAGGAGCCAAACGCCGACATGCCAGTCGCAGCGCGCAGCCGCAAACGTTCGTTCGATCGATCGATCGTTTCGAAGCCCCCCCTTTCACGGACAGACAGAAGACAAGGCTCAGAATCCTTCGATCGATCGAACGAACGTTTTTGCTCCGCCGCGTGACCATGGAAATCGAGGTGCCCTCGCTCGCGCAACAGATGTCCATCGGCGATTCATCTTTTGCAGAGCGCCTTGCTGAGGGCCAAAAGGCTGCCACCGAGGGCGACGTGCAGCACCCGGCTGGCGGCGAAGAGGACGAGCCGGAATGGCTGAGCGGGCACAATGCAGTGCTACAGCCCGCTCCCGCCTGTACACAGCAGGATGACTTCGGTGGCTTGGACGACGGCGACGATGACCGCGCGCTCGAGCTCCTGAACGAAAAATACCCCGACCTGAATTCCAAAACCTTCCGCATGAGGGACCTCATGACCAAGAAGGCGGGCATCATCAACAAAGCGGGAGCTGACCCTTACACTCTGATGGAGAATATGCACGACAACATCGACAGCATGGATGAGGGTGGCGACAAGACCAACGACACCGCCATGTACAACGCCATCTTCACGATGTACGAGTCGGCGCGCAAAAACGAGGAGCTCCGCGACTTCCTCGCCGATGTTTTCGGTGGCCTGCGCGTTCATTACGAGACTAAGGAGGAGAAGGCAGCGATCAACTCCGAGCTCAAGACGCTCACCAAGCTTTATGACGAGCAGGAGGAGAAGCAGCTGATGGAGAACCTCGCCAAGAAGCGCGAGGCACGCAAGGCTGCACTCGAGATGAAGGCGTCTGAGAAGGCCAAGAAGATCGATGCCAAGGCCGCCGCCAAGGGCGAGTCGTCGTCGGCAACCAAGAAGCAGAAGAAGTAGGTGAGCACGCAGCAGTACGGCGGCATCGAGTGAATACACAATGTGTAGCTCGAATGGAGTGGAATGAAATGGAATGGAATGTCTTGCGCGCGCTCGAATGTGTGAATTGAAATAAATCGTAAATGTAAATGAAGCTTTTAGACTTGTTCACTGGGACAGGTTCGATAGCGCACGTTGCGCGAGACCTAGGGTTTGAAGTTACTACGCTCGACATAGACCCCAGGTGCAACCCGGACATCTGCGCGGACATAACTGAATTCGACTACCAGAGTCAACTCGAGCCTGGTTCCTTCCAGGTGATTTGGGCGTCTCCGCCCTGTGAGACGTTCTCCTGTGCTCGTAAGTGTAATATTGGCAGAGAAGTCAACGGGGAAATGATGACCGCGGAGCGTTTACATCAAGACATGGAGAACGTCGGCGTGCCTATTTTGAGAAAGACCCAAGAAATCATACAATTTTTACAACCGAAAGCCTGGTATTTAGAAAATCCGTACACTGGCAGCATGAAGAACTACATTGATGAAAAACCAGTCATTGTAGATTACTGTATGTTCGGTTTCGGCTACAGGAAGAGGACCGCCGTGTGGACCAATCTAGATATAGAGTCAAAGATGTGTGACAAATCTCATCTAGTAAATGGCAGGCATCCAATGACCGCAATAGGCACATCTAAGACCCAATTAGGGCAGGGGGGCGGGTCGTGTAAAAAAGGCCGATACAGCGTTCCCGAGCCGCTAATTCGCTATCTCCTTCTCAAACAAAATATAAACTAAAGCAGCCAGCCCAACACAGTATTTGTTGACGCTCTCGTGATCGTTTGAGTGAGTCTTACCAAGTTTCTTAATTTGAAATCTGTGTAGTCGCAATTGCTTTAGTACTCTGCTCAGTAAAGCACTGTACGGCTCGTGTTTCTTATAACACCTCAACAATTCTTGAATGTTACTGTAGATCTTAACTCTTGTCGTCACACACATAAGGAATCCAAGTGGCACATCAGGTTCATTTTTGTACTTTTTTAACATCTGTTTAGCCGGATAGAACTCGTCCACGATCGTGTGAATTTGATTAAGTATTTTCTTATCTAACATTCTTTTCTGTGTTATACTAATAAGACATCATTTTAAATGCTTAAGAAATATTCTTTCTTTGTGATGGTTAATGTACAGACCTCCGAGTTTCAGGTATTTGCCACAGCCATGAAGGATTGGCGTTTGAGAGTGTCGGCAATGAAGTCAAGTTTTAAAAGGTGGGCAAACCAAACTGAAGAATCTGAAGAATTCCCTTACCGAGATTACTACAGATTTTTCATTTCCGAAAGAGAGTATGCTTACATTTTAGATAAAGGCATGTATACTGAAGACACAGCGTGCGAGCATGTAAAGACACTTACTCAGCGGATGCGTGACAAATGTCCCAGTCTTGATGCTTCTTAGTTTTCTTATGAATTGAAATACTGGCGTGTGTATACTTACCACCACATGGGCGGGTTAAAAGGGGGTTAAATAAATTACTCTTGATAGGTTACATTGTAATGGGTTAACAAAACACCCAAATCCGTGCCTCGGGAGCTGCTGATTTCCTTGAGGCGCTGGATATCAGATTTGTAATGGTTGATAATAATTTTGAGTAGTGCGCCCTCTCCAAGCTTTCTAAAAGACATTTTTTGGACGTGGTACCCAATTTTGTCCTCCGAATCGGTAATGGGGAAGGCATCCATCCTCTTGTGGCACATCTTCGCTGCCTTCAGAAAGCGCTCGTTATCGATGACAGACATCTTAGCACCATATGTGCTCGCCGTTTTGTAATCGTTTCGATAATACACGCACCGCTGGTTCCGCCGATCGATCCACAGCCAGTTAGAAATTTCATCAATCTCAGATTTCTTGTCGACGATGTCGAAGAGGAGGTCCTTGTTTCGCACGTAGTGGTGCCGGATGAGAAAGTTAATGATGTACTCCTTGTACTTCTTGTCGCTCCACAAAAGTTCAAGGTAATTATCAAACTCTCCCAGGCTGGGCAGCACGATGAACTGGTTGTTCATTTTAATCATATCTTGGACTGCCTCCTTATTTTGCTCTCGAAACTTTACGAATGTGTCCACAGGCATCTTGGGCTCGAATTGTTCACGGCAAATGATGCCGATGTTGACGAGTGCTTGTTGGCTGTTGATGTTTTCAATGGCCGCTTTTACGGCATTGACTAGAGTGTCTTCAGCGGTCTCACGGATGGGCTTGCCCAACAAGTTTCGGAGTTTTCGGTAGCTGGTTTTGTAACTCTTGGCGGTCGCGTAGGCCTTGCTTTCGGCGTAAACGAGGAACTGCTCGTACTCGGGGTCACCGGCGAAATCTGTATTTACCTGGCGCATCTTTATTGTTTATTGAGATATTTCTTTAAGTTTATTTACATACAATTTAAAGCACCGTTGAATTAGTGTCGCCGCGCTGTGAAGCTCGTCGATCTCTACCCATGCGTAATGGTCACTTAGGTTGTCGTAAACAAAGTCATTTGGGGAGTACCAGTATTTCAAATCAGGGTCCCATCTGGCGCCGAGCGATTTGGCGTGCTCCCTGCGCTCGTAAGGTACGGAGAAGTAGTCTTTTTGCCAAACGAGTTCTTTAAGACACTTTTTATGATACAGCCGTGAGCCCCAATCGTCGTGATGTGATACTCCGTTTTCTCTCGCCAACCCAATCGCTACCAATGCGCGGTCACATACGATACACTTCGCTTTCATTTAAAGATGTATTCATTTTTTCTTTAAGTTTATTAAATAAAAAGATAATCAACTTAAAAAGAAAATGTATACATCCATTAAAAAATGGCGTTGGTGTTTCAGGAAACTGTGAATCCTGACTTTGCGAAGTACTTTGCTAAGATGACCTTTAAAGATTTCACAGAACAGTATTCAGGGACTAAAGACAAGCAAGCCATTCACTCCCTACTCAAGAAAACGTGTAAGCAGTTTTGTAAAGAGAACCCAATCAGTCGTAAGTTTGACTTTACAAAGGGGAAGCCATGGGGGCGCAGAGTCTCTGTGAATGGGGGTTGTCAAGGGCTGCCGAAGGTTTTCAGGGGGGCTTTGTGTAATGGTGTTAGTACAGATGTTGACATGATGAATTGTCATTTCAAAATCCTACTAAAGATCTGCCAGGATCGTAAGATAAATTCAGAACAGTTGAAATTTTACTGTGAAAACCGTGAAAATGTACTCTTGTCGTTTTACTCGACTGATGGTCTAAGCCGGGAAGCTGCCAAACAACTCATGATTGAACCAATGAACACACAGTACATGAAGCATAAATCTTATAGGAACCCATTCTTTAAGTCTTTTGATATAGAGATGAAGCGTATCCAGAACACCCTTTGGGAGATGTCAGACCTAGAGTACATCAAGGAGTATTGCGACTCCAGCAAGAATAATGTGCGCGGCAGCTTCATGTCTAACTTGCTGCAGAAAATAGAAAACGAAATTATAGAAGATTGCTTGCCTGTTTTGTCAAAATGTGGTATTTCCATTAGCTTTCTGTCCTTTGACGGATTCCAAGTTCTTGGAGACCACAAAAAAAATTTAGATTTGCTAGCTGCGCTAGACAAGGCGACAGACTCTTGGGGGATCACATGGGCATACAAGGAGCATGACACAACACTTACATTGCCCGAAAACTACACATTTGATACCGAGGAGTGGACAGATGCCGACTATGCGGAAGCTTTCATTGAAAAGTTTGGGGCTGACTACATCTGTGGCGCAAACAAGAGTTACCAGATTAATTCGTTTGGCATCTACCGTGACCTAAAAAGCTTGAAGAAGACCCTTCGTCAGAATCTCTTGTTGAGCTTTACGTATCCATACTTGCAGAAGAATGCCCACCTGAATGCTGTGGCAGATATAATAGAGACAGTCTTGTACAAGGACAATATAGAAGAGCAGTTTGACCTGAATCACAAATGTGTAGGCTTTGAAAACGGTGTGTTTGACTTAAATACACACTTGTTTCGCAACGCACATTTCGATGAGTACGTGAGTAAAACAGTTGGATACGAATACAAATTTATCGATTATACCGACCTTGAGTGTATCCTCAGAGATCTTGTTGAGGAAGACTGCGGCGATTACTTTTTGTGGAAACTTGGCAACATTCTCAGGGGAGATGACAAATCGTTCACAGTCCTCACAGGGAAGGGGAACAACGGTAAAACCAAAGTGGTAGCAAAGTGCATCCAAGACTCTTTGGGTAAATTCTTCAATGCTGTGGACATCGGGCTCGTCAAGGCTGGTGGTGGGGACAACACAAACAATGCAACTCCTCAACTCATGAAGTTCCAAGACTCGATGCTGAACTTGGTGTCTGAACTGCCGCAAGGGATCAAACTTTCTGGCAATAAAATTAAAGGATTGACCGGGGGTTCGACGTTTCAAGGCCGCGAGCTGTATTCAAACGATGTGAAGAGCTTCAAGGCCAGGGGGCAAGTGTGGTTTGACACCAACGACCTAGGAGAGTTTGATGAGGTAGACCAGCCGCTCAAAGACCGCCTTCAAGTCATCCCGTTTCCTTACAAGTTTGTTCCAGAATGCAAGCTCGATCCATCAAACAAATTTCAAAAGCCGATTGTATATGACATCCTTGACAAAGTTGAAAATTACCCACTGAAGTTTATGCTGTTGATGCTTGACTGGTACCGCAAACCAAAGCCGGATATGCCCGAGAGTGTCAGACTAGCAACCGAGAAACAACTGCGCGACATTGACGACGTGGAAAAGTTTGTCGAAGATATGTGTACCACTTCATATTCTATTCGCTCAAATGGAACTGAGATGTATGAAACTTATAGGCAGTCAGGGGGGGACAACACCCGGAAGGTATTTATCAAGAACTTGGTGAATCGGGGGTTTGAGTACAAAGTATTAAAGATAAACGGAATCAGCCAGAGGGGGTTCATCGGTATTGGCTTGAAGAACCAAATCGGGGGAGAGGAGGACCCGGAATAGTTACAAAGGTACAACAGGATACAAAAGTTCTGTAACCTTTGCTATGCCCGTGAACAAGCATAGGGTCTCTTTTTTTTATGCCTGTATATATAAAAAGTTACAAAGTTACAAAAATATGTACAAAGTCCAAATAATGTAAAACATATTTGGACCATCGCTATACCACAAATATGAATTCATATTGGGGGACTTTCCAATTTTGAGTGTAAAAACCGTAATTTTGTAGTTTTTTGTAACCCCTTTCCGAAAGTAAAGTTTATTAAACGATTTCCGTAATAAATGTGAATTTTATATCTTGCCTTAATATAAATGCCGCCTAGGAAGATGACTCCCGAGCAGCTCGAGAAGCTAGCAGCCGCACGTGCTAAGGCTAATGCAGTCCGCTCAGCAATGAAACAAAATAGAGAAGAAGAGCAAATAAATATTTTACAGAACAAAATCGACAAGATTAAGGGTAAAAAGACACCTGCGAAAGACATTGTGCCTGACAAAGAGGTTGAGCCTGACAATGTAAATGCACCTGACAAAGAGGTTGAGCCTGACAATGAAAATGTAGTCACACCTGAAGTTACACCTGAAATTGAGCCTGACAATGTAGTTACAGCCAAATCTCCTCCTCCTCCCCCCGAGCCTAAATGTGAAGAACCTGCTAAAGAACAAAAGAAGAAGAAATCCAAGAAGAAACCGGTTATAATCATGCACAATGACTCAGACTCTGATTCGAACACCGGCTCTGATGATGAGCGCTCTAACGTTATTTACATCCGCAATTCTCGCCGCCGCCCGAAAGAGAAAGCACAGCCTCCTCCCCCACCCCAACCAGTTGAACAACCCAGGCAACAAGTGCAAATGAATCCTTTTTTTTCGCCAATGTATGGAATGGGCCATCGGAACTTTAATTAAGAACAAGAACAAACTGTGTGACCCATAGGACACTTCTTACCACGAAGACTTGGTGTAGTATTCTTGATCTTCTTCTTGGGCTGATTTTTCGGTTTTGGCATCCGCTTGTAATCAGTTTTTGTTACAAGTGGGATACCAATGGTATACATTCTCTTGTCTTTCATCACTACTTTATAATTTACACACTTCATTTTTTTAAATTTAATGTATGTAAATTGTAAACATTGTCAATGCCGATACAGCACAGGACCACTTTTCGGAAAAAGCGCTGCCCAGATGACTATTATGCACGGCTTAGAGACCCGTTATGTCCAAGCATCCCTCCGCCTTTCAACCCAGTGACGCCGACTGGCCGCCCGGTAAGACCACTTTCGCCCTCTCAGCCCTCTCGGCCAGCACAGCCTACTCAGCCAATTGAGCCAGCACAGCCCTCTCAGCCAATTCAGCCCTCTCAGCCTACTCAGCCTACTCAGCCCTCTCAGCCAATTCAGCCAATTCAGCCAATTCAGCCTACTCAGCCTACTCAGCCAATTCAGCCAGCACAGCCCTCTCAGCCAATTCAGCCCTCTCAGCCTACTCAGCCTACTCAGCCTACTCAAATTTCTCAGCCCTCTCAAAATACTTCATTGTATTTCCGTAAGAACTTTCAACCGGTCTTTTCTGAAACAGTCATTTCTCAGCTGACTGAAGACATGGGTACTAAGGCACACTTTATCGGTATAGGTTATAATATTAGGAAAAATTATGATATAAATGTGCAAACAGGTGAATCGACATTAAATGAAATATTTGAAGTAATGCAGGAACAAGCACTCGACAAAGAGTATGGAAAAGGCACGTATGTTATCGACACAGAGCTATCAACACCGGATGGAATTATAATTCAAGAGACTGGGACTGGAAAGGCAATGATGGTTTACAGAGGAGCAAATGCTGGGGTAGGAGGGGGTGTAACAGGTAAACAAGTTAATAATATCGACTCCAACAATTACATGAAGGCAATATTTAAGGGCACAACAGACTTTGATATAAAAGCAAATTACCCAGACCTCGACAACCAAGTCTTAAGGGTAATCCAGAAGTATGGAAACGGAAATGTTGAAACGGTCGTTTACTCAAACGGTGGTATTAAGGGACATTACATCAACAAAACGTATGGTATCCCAATGACCGCCTTTGATCCTGTCGTTGGAAAGACCCAGCTTGCTGACATAAATAAGGGGCTTCCAGCAGAGGCGCACTACGTTCGAACGACATCCTTAAGCGCAGGACTCGACCTGTCCAGAAGGTTGGCGAATCCTTTTCAAAGTCCCCTAGTAACAGACGCAGCCAAGAACATTCAGGTGACCCAAGTTGCTCCTGTAATGTATCTCGCAGATACACCCCCCGGCCAATCGTACCGGCCAATCGCACCCGACGTACCATTTTTGGCTGGACATCATATGAAGCAGTTTATAAAAGACATCTCTACAGAGGAACGTAACTACAGCGGAATAACCCCCGCCGGTAAGATACGTCCCTTTTCGAGTTTGACAAAAACGGGGGCATCAATGGGTACAGGTATAGCCACTTCTTTGCTCATGAATGAGGTGACCGACAACGACACTGCAGCACAGGCTGCAGCCGGAGCCTTAACAGCGATAATCGAAGATGCACCATCCACGGCCACAAATTTGATCACAGGATCTGTCAGTTCTACTTTAAAAAACGTGGCATCAAGAGCTGGGGGAGGAGCCGTTGGCTTTGTTGTAGGAGCGGAAGCACAAGGAGGCATAGATTCTGCTCTCGAAGCAGTGGGCCTTAAAGAGGAATCGACCAGAAATTATGTATCAAGTGTTGCCGGCGGGGCCATTTCTGGTGCCGCTCAAGAAGCCACAACAACATTAGTACCCAAAGCACTTTCAGCAGTATCCCAAGCAGTGTCAACACAGTCGACTGCAACCACGACAGGCATTGAGTTGACTGAGTCTTTGCTTACAAATTCGGTGTCAGAAACAGTTGAGACGGTGTCACAAGTGGCTAGTACCGGTTCGAGAATTGCTCAGGCCGCTAAATTTGGTGGTGTAGGTGGTGCTGTAGCATCGGGGGTGCTTGATACAACTATGGCAACAACCGACATGGTTGCCGACCTTCAGGCGGGGCATGGCATAAGTGCAGAACACGTTGGAAACTTTTTTTTGTCCTTCTCAAAGATTCCAAACATGATAAAAGAAGATTATACTACCTGGTCACGAGAACGAATCATACATTCCATGATGGACCACAGAATAACGGAGCAAGAAGGACGTGCTTTGCTACAAGGTCTTGAGAGAAGAGAATCGAAACAAGGTCTCGAAGATCTTATAATTCAAAGCGGACTCTCGAATACATCTGTCGCAAAGCGTATGGCTGAGGACATCTACGAAATGAAAATGTCCGGCAAGAGTTCCGATGAAATCATGGAATTTTTCACAACGTCTGCAAATACTACTGGTTTATCAAATGCAACCTTTTACCCAAGAACGCTCGAGGCCTTGACAAATTACCTGAATGAGAATGAGAATGAGAATGAGAATGAGAATGAGAATGAGAATGAGAATGAGAATGAGAATGAGAATGAGAATGAGAATGAGAATG
>Ga0181399_1000897_pt1 | contig 10772 bp, 16 predicted proteins | sample 22SPOviralmetaG_FD_130128 | JGI IMG/M metagenome (GOLD analysis project Ga0181399, IMG submission 130128) | Marine viral communities from the oligotrophic San Pedro Time Series (SPOT) site, San Pedro Channel, CA, USA - 22 SPOT_SRF_2011-05-21 | ecosystem: Environmental > Aquatic > Marine > Strait...
AGATGTCGTGTATTATCATATTTTTTCTCCTATAAAAAAGGGGGGGTTAGGTCTCACACACCAATCGTGTAATAGTTGTAGACTTTGTGATACTTGACCTTCACCCGTCCCCGAGTCTTGCGACCCTAAACTTTCTGATTTAGATATTGAAGGACTGCCTTCTTTTCTATTTCAGATAAATCTTCTGTTGATTTGAACTTAGACCATGTTGTACCATAAGTACACATCTTATTTCCTGCAGTAACAGCCGCATTCCACATTGTGAGAGACTCTTCGTCCTGTCCATTAAATATTTCATTCTTCTCACACAAAGTAATAAGTGTTCTTCCAAGTTCTACATATGTTTTTTCAGTAGCATTCATTTTTGTTTCCTTAAGTTGTAGTTTTTTAATACTCAACTAGTATACAAAAAAGTGGCAGGGATTGTAAAGGGGTTTTAGAGTTTTTCTTGAATTAAATTTAGTTCTTCAAGTTTCTTTTGTAGAATCTCTGTTCTGTTAGGCCAGTAGATGTAATCTTTATCTGAATCTCTCATTAGGTTTTCTAATAAAGGTCTTATAAAGTTATCCATCTGATTAACTACTTCCGTTGCAGAAGTAGTCTTTTCAATTATCTTAGTGTCAACAGATGCAAGTTCATCTGCATCCATGGCTGTAAATCCGAAGTCGTTGTAATCTATACTCATATTATTATTTAGTAAATTTTTCCAAGATTTTTAAATCTTCTTTATCACTTTGCACTTCTTGGTAGTTTGCATGTGCTTGAATTGTGACTTCAGGAATTTCTATACTTGGAAATGCAGTAATCAAATAGTAAATTGCACCTGCAATATCTTGATGATTTAAAGATGGTAAATCAGGGCTATTTAACAGACCTAAGTTAAGGGTAGACATCCTATATTGCCTGTTAGAATTATAGGTAAGATTATTTGCAAGGTGATTGAGTGATGCCTTTTGTGATGCATACATATATCCCTTAGAAATGTTTGGTTGAGCTGCACGACTAGAGATATTAATTAAAAACTTTCTACTATCATTCTGCCATGCACGGTGAGTAATGTCTAATATCCTAGTTTGGTCAAAGTCGTTATGTGCAAAGTTAATCAACACATCAATACAGTTAGGATTTTCCTTATCATATATCCAAGACCCAGTGTCATTCATTACAATATCGTCTATACGAATACTGGTGACCTCTATAACATCCCCTTGATATGGACTCGACTCTAAAGTGTTCTTAATAATCTTTGCAAGACCACTACTTCCTGTTATTGCTACTTTCATAATACTCCTTTACTATGTCGAATGATTGTTTACCAAATAAACTCCCATCAACACTACATTTGTTACAAGGAGATTTACTTCTATCTCCCTTCATTAATCTTTTTCTAATCTTTGTCATAGGTTTAGAGAACCACACATCATGTAATGACATGGACAATAGATTTCCTACAACGTGTTCTCGTCCCCAGTCGTTACTGCAGAACAATACATCACCATTCCAGTCCACAAACATTTTATAGAAAGGGTAGTGACAAGGTTTACCTTTTAGATTCTCTACGGTGTCGTCTTCAACACCAACCCAATCTACAACACCACTACGATTGTTTAGTATCAATCCGTGTTTCTCAAAATCACCCCAGTGCATTCTGTATCTGTATCTGTCTTCTTGCACTCTTGCATTGGCCATCATAGTGTCGAAGTGTTCCATTTGTTCTATTCCATCATACAGATTAATGTAAAGTAAATCTAATCCACTCTTGTACAATCCGATAATGTAATCTTCGTCTAACTTGTCCCCGTTAGTGTTACACTCTAATGTTGCATATGGTAAGTTGAATCTGAATATATTTACAATCTCTATGAAGTCGGGATTAAGTAAGTTCTCTCCAAATCCACTAAAGGATATCTTACCTCTAAAACTATTGTCTGCAAGTTCCTCTGCAATCGTTGTTGCACCTTTAATGGTTAAGTGTAGGTTTCTGTTAGGGAATACTTTAGGGTCGTGTCGTGGACAAAACACACACGTCCTGTTGCAGAGTTCTGTTGTGTTTATCTCTACGGTAAGAATAGAATCCAGTGGACTCTGTCCTTTAACTTTATCCCAGTGTTTCTTTTCTTGTTCCCTACGGTGTTCCAAGAAGTCATATTGGTCTACTGCAGTTATTGGAATGTTTCTACTTTTATCCATGTTCACATATCACATGACGTTCTACGTCAATTGTCTCTTTGACATATTTATAAGATACAATAGTATCCTCTTCGAATGGTGAAAAGTATTTTGGTATTGCAAAGAAGTGCTGGTCGTCATATTCATTTAGATTAGTAGCACGAGGGAATCCTTTATGTTTGTAGTAGAATGGTTTTATACAAATGGTATCACCGACATTCAAATCGAATGCAGAAAAGATAAGTGTATCTTCTACTCTATGTAAAAAGATTTTGTTTATGTCATGAAAGAACCCGAGACGAATAGAATATTCTTCGGGGAAATTAAATCTAAGGACATCATCTTTGATGTCCTTAAAGTACTCTTCGTATTGTGGACTTAATTTATTAAGTTGGATTGGACGGACTGACTCTTCCTTAGAAGTAGCCACCGTCTCTGATATCGTCATTCTCATTTTCACCTTCATCACTTGAACTTATAAACTCACCACTATCTTGTAAGTCTTCAATTAATTTATTAGTTTGGTTTTGGAATGACTGAATCATTTCTTCTTTAGTATCTTTAGTGGATACAGAGAACCCTATACCTTTAGATACTTCTTCGATTTTTTTCTTAGTCATACCTTCAAGTTCGTCTGAACTAGGAATTACAATTTCATCATAGTCCTCTTCAACTTCTTCTGCCTTTGCATCTATCTTGTCTTGTACTGCCTTTAATAAGTCTTCTTCAGAATCATATACTGCAGATACTTTTTGTGGTGCAGGTATTTGTCCTTTTAGATTTGGAGCATTACCACCAGTAATAGGGAAGGTAGGTTCAGTTGTTGTATCTTCTTCTTCTGATAACTCTTCATCTAATAGTTCTTTTTCTATTTCGTCAAAGTCGTCTTCGACTACAAATGATTGATTGAATTCTTCTTCGTCAATATCATCTTGAACTTTTTGGTCTTCTACCTTTGCAACTTCTTCTAAGAAGTCTTCAGTACCTTTTGCATCTTCTGGCACATCTACATCAACCTCAATAGTTTTTTCTATTTTAGTTTCTTCCCACTCTTTAAATCCTATCTTAGTCTCTTCAACCTTTTCGATAAACTCTTTATCTGTAGAAATCTTTTCAGTACCTAACTTCTGTTCTCCGACATCAACTTCTTCCTTTGTTGGATTCAATGCTCTTGCGGCTGCAAATGCAGGTGAAGTCTTGCCTGGGACTTTAGGTTGTGGTTGTGGTGGGGGTGTTCCCAGTCCAGTTATGTTTGGTGCATTACCAGTAGACACTGGTGTCGTTGGTGCAGATGTGACATTACCCTGTACACTGGATAGTGCCTCGAGTTGTGCCTTTACAAGTCTTAGTTCTTCTTCTGCCTTCTTACGAGATTGTCTCTCTGCAGTCATGTTATCAAACAGTTGTTGTTGTTGTAACTCTCTGTCTGCAACAATTCTTGCAGTCTCTTCTTCTTGTAGTTGTTGTAATCTTCTTTGTGCAACTTCTACTTGAGTGTTGTATTCAATTAACCCAGCATTAACCTCTTCTCTAATAGATACTAATTGGTCTAGTTCTGAAAGTTTAAAGTTACCTTTCTGTAAACCCATTTCGAGTATAGTAGCAATTGTTTGTGCATTCGTTGGGGTTACTGGAATAGTATAACTTTGTATACGTTGTTGTACTTGTTGGAATTCACTAAGTTTTGGTGGTTCGACCATCTGTTGTGAAAATTCTGATTTGACTTCATCTGCCATAATATATCTATCCTATAGTTTATCAGCTGAGCCGCACACGACTAGAAAGTTTACACATAGGAAAGTGTTTTACTTTCCCTAATTTAATATGTATAGTCTCTGGCGACTTGTACTAATATTTAGTTAAAATTAGTGTCGGTGAACGCTTTTTGAGCGATACTTTTAGTAATATTTTTGAAAGGCCATTGACCTTCTTTTACTAAATCCAACAGTTCTGCTTCCTTAGCAGGAATTGCTTCTAACAGTTGAATCCACATATTTTCCTTTTTGGTTTGTGTTATTTCATCTGTTACAAAATACTTAAACTTTTTAAATTCAAACCTTAGACTTGTTTGTGCAAGGTCTGATGCTGGTGCATCATCTTTATTGTATGGAGTCTTACCTTCAGGCAATGTTGAGTTGATGTTATCATCAAATGCCCATTGTAGTACTGGTTTGACTGCACCATTTCTACTACCAAAAACTTGTAGTCCTTGTACTGCAAGGTCTTCTGATTCTTGTGCAACTAGTTCTGCTTGACATAGTATTTCATACACGTCTGCATTCATAGTTAGATTTACTCTCTCTGTTACTAAATCTAGTTTTGGTTTGTTTGGAGCTCCTTTCGGTCTCCCTCTTCCTCTTTTCTTTTCTGTCATAATGTAAAATCCTCTACATGGTTAAGTAACTCATTTAGTCTATGAGATACTAGATAGTTAAATACTTTACCTTTTACTATCTCGGTTTTATCGAACTCTTCTAATATTCTCTCTTCAACCTTTTCGGGTATGAAGTCTAAGTCTATAAGAGTTTGATTTCTTAAATAATTACGATAGTATTTATCGTCTTTTTGAATGGTCATTCTAAGGTATGATTCTTTGATACCTTTTCTTAATGGTGTCTGTCTGATACCCTGTTCAAACACATCATCATTAGATAGTATGTTAGGGATACCGTCTGACTTATCACCCGATAGTATATGTTCCTTAAGGAATAGTTCGGGGTCTTCACACACAACCATTTTGTTTAGATTAGGAGACCACTGTTTTACACCATCATATTTGTGTAACTGTTGAAAGTCTTTATCTCCACTAATAATTAGTACAGGTTCTTTTGCCTTCTTAGTTAACACTGCAATGATATCATCTGCCTCGCAGTTCTCTACATACATATATCTGTACGGGAAGTTATCTCTAATCTCATCTTTGACTTTCTGTAGTGTATCAAATAACATCTTCCAGTCTAAGTCTGATGCCTCTCTTGTCTTCTTTCTGCCTGCCTTATATAAAGGGTAGTAGTCTCGTCTCCAAGGATGGGCTGCATCTGTACAAAGAGTTATCTCTCCATACTTACCTGCATATTTCTTTTGGTAATTTCTTACAGAGTTTAGAATCATGTGTCTTAACATATCTTCTGAAACATCTCCGTCATTCATTTTGAGTTGTGCCATCAAACCTGCAATTATGGTTTGGGTAAAATCTATAAGTATCATCTAATCACCTTTATTAATAATGTATTTTTGGTAAGTAAGTCGTTACCATCTTTTAGTTTGGAACGAGGAATCTCATCTAAGAAATTCTTTGCAATTATATTACCACCTTTATATAGTCTATCAAGTAACTTCTCATCTGTCAAGGTCTTTTCTTCACATATATCATATCCTATGATACGAGAACCTTTAACAGATAAATGTCCTTCGAACTTTGTGAGTTTTTTACTTGAAGTATTGTAGGTGAATAACATTTTTGCACGAGGAATCTCTACAGGGTCAACAGAAGTGTAAGACTTATATCTTTCTAGGAATGGTAACTTCCTTACTAACTGTTGTGGAGTTTTAATCCTAACCTTACGAACTGGTTTGTATTCTAATACATACCTTTCTATATCAGATTCTATCTCGTCTAGTTTTTTAATGATTCTTGCTTTAGAGGCTTTGGTTAAAAAGTTGTAGGCTTCGTCAAGTTGCTCACAGCCTTCCTCATTTACTATTTCATATTTTATGTCGTGTGTAAATCCCTGCATAAATGCAACGACCTTTGCACTGTACTCAAGTTTATTCAGATACTTGTACATTGAGAAGGATGATTTACCATCTTCCATAAGTGTATCAATCTGTAGTTCAACTTCGTCTAAGGCATTTAGAGCCTTGTTTCGCATTCGTTCTTGTATTGTTATTTTTTGTGTCATAATGAAGAGTATACTATTAAGTGTCTACCATTGTCAAGCGGTTATTCTGAAATATCTTCACCTTTGTTTGTTAACATGAATTTTCTAGAACAATTAATCATAACATTTGCACGAGACATGAAGTCTCGATTTATAAGAAGTGGGATACTTCCTCGTGAATCTAAAGACACTTCAGTATCTTTATATAATGTGTTTAGGAACTCAATGTCCATTAACACTACTGGACGTTTCTCTGCAGGTTTAACTAACTCAACTGTTCTATGTAATGGTTTAGTATGGGTCTCACCGTTAAGTTTCCATGTGACCTTCTTACCTTTAATCTGAACGTCTTCTGCATGAAGTGAACATACTGAAGTAGAGTTTCCTGTATCTAACTTACCAGTCATTTGTTGACCGTCAACTATAAAGGACTCTAACACTCCACACTGTTTAGGTTCCTTTCTCCATATATTTCTATCGAAATAAAGTTTAAGAACCATCTTAGTAATGTCTTCTTCGATTGCTTCAGAGATTGCTTTACTACCTGCACTATGATTGACTTCTAGAATATACGGTGAGTTCTTCTCTCTGTTCTTTGCAGGAATGTAATCCACTCCTACCCATTGACCGTTGACACCTTTTGCAGCCTTCAGACATTCTTCTTTTTCTAGTTCAGTCATATCAATCAACTCAACTGTTGCACCTTGTGATGCATTACTTCTGAAGTCGTCTGTAATCTTATTACGTTTCATTGCACCAACGATTTCTTGATTCACTATCACGCACCTTACATCATAGTCGGACTCAATGTATTCTTGTAATAGGATATCAGTGTAAGGGTCAATCTTATAAATCAAACTAATCTGCGATTGTAAACTTCTTTCAGTTTCAATCAATAGTACACCAACACCTTTTGAACCACTAAGTGTTTTAAGTACCATTGGGAATTTATTATCTAGTGCTTCGTGGGCAGCATCAACTGCCTCGGGTGTATCGTTTGGAATTAATACAGTCTTTGGTTGGTTCATACCAATCTCTTGTAGTCTTAGATAAGTTCTAAACTTATCACAACACACTTCAATACACTCTCTAGTATTATTACATGGGATACCGTATCTTTCAATTTGCGATATCAAATCCATATAGGAATCTTTCTTAGTCACGTCACCACGAATGAAAACGATTGTATCCTCGTCTAATTCAAAACCCTTATCATCACCTTCGTTATGAATTGTAATCTTACCATCATCCTCTCTGATAATGTAAGCACCATTTATTCTACAGTTGTAGGTTTCTATTCCTAACTTCTCTGCCTTCGTTACTAGTTTTGCAGAAGTACCATTCTTTACAATCTTCTTAGGACGCTCGACAAGAACTACCAAACGATATGGTTTATTATTGTCTATGTCTTCTTTCCTTTCTACTATATCTAAAAATGATTTCATTTCTTTTGTAACTCTACAAAGTGTTCTGCATCAACTAACACTAACGGTTTATGTCGATTACGTTTTATTACTACAAGGGGTTCATACCCTTTACAATTTTCTGAAGCCTGTTCATATGCTTTCCATACGTTGACTGCTTCTTGGTTCTTACACTCTACACTATATGGAAAAAGTTCTCGTGATTGTTTCCCAAGGATTATATCTTCTCCTTGTGAACCCATAGGTCTTGACTCTAAGTCTTCTGCATCTAATCCTAGTCCTTCAACTAGAACATTTGCAAACCACTGTTGAAGTTTACGACCCTTCGCTTTCGCTGAACTTGTCTTCATTGTTATTTATGTCTTCGACTAAATTTAAAGGGGGTGGAGTTAGAATATTTCTATGTTTAGAATTATCAAATGCAGTGTCTGTTCCACAGCCACATATGACTCCAATATTTTTTAGATTAGGATTTACAAAATCAAATCGTCTCTGTAAACCTTCTACTCTGTAATCTATGTGTACACCATTCAAATCATCTGCATGTTCACCATGAATTAGAATAACATAATCATCAAAGTTCAATGACGTGTCTCCGTCTTGTGGGATGTCACTAAAGAACAAATATCTTGCACCACCAAACTCTTCTGCATAAGGTTGTAACCCTAATCTAATATGTGGTACGTTACCTTTCTCAACAGTTTCATTCTCTTCGTATACAGGAAGATTAGGAATCTCCTTTATAATCTGTTCGTGTGCTGGTTCACTTATTGATATCATTTGATGTCCTTGTTATGAATTAGATTCAATGGTATAACTAAATCTTGGTCTTCAGGAATATAAAGTTGATTTATCTCTGAACGGTTACATGTGTCAATTGCATCAAATATAGTTTCGACAAGTGCTTCTCCACCTAAGTTAAATGATGTGTTGAATATCATTGGCACTCCAGTCCTTTCATAAAAACCTTTGATTAAATCATAGTAGTTCTTATTCTGTTCTTCAGATACAGTTTGTATTCTACAAGTACCATCTGCATGAACTAAAGAAGGAACCTTTTCATATGCGATATCTTTTGCCTTGATGGCGAATGACATCCATGGAGATTCTTCTAACTGTAACATCTCAAACCAATCGGGTGCATGTTCTTTCATAACACTACCTGCAAAAGGTCTATAGTCTTCTCTCTTCTTTACACTGTTTACTATTTGTTTTGCCTCGGGGTGTCTTGGGTCAAATAATATAGAACGGTTTCCTAACGCACGAGGGCCCCATTCTCCTTCACCTTGGAAGATTGCAACGATTTGTTGTTCGTCAATTATTAAATCTAAACACTCGTCTAAATCTCTGATTATATTAGTCCTCATCATTATCTCCTTCGATTTGTTCTTCAATTGTTATGATACCTTTTTGTGCCTTCTCATCTAACCATAGTCCTGCACCAACAGCAGTTCCACCATCATGTGGAATAGGGTCGACAAAGAATTGGTAGTCGGGATATGCCTCGAGGTATTTGTAATTGTTAGTACAGTTCAATGAATAACCACCACTTAACACTATGTTCTTACAGTCGGGGTTTCTTTTAATTGCATTATCAATCATATGACATGTAGAATCATAAGAGTCTAATTCACACTGTTGTGCAACCGTGTATCTATTGAACACATTAGGTCTTACTCTACCATAACTTGCCATACCCATGACTTTACCAGCCGCACGACCTTCTTCGTCTGTACCCAACGCAGCAGATAGATTACTAAAGTTCATACCATTAGAAGGTTCGGAAGTAAAGACAAAGTCTGCATCATCTCCTGTTGCATTGTCTACGAGTTTTTTATGGAAGTCTTCTATACAATGTGTACAGTCGTCCAACTCATTAGGGAATAGATTAGATAGGTCTGATATAAGTCTATGATTACTTAATCTTTGCCATTGTAGTTTTGCAAGGTCTGTAGGAGTACAAGTATAGATAGATTCTATTTCTTGGAAGCCTGGATACTCATCATAGAATGGTTGTCCACCACCACCGTCTTGAACGATACACATTGCATCCTCACCTTTCCTAAAGAATGGACTTAACTTGTATCCACAATATGCATGATACAAATGGTGGTAGTCTCTGTTAAAGAATTCTTCACCACCACGACCAGTAAACTGATGAGTCATGATATCGGTGATAACTGCTTTATCATCTGTTAGGTTTGATTGTGACCATGAGAAATTATTTTTAGTATACTTCTCTTGTAATTGTTGGACACGAGTTGTAGTCAAAGGTTCTGCAGATACATCTGCAAGGAAGTCTCTTGCATTCATACGATTCCATACGAGTTTGTCTTTGTCTATTCCAAAAGACATACCTCGTCTATCAAATGATGCAAAGATAATCGCATCCCAGTCATTCGTACAAAGTTCATGTTCTATACAATCATACATGCAACTTTCTTCTCCCTCATAGTTGGGTGACCAGTATTTGTTTCGTCTGAATCTTGCTTCGTCATATACAAATTGTACTTCACCATCAACGATACCTGCAACCGAGGCATCATGTGATATATTAATTCCTAATATTTTCATTTTATTCCTATTTTTTCTTTTAATTGTTTGAGAGTAAATAATCTATACTCCATTAAATCATCCATCATCTCTTCTCTACCCTTTCGGTATCCTGCAGTGTAACAAAAGTACACACATGCACTAATGAACACTAAGTGTATTAAATATATTTCCATTTTATTATACCCAATCCTCGGGGTCATTTAAATCCCCTTTATATTTTTTATTACGAGTCCAAATATTTCTAAATGGGTTTTGTAATTTCCATGTGAACTTATTATTTAGGTAGAAGTGAATAAACCCAAAAAGAGTAAACCATATGACACCACTAAAAAGATACTGAAATGTCCAGTGTAATAAAACGTAAGGTAATAAAAATACTTCCCACATACTCATCTCCATTTAGGGCCTTGCAACCAGTTAACCAGTGCATATCTACTACCACTCTCAATAGGTGTTACTCTATGATAAGATGTGGATTGAAAGAATATTGCAGTACCCTTCTGTCTTTGTAATTCATCCCACTCACTTACCGTTACGGATTGACCATTATACATGTTCATACCATAAGGTGCATTGGGGTCACTGTTGACGAGGTCACGAGTTTTCGTATCGGGAAATATTAAATTACAACCTTCATATTCATCAGAGTGTGATAACTGTACTGACATAGAAAGTTTTCTTTCGATTGGATTGGTTCTTGAATTACCCCAACTGTCTTGATGCCAGTTGTAGTGGTCTTTGA
>Ga0181399_1000900_pt1 | contig 10769 bp, 18 predicted proteins | sample 22SPOviralmetaG_FD_130128 | JGI IMG/M metagenome (GOLD analysis project Ga0181399, IMG submission 130128) | Marine viral communities from the oligotrophic San Pedro Time Series (SPOT) site, San Pedro Channel, CA, USA - 22 SPOT_SRF_2011-05-21 | ecosystem: Environmental > Aquatic > Marine > Strait...
ACAAAAGTAGCAGCATCTTTAAACGACACCTCTGGTATGTCTACTTTTAGAGTGTCAACATAATCACGCCACTGATCGGTAGTCCCACCTTGAAAAAGCTCTTCCGTTTGTTGAGCTAATCCACCTTTATCGAAGGTTGCTGGAGATGGTTGGGGAGAACCTACGTAGTCAGGCATAAACTCGTTAAATACAGGATCTCGTTCCGCCATTTCTTTTGTGAAATCAAAATCAATATCGTTATACGTAACTCGTCTGATAGCAGCTACATTATTCCAAGTGTACAAGGGATGGTTTTCTCTAATGCTAACCTGTCCACTTTGATTTCCACCTAAAACATTAATGTAACCCCCCATGCCTTGAGAGGTTATTCTATCACCTGCGTAAAAAGTTACGTGATCTGCCTTACCGTCTTGATCGAAATCAAAAACAACTACGTCACCTTCCTTAATACCTTTAGGTTCAACTTCTGTGCCATAGTTTTTAAACTTGTCTGCTCTAAGTCTGTCGTATTTATCTTTTGATTTTAAAGGATCTGCCCCAAGTTCCTCAAGGATATGAGAAACAAAAGCAGCACACCAAGCCTGTGTTGTCGGATCAAAACCCGAATCCCCACCAACAGCACTATCAAAAAAACCTTTTATAGTCTTTTGATGATCAGGATTGCTTTGGTCAAGGCCAGATATTACTCTAGTTGTTTTTGAGTTAGGGTTTGATTTACCTTTTAAAAGGTAGTTAAGTTCCAAAACTTTATCAATGGGACTAAATCTTTTTGGTTTTGGTCTAGCCCTTGGCCTTAGCCCCCCAAGTCCTTCCTTTACAGGTGGGTCGCTGGGGCTAATCCCTGGTCCTTCCGTATCAGAAAGTACAGACTCAACATCCTTTTTTAAGCTATCGTTTAACTTTAACTTGTTTGAATTTTTTGTATCTTCTGCAATAACATCTAAAGCATTGGTTGCATCACTTAGGGGTATGCTCCCCATTGCCCCTCGTGGTCTGGCACTTGAAACGCTACCTATACCAACTTGTTTAGGGTTTCCAAAAACTTCTTCAGTCTGATTTACCATTTACTTCGTCCCTCAGTCTTTTTAATCTACGAAGACAGGCGGCATGTCCCTGTAGCCTGTACACGTCTTCTATAGCTGTAGATTGCTCTATTTGGATGTGGATGCGATTTAGTTTAGAATCCAGTTCTTCTACGAAAGAATCCCAGATGTCTTTATTATTTACTAATAGTTTAAGGCTCATCCTTGCCCTTGCCCTGTGTTGCCTGAGAATCCTGGTTCACCTGGAGTAGGAGCACTACCTGTACCTACCTGACCACCGCCAGAACCTTGTGTGTCCTGTGCTTGTGCCCCTGCAGGTACTGCACCTTGTGGTGCTGCTCCTGGGGGAGCCTGAGGCGGAGCAGGTGGCGGGTTAGCTTCTTGAAACTTCTTGAGGATCTCCGCTTGGATTGCTGCGTCAGTCATTGAGTTTGCTACTTTATCAGGATCAAGGTCCATAGAGTTTGCAATCTCTCTGATAATATAATCCATTTTAGCAAATGGCGCAAGGGCTGGATTTTGTACGACACCTAAAAATTGCATCAGACGTTGGCTACGTACTTCGTTAGCCATCAAAGAGTTAGTACCCTCTGCTTTAACCTCTAAGTCCCCTTTAATATCAGAGTCAAAATCAAACTGCATATTAAAACTAAAGAATGCTTTAGCTAAAGGGCCAAGCAAGTAGTCATCAATGTTCTTTACTACTGTGCGGATAGAACCATTAGCAGCAGACATAAGCATACTAATACCAGATGCCGTTCGCCCCACACCCGAAACGCCAGTTTGACCATGCGCAAAAGAAGGAAACCCAGTACTTTCATCAGCCAAAACCCTAGCCTTATCAAACATTTGCATATTTTCATTAGATACGTTGGGGAACTTGGTTCCGAAAATGCTCTGCCCTGGCGCACCCCCCATTCTCCGTAGTACTTTTCCTGGGTAAATGGAAAGGTCTTGACCAGGAGCCAAGTTAGTTTCGTCTACTTCAATAAGTAAGTTACCAGACAGTGCAGCATTATCTACCGACATCCTCATGAAGCCATTCATGAGTGTTTGAGTGTCATCCATGTTTTCTGCGATACCCACCCCAAAGAAGCTGTAAGGGTTTACTTCGTAAGGGACTGCATAGTATGGAAGAATAGCAGGAGTAAAAGGGTTCATTACAAGACGTAAAACCTGACCATTACAAATCCAGATATTTACAGATACTTGGTCTTTATCTTTTAACTCTTTTGGAATTTCTACGTCATGATCTTTTAAAATGTCTGTGTCTACGTATCCCCAGAACTCAAGGACGTTAAAACGTTCTGATCTAGTTTCTTGATCAGCGTCCTCCATCACCTGTTCCCACCACTCTTTAGAGTAAGACTCTCCTATTTCTATTGCACTATCAATTGAGTTAGATCTAAAGTAAGGTCTGTTCTTTAAAGATCTCATTTGAGAACGAGACATCTTGTGCCGTTCTACTACATACTCTGCTTCGTCCATGTTGTTAGCGTCTGGGTCTGGATAGAAGTTCCAAATACTAACAGAAGAAGTTTGAGGAATAGTTTTGTACATAGGGGAGTAGGAGCCAGCCTCATCCCAATTAGGATACTCTTTATCTAAAGCAAACGGGCCTTTCATAATGCCTGTGCCAAAGAGTGCAGTTTCAAATGCGGTGTTGCGAAGTTGTTTGCTTGCGTTAGACTCTTCTAACTGATCATGGATTTTCTTTTCCATTTTCTTAGCAGCGACCATTGCAGGATGGAAAGTAGGTTGAGATGGGGTAGTCCCCTCTCCCTCTTTAAGGTCGCCCATAACAGGCTCTAGTTTAGACCGCATACCGCCTAAACGTTCCCGTAGGTCTATAATAGTTTCACCAGGCTTTAGCTTGGTTTCATCTTGGTCTAAAGATGGCTTTTCGTTAGCTTTCTTAATCTCTGGATTTGATTCAAAGTGAACAGCTTCTACGATACCATCAGGAAGTTTAGTAGGATTAATGGAGATAGGAAATTTATGTGACCCAAAAAGAACGTCAACAATCTGCCCGTAGGCAGCAAGAACTTTAGTCTTAGTAACCTTTACAAAGACACGAGATTTTTCTGTGGACGTAAACTGTACGTCTGGTCCGTATATACCTCTGTAGTTCTGATATGCTTTTATCCAACGTTGTTCATCTGAGTACCTAGCTTTTTCGGCTGTACTGTACCGCCCCTCAACAAAGCCGACTATAGTCCCGACAGTTGGATCACTTTGTACATCAGAGTCTTCTGTGTCCTCTATGTAAGATGATGTTACCTCATCCATAGACAGATCATCTGATTCAAAAATATCATCTTCTTCCATAGGTATTCCTTAATAACCAAATGTGGGGTCTGAAGCCTGAAAGCCTGTTCTCTGCGCAGCAGGATCAAAATCAAATATGTTGCTTCTTGGTCTTGTCATAACACCATATCTCAAGGCATCATACAAGTGGTCTTCAGAGTTAGTGTCTACATCTTCAGGATTTCTTTTATCTAATGGGATAGAGGGAAGCTGAGATATTAGATTAGTGCAGCTAGAAAATACGACAAGCCTTGGTTCTTCTGTAAACTCATCTACTTGAAGCCTTCTGTGTAACTCGTTCTTACCTGCTACACGAGATCCTTTTGATCTGTCTGAAGGTCTCCAACGACACCCCTTCATAATCATTTGTTCAGCAAGGCTAGGGCCAGTGTCACCACGATTGTGCCAAAGAGAAGAGTCAAGAACTCCGTACCTTACCCTTTCTTCACTTTCAATGTCCAGGATCATGTCAGCCAAATCAGTAGCAATTATCTTAGATACGTATAGCTCTCTGTAGACTATTAGCTGTTCAGATCCTGGAGCAACTGCAAACCAGACTACACCAGTGTAAGATCCATATCCGTAGTCACAAGCTCTAAAGCGAAGCCAATTGCCAGGGATTTCAAAGGGGTCAATTACGTGTATGCGTCTGTTAAACTCTGGGAAGGCAGCGCCTTCATTGATGTCCCAATCCCCTTCAAGCAACTGTCTCCTTTGATGCTCTGGTAGAGATAAAAGGTTTGCTTCATACATTCCATCTTCTGAAAGGTATGGGTTGTCGAAGAGGGTGGCTGGTATAAATTTTCTTTTGAATAGAGGCTCACCCTCTCGACTATGGCCTACAGGCCACTTAATAGTTTCTCCATTCTCATCTGTAGCCCAGAACGGATTATTTGGTGTACCTGGGTCAATAAAGTGCTTTTTAACCCATTGGTGACCTGGGCCACCTGGGTTTGACGTTGCTCTCATGTAGAGAGGCAAGCCACTTGCCTTTGTTGCACGAAGCCTTGAGCGCATATATGACCACGCATAGGGACTAGGCCATTGCGTAAGCTCATCGAAGCCAATCCAGTTAAAGGCTTGACCTTGGTATCTCATCACATCGTCATCACGATCAAGGTAAGACATCCAGAGTGTTGAGCCGTTAGGGGCTACCCAGGTCTTGTCTCTCTCCATAAACTTAATGCCTGGTACAGCTTGAGGATAGAGTTGTTTACTTACAGAAATAAGTTCTCGTAACTCTTCTGTACTCCTACGAACAAGTAGCATTCGTGAATGTGGATTCGAAAAGTATCTAACTGGATCAGCCACCAGCGAATACGACTTACCACCTCCTGCTGCTCCACCATAGAGTACCTCTTGTTCTGTTGCGGCTAAGAACCTAGTTTGTGGTCCTGGATTAGGTTCGAATATTACCTTTTGTTTGACCACAGAAGGGACAACACTCTCCGTCTTTGAGGTTGATGTACTCATCTCCTGTTGAGATAGTTCTGGTGTGCTTGCCACCAAGTCTTTCTTCTTCGATTTTCTGGCTTTTCCTTGCCGCTTCTTTGTATTTCTTGGCATACTGGCGGTAGTTTGAAGAAGCCCTGCGTCTTTTTTCTTCGATTCGGACACGTTTGTATAACCCTACATGTGAGATGTTTCTTCCAGATTGGGCAGATAACCACTGAGCTACCTGCCTTACACTGTACTCTTGAAGAAACTTCTTTGCTTTTTCAAAAAGTTCTAGTTCTTCAGGGATAGGGATCAGAAGCATTTCGTCTTCTTCATCCTGTTTATAACCAAAGGGTACGTGTCTCCCCACTCTGACAACAGGATACCATTCTCCGTTCTCCCCTTGCAACGGTATCTGCCAGTCAACTTTGGTTGGGTGATCTGCTTGTGAAGCTCTCTTACTCATCTTCTTTCGCAGGTAGAATAAATAAAGGCTCTGAAGCTTTTACCTCTACCTTATCCGTTTTAGTAAATCCTGCACGATCTAGAATGTCTTTAGCTGCTAACATCTTCTCTTTTACACCTAGATCTGTGGGATCTGTCATAACAGAGAACATAGTATAAGCAGCTTTAGTAGACGATTGCGCTATAAACTTCTTTGTAATCTCTGCTATCTCGTCTGTCAAGGCATTGACGATGCTGGTTGAAGATACAGCGTCAGCATATCCTGCAAGCTTCTTAGCTTGTACAGGGTCTCCTTTAGCCTCTTCAAAGAGGACATCAAGAAACTTCTGCTGTTTTTCTGTTAGATTTCTCGCCATTGTTTTTCCTACGAATTTCTATAGCTGCTCGTTTATTGGTAGTAATAATAAGGATTTGACCATTCTCACCAAAGACATAGTACCTACTACCTTTCTTGACTAAAGAAGCATATATCCTACAAACCCCATTGCCCCAAACCCTATCAGTAAAGTAAGAGCAGTAACTGTCCACGTTATGATTGCTTCTTGCAACTCTGCCCTACGATACTCTTGCTCTTGTTTCTGTTTACGTATTCTACCCTCAGTGCGTACTAGCTCATCCCAAACTGATGGACCCATCGTCCAACTGATGTAATCCTTCAGTTCTTGGCGCATCTGCTCTGCTTTACGCTTTGCTGCAAACACTTCTATAGCTTCAGCCTCTACAGAACCTCCAATTGATTTCCACCAAGGAGGGTTCTTTATTTTTTTTTCTGCTTGGCCTAGGTCAGACATATGCCCTGCCCACTTTGTAAGCTGGCCTGACATATCCTGAAGATCCCTACCTACGGCAAATCCCTTTTTAAGGGCGTTGAAAGCGAGGCTGGCCCCTGAAATTATAGTAACTGGGTCCACGAGCCTCCTCCCAAAGTCTCATTCACCTATACTTAAGTGTAGATTTTATTTTAAATTAACTTTTTGTGCAATCTCTCCACGAGATATTCCAATATCCTTTAATTCTTTATCTGTCATATTTGTTAAAAGCCAGTAGTCTGCTCTTCGTTGTTGTGCTACAGCTACTGCTTCAAACCAATTGATTAACCAATTCATGTTTATAACTCCTGTTTCATGAGCATACCTTTTGTATGCACAGGAGTTATACCATACTTAGTTATACCACACTACGGACAATAGTGCAACCCCGTTACCCGACTGGAACAAAGGTCTCTGTTACAGTAAGAATAGTATCAATGTGCCCAGCACTTGTTGGGGTTACTTGTATCTTATCACCTGGCTGTAGAACTAGATCAATTTGATTGAAACTAACATAGTCACCAGCATTAAGACTTTTACCTTTTAGGAAATGAGAATTGTAGCTATCAGCTGCAACATACCATTCTACTTCAACAGTATTAGTAGAACTACCCCCATTTACAATATGTATAAAAGTGACCTCTGCCACAGAATTAGCAGGGCAAACATACACGTCTTCTGCAGTTGTACCTGTATTGTGTCCATACACAGACTTAATACGTGCAGGTTTACCTTGCTGAGTGAATGACATTACTTCTTCAATACCTTTTTAACTGTCTTAACTACCCATGCTTCGTTTTCTTCAGTAGTAGGGTCATCTGAAATGTAATGGCCCTTCTTGTCACGAGCACGAACCATCTCCAGTTCGCCCTCCTCTTGCGGAACAGGATCACCCCTTTCTGAAGCTAAGATAAAGAGCATGACTACATCACTCTTGGTGTGCCACTCACCTCTAATCTTTTCAGCGAGGACAGTGCCAATACGATCTACTACTTTACCATTCTCAATTTTCATTACTTACTAACTACCTTTAATTACGAGGGTTGTTTCTTCCAGCACTTTTAGCTTTAGGGCTGCTATTATCAAAGAAAGTTTTACCATCTTTAAATTTTTGATTTCTTAGTTTGTGTTGAGTAGCTGCGACTGTTGTTGCTGGCAGACCAAGGGCACGAGCCTCAGACTTTGAAAGTTTCATGTAAGCTGAACGAGTATTGGCTTTCATCCAAGCCGCACCCTTGAGATCTGCTGGTTTATTAGCTTCAGCTTTCTTTTTATCAGAGAGTAATTTTATTCTTCTTTTTAGTGTTTCGGATTTCCCGTCCCCACGACCACCTTTTACCAGATTTTTAACTTCAATTGGGCTTGGTTTAAAACCAGATACATCTGATCCAGGTCTTGCCTTGGGGCGAAGAGAAGATGAAGGAGTGCCACCAATGTTTTTACCTTTAGCGTTAGCCCAAGCAGTAAGGGCTGAACCCTTAAACTTACCTTTGTTCTTTTTCTTCCAAGCATCTAATTGCTCTTTGGTGACAGCAAGTTTCTTTTTACCGTCTTTACCCATGAAGTACAGTGATCCTGCTTTTCTAGCAGCAGAAACAGATTTGTAGTCTTTATACGAAGCCATTCTATTTAACCCTTATATGATGCGCCGCATTTTGCCATGCCGCCTTTGTTGTATCCCATTTTCTTAGCTACTTTAGGTGCTGCCTTCTTAAGGGCTTTCATACCCGAATTCATTGGTTTCTTTGTAGAACCCCCTGCATTCATACCTGTGTGGTAGCCTTTACCACCACAGTGTGTACACCCTGCGCCCTTACACTTAGGACAAGTTTTCTTAGTACCTTTAGCCATGCCACCCTCTGCTGCTCTAAATTGTTTTACTTTTTTAGCTACGCCTTTTGGCTGTGCTACAAACTGTTTACCTTGTTTATTACCTTTGGACTTGGCTTTATTAGTGGCAGCCTTTTCACTGGCACTTAAAGAATCCCAAGCTTTGTCAGGTAAATATCTTTTCTTACCCTTAGAAGGAGACCCATCGGAGGTTCTCCACTTCTGCTTACCCCAGTCCTTAAGGGATTTCTGTGGCGCTTTCATGACTTATAGCCCCCACCCTTAGCCTTGTACTGCTTAGCTACCATCTGTGCCTTACGTGCTGACCATTGTCCAGGCTTACCGCCTTTAGATCCAGCTTTAACACTAGCTACCAGGTTCTTACGCATTGTTGGTTTGGTGTAGTTACCTGCTGCGTTGACAGTAGACCCTCCTTTAGACAGTCCTGACTTCACTACACCACCTGTAGAGTGGCCTGTGCTGCTTTTTTTAGAGGTCTTTTTCTCTCCTGCCTTTACAGCATTGATCCGTCTTTTGTAAATCTTTCCAGTTTTACCCCAACGAAAACCACCTTTTACTCTTTCTACTGCCACTATACAGACCTTCCTATCTGAAAACAACCAGGAACACTGTAAACACCTCTTTTTCTCATCTCAATGGCTACTGTTTGTGCTGTTGTCTGACAGGCTTCCTCAGTGTTAAAAGATTCTGGACTAGCAGAAACCATACACGATAAGGAAGTCATGTCGTAGCACAAGAGCATTACAGCAACCCACATGACTAGAACAGAGCTTTCATGCCTACGGTGACATTACCAAAGTCCCAGTCACGATCTGAAGAAACTTCAGTGTAAACTGTAACACCGTTGACACCGTACTCTGCGGTGTAGTCCATACCATTGAATACTTTGTCTTCATCTAAACCAAGAATGTCGAACTCTGTCTCTGCAGTCAACACTACACCAAGTGATGTGGTAAAGGCTGCGTATGGTACAGCAGTCCATTCCCACTCTTCAACCCCTGTAGTGTAGTTAATATCAGACTCTGCTCCAACAGAAATAGTTTGACCAAGTACTTCTAAGTCAGCAGCATAGGCTGTCGTTGTAGCAAGCGTGATTGCTGTAGCTAATAATAGTTTATTCATTTTCTAAGATCCTTTTACCCATTTCTTGCTAGGTGATTTTGTTTTAGAGGAAGACCATTTTACTTTGTCAGCCCAGTACGCAGCAGACATTTTACCTTTTGATATGTTCTTCGCGTGTCTGGACTTAAAGGCTTCCCTCTGTCCCGCAGTCTGATTGGTTTTTACACCCTTCTGACCAAACTTAATATATTTATACTTGCCACCTTCAGAGGCCATAACATGATGAGACTTACCGCTGCTATCATTTAGCCGCTGCGGCTTGTTGACCCCCTTGAGGCCAGCTTGTTCCATCTTTGTTTTTACTCGTTCAGGTATAGCCATGTAATAGTAAGGGGGAACATGGGACGTTCACTATCTTACCCCTTTATCCTTTTCTATTTAAATCTGTTATACTTAGGATTATCTTTTCGCCCAAATAATGTTAACACAAAATTTGTGAAACCTCTAACCATTTCTGTAGGTGTGGGTAACAGCCACCCAAGGATAAGGAGTACAATGACCCAAGGGGGGATATTAGTGTTAAATATTTCTAGAGTTTCCACAGATCCTGTCTCAACTTCTTTTACTATCTCTGTTTGTACTACATCTCTGCCAGCGGTAACTTCTTCTGTTTGTTCGACTGACATTACAGCTTGACGGTTCTCTGCCCCTATCTGAGCATTACTGTTTACTGTAGGACCACCGCCTGAAAAGGGGTTAAGTGCTGAAAGCCCACAGCCAGATAAGAACAATACTAGAACAAACCATTTCATTATCGACCCCTTAGGGAATGCTCTATGCTGTCTAACTTATTAAAGATAGCCTTAATGGTATCTCTCATCTCTTTCATTTCTCTGTCATGGTGAATAGCACTAGCATCGTGCATAGCCTTAAGAACAGCGATATCTGTCTCGTTCTTACTAGCTTTAGTGTAAAGCATCCAGACTGCTGCAATGATTGGGGCTACCAGCCACTGCATTACTATGTTAATCATTTCCAACATAGCTACATCAACTCGAAGTGAGGGCCATCAATGAAAGGCCTTCTGCCTTGACTACGCCTCAAGTCTACGTAAGCCATCATAGCATCCTCCGCTGAACCTGGGTAAGATCTAATATCACCCTCTGACCAAGCTGCACCCCACTTGATTGCTACACCAAGTTCCCGTGCTGCCTCTTTCATTGCATCACAGAGATCATCATAGACATTTAGTTCCCATACGCCCTTACCATCTACATAGGCCATAAGATCTACGGCTCTACCCTCCAGGTGTTTGGACTTCATAGTCTGGGATTTACCAGCAGCTACAAGCTTCTCTTGTTCTTCTACAGTTCTCAAACCATAGATTACCCCAAAGTCTACTTTGGTAAGCTCAATAGCACGTTTGACTACCGATACTAAGCTTTCGTCTACTCCATCCATTTTAGAAAGACTGCGATTTGATAGTTTAAAGGACATTATCTTCTACGCCCTCTCATCATTGCTGATCTACGGGATGACATTGGGCTTCGTCTACGCGATGCTGTAGGTCTTGGGGCTGGTGAACGTCTGCTGGATGTAGTAGGCTGCGTAGGTCTGGAAGTAGCTGGTCTAGAAGGAGCACGTGTAGGTCTTGCTGGTGGTGTTCGAGCAGAATTTCTTAATCTTGCCATAGCAGCATTTCTTGAATTTTGTTGTGAAGAAGCAGAACGTACTTTGCGGGTAGGTGCACTCGAAATGTTTCCTCTAGAATCCATTGTTCTTCCAGCCTTAAGTG
>Ga0181399_1000901_pt1 | contig 10764 bp, 14 predicted proteins | sample 22SPOviralmetaG_FD_130128 | JGI IMG/M metagenome (GOLD analysis project Ga0181399, IMG submission 130128) | Marine viral communities from the oligotrophic San Pedro Time Series (SPOT) site, San Pedro Channel, CA, USA - 22 SPOT_SRF_2011-05-21 | ecosystem: Environmental > Aquatic > Marine > Strait...
ATAAAGAAAATATATTGTTAGATAGTATAAAGGAGAAGGTAAGGAAGGTAAAGGAGAACCCAGCGAAAGTCCTGCTTGTACCTCCCTTATGCGCGACGTATATATTATTACTCGGTGGGTTGTATGTGAATATGTTAATGTATCATGTATACAAGAGGGATAAGCGAGGTTGAAACTACTTAATGGTAGAGTGTATACAAAGTGTCACAAGTAATGTTACAAATGCGACAGGTGCTACCCCCTCCCCCCTACCCCCGCATATGCCGGGATCTAAGTACCATATGGCGCATGCCTGACAGCCAAACTAGATACGTTCGTGTGATCGCTAAGAAAAAAAGCCAAAATATAAAAATGAGATTTAAAACCGGAGACTTAGTGCGATACAATATGACTGTGCAGACATATGTGCCAGCATACAACTACGGCATAGGGCTGGTAATGGCGCAGAGAAGAACTGATGTGATTGTATACAGCATCACAGAGGGCAAACAAATATTAGTAAGAGCAGGTAGCGCTCAATTGCTATCAAGGGCAAAAGAATGAACAAGATAGACAACGGAACAAGACACACGCTGCAGTACGCAGGGTCTTCAGAGGATGTAGAAAGAATTAAGGTGCTAGCAGAGCGATTTGCCGGTCGGAAAAAAATCCATAACAGATATAGAATAAAAGAAGTGGGTTCAGAGATGACATACCTGAACGAAGCGAAGACAGAAGCGAGCATTGCGTTTACATGGCAGTTTGAGGACAACACACGAAGCTACCCATTCATTAAGAGTTTGTATAAGTACTTGAAGCTAAGGATGAGTGGAAGTGCGGAGGGCGGTTATACCCCATACGATGAACCGCGCAATTATGTACCCCTACCGATTGTAGCCGAGCCAGACTAGTTACTGGGTGGTACCAGAAAAACTATACTGCGTTGGCGACTTGGTGAAGCTTCACGAAGATTTATTTTATAACTACAATGCACCGGAACCATTTCAGCGTGCAGGGCACGGATCCGCATACTACACTATTGGCGGTAGCCCTAATCAGATAGGTATCATAGTAGACGTGATACATCACGAACATTTGATGGACCCTGATTTGTGGCTATCGCGTAACTTCATATACAAAGTGTTCTGGTCGGGCGGCATTGGGTTCACTCGCGAACAGCATGTGGACCTATGCGTGATAAGTCACGGCGACTCAGGCGTCTAAGTCTTTTGTGTAATGACTACTTATGGTAGTATGACACATAGACTTATCGACAAGTATGAATTTAAACCGGGTGATATGTTAATTGACCAAATCACCGGTCAACGTGGAATATTGATTTCAAGACACCGGATGATTGGTGACATGTACAATCCCTCTCCGTTGTTTGTCTGGAAAGTTAGCTGGTTTGATAGCGACACTGGTATGGGGCACAATTGCGTCTGGCATCCCAAGGAGCTAGCTGAGCATAATATAATGGTATCTATAGAGGACGGAGACTATCTTTATTACAAGTGTCCTAAAAGCCCTTCTACTCTCCCCTAATGCATATAAGAAATTTTTCGGAAAAGTTTTCGCGACGAAATAAAAAAAAAATTCGCGATTCGTCGAGAGTAAGCTCAACGTTGCCTAGTTACAATGGTGGGATAGTTTTACTGGGAGGTTACTATGCATGAAAAAGATTTTGAAATGGGTGCTGTCTAGCACTTTATTATTGGCTGCTATTGGACTTTGTGTCCATCGTTTTGCGGAGGTCGAGTGGGGGCAAGTCGACTATGAAAGAATGTTGGCTCCGATCACTTACAACGCAAACACACTGAGCGCTGACGTGTCGGGCAACGTTGCTTTAACGGGCGCCGCCAAGGTACGACGCGACGTGCGTAACGCAGCCGTACAGGTTGTTACCCCCATGGGTAGAGGGTCAGGTACCCTATTTGAGATTGACGGGTACTACGTGGTGTTTACGGCTAAGCATGTAATTGGTAACATGCCTATTGTGTCTATCGTTGGAAGAAACGGTGAGACAGTATTCGGTACACCTATCCTGACGGCGAATGATGTCGACATGGCTATGATTCTTGTACCAGAGATGAATTCGCGTGAGGCGATGTCGTATAGACCTGCACGTCATAAGAACATTGACGACATTGTTGGAGAGGGAGTTACATACACAGGCTTTCCTTCTCATCATGATTTACTTACTATCGATGGTACAATCGCTAGCGAAGAGGATGGCAACTTAGTCATGCACTCATACGCTTGGCCAGGATCATCAGGCTCCGGCATCTTTGATTATAATGGTCGATTCATTGGAGTCGTGAGAGCCGTCGATGTTGGTGTGTGGGATCGTAGGCTTCCACCACAGTTGGTTGAAGATATGGTTTGGATTGCTCCTGCTTGGGGCATCACTAGAAGAGAAATTAAAGATCATTTAAGAACAAGGGGTCAATAGCAAAGTCAATTAATATCAATTTTTACTGGGAGGTTTAAAATATGAAAAAGCTACTTCTATTATTATCTGTTGTCGCAACAGCGATGATGGGCTGTACCGGTGGAATCGATTATGTAGTCCACGGTGAAGGCGGGGGAGAAACAATATATGTGGAGGTAGAGGTGCCGGGTGAAACCGTGACCATCGAGATCCCAATATACATTGAGGTTGAAGTACCCGGTGAAACAGAGTACGGAGAAATTTGGGTAGACTCCGATACACAAACTTCAGCAATGGACGGAGTTGATATCCTATGGGTTATCGATACTTCAGGCTCTATGTACAGATATGATCCTCAACTGATGGCTGGTATGGAAGCAATGATGAATGCGTTGCCAGACTCTGGCTGGAGATTAGTCATGATGAGCAGCGATCCTAGGCTCTCAGTTGCGGAAGCGCAATTCCCGCTGGTACCCGGTGACGATATTGATGATGCCATGGATATGTACAGTGCCATGCAGCGCGGTGGAATGGAAGAAGGCTTTGACGCTGCTTATGACTACATCGTTAACAACCCATACTCCAGCACATGGATGCGTCCAGACGCTGCCCTGTTGATCGTCTTTGTCTCTGATGAAGAAGAACAAAGTAATCAACACATGATCAATGTAGCGGACTGGACTAGTTGGTTTAGTTCGCAACGCGGAGGCTCAGTTTTTCAGTCTAGTATTAATAATGTTGCCCAAGCTGATTCTGTCTGTACATCTCTTCCAAGCCCAATTGATGTTGGCGACAGATATATGGAAGCCACTAATTTCTTTGGCGGTGTCATCGTGGACATCTGCGATGAAGACTGGTCGCCCGGAGTGACAGATGCCACATCAGATGTAGAGCCATTTGAATTGATTAAGTTAACATATGTTCCCGTGCAAGAAGACACTATGCGCGTCTTTATTAATGGCGCACTCAACTGGGACTGGTACTACGACTCTGTTGATAACTCTGTACACTTCACTGTTATTCCTGTTGCACACGATCATGTAGATGTTGCGTATCACTATGACCCAGACGATCCATACGGCACCGGTGGCGCAGACACCGGCGACACAGGGCAATAAAATGAAATGCGCAAATACACTAGCGATGACGGACAATTCATAATTGGCTGCTTAGTAAAGGTTTGCACTTATCCCGGCGACATGAACCATAGCAAAATTGGTTTGATTATAAGCGGGGCAGATCCTTTTCACTTAGAACAGATGGCTGAGATCGTAATCGAGAATTGGCTCTTCCGAGAATCAATTGACGATGGGTTTTTATTAGAACCCTCTTATATTGTTAGAATAGAAAACAACGATTGGATTTATGCCGAAAGCGAATTGGAGATTATAAATTCTCCAAGATTAAGTCTGCCAACAACGGGTAGTTTTGGGTAGTCGTGCCTAACTATAACATAGCATTAATATAAAGGAGTGCAAAATGACCGAGACGACAGAAACAACGACAAGCCTATCAGGTACCATCGAACAAATCTTAACCGCCTTGCAAGGTAAGGCGCCGGCACCATACACAGTTATTTCCGGGGAAGGTCATGACTTCTTTTATAATCTGCAAAGCAGATCAATGACTAGGGTTCGGTGCGGCACTCCAGTTATCGTTGTTGAGAGTTACCCCGAAGATAAGCAAGGTCGTGTAGTGGTACAAACATTGGACGGTGATATAGTCAGGGTCGAAAAAGACCGGGTGTTGAGTTTAGGCTTTCACTAATTAGCTAAACTTTGTTACATAATTTTTACATTTGTAATAGAGTTTATATTTTTAACCATACTATATTCTTTTATCTGAATTCTGAGCTATTTATAGAGTACAAGGTGTCGCGACAGGAGTATACCACAAATGAAAATCAGTAATAAACAGTTGACAAAAATGGTCAGCGAAGAAATCCAGCAGATGGTTGACGAAGGCTTCTTCGGAAAGATGGGTCACAAGATGGGCTTTGAAACCGGAGAGACAAAAAGGATTGACTCATTGCTAATGCAAGTTGCAAGGGCGCTTGAAGAAGCAACCGGCGACTACGGGTTAGATCTAGATTATGAAGACGATCCAGTTCAGGCTGTTAATGATTTCGTTGACAAAATCGGTGGGCTGTTTGTGAGAGCCGGGTTGCCAGAGAAAGACTTTGCAGAAGCAAAAGATTTAATGATGCAAGGGCGAGGCGAAGCAGGCGCCAATATCATGTACCAACATTTTACAGGCATGCGTCGAACTCCCAAGGGCGATGAAGCTAGAGGTATTATCGCCAAGAAGCTGCGTGACATTGGAGAAGAGATTGGGAAAGCCGAAGAAATTTTGAGCATCCGATACCAGAACAAGAAGAAAGCCGAGCGAGAGGCAGAGTATGCTGACTATGAAGAGCCTGACATGAGTGCTCTTGACATTGATGATGATCCAAGAAAGAGAGATCGTCCCGGTCGAGCATCCAGCGCTGTCGGTTCTGCCAACCTAGCATACGGTGAAGGCAAGGTCACGAAAGGTGGTCTTAGAAAATTCATCAACGAAGTTAAATCCAAACTCAACGAGGATGACGTACAGATGCAGCCCGGTGGTAACTGGGGTCAGCCCCTTCCCGGCGAAGAGGAAGCTGGCATGGTAGACGTAGAGTCCCTTGCTATGGACATCGTGAGCGTGCTTGAGGGAATCGAACACAACGATGCTGTAGATGCTCTCACTCTCGCTGCGGAGACACTTGGTCTTGCACCACCGCCGGAAGAAGAGAAGCCTCCAATTGGGTTTAGGGAGAATCTGCGTGAAGCTTTAATTAAAGGAAGCTTCAAGAGAGCACTTGCCAATGCCCTCAAAGAGTAAAGCGCAACAACGCTATATGGGCATGGTGCATGCCTGCAAGAAAAGTGATTATAAAGATTGTGCCTCCAAAGAGGTAGAAGACACAGCAAGGGGAATGAAAGCCAAAGACGCTAAAGACTTTGCTAGTACTAAACATAAAGGACTTCCTAACAAGAAAGAGACAAATGAAATGAAAGATTTAATTAAACAAATGGTGAAAGAAGCAATGGAGGATATGCAGCCGCCACAAGGTCAACCCTTGGAAGGTCAAGAGTTGCTTGATGCTCTTGCTTCTGATATCTCGGATATGTATAAAGATGTCAATGGGATGCGTCCACGCTGGATCAAGTTTAGCGAAATGTCGTTAGAAGAGCTTGAGCAATTGCATGACCAAACAGAACGCATGCACAGCGACTGGTGGAACCAAGAGCGAGTTGAGCAAGACTTAGACGACTTGGCGCATGATAGGATGAACGATGAACGATATGCCGCAGATGAAGAGCAAGCTCGCCTCGATGATCTGGCTGCAGAAGAAGAAGCAATGCGCGCACCCGAAGAGGGTGAAGAAGACGCGAAGCAAAGCGGAATGGGCAGACGCTACAGTCCCGGCAAGTTGCGTGAAAGTACAATGCGCAGGAACACTGCGAACAAGCTTTACAATCTTTTGATTATGGAGCAGGAGTATGGTATCATAACACCACAAGAGCTTGCAGAACTCAAGAGTGCAATTAATAAGGTTCTAGGAGTTAACGTAGGAAATCTACTATGATTGATCTCAACATTTTAAAAGAAGCCATCAGTGAGCTAATGAGTGAAAACATCGAAGACGCTCATACCGCTTCAGGACATGGAGACGATTTCCTTGCCGATATGGAAGCCGAAGTTGCTGCCGATAATGAAAGAGAAGCGCAGACTAGCGAATGGGAAAAGTTAAGCAGCAAGGAGCGTCAAGTATTATTGTTGATAACCAAAGCGCTTCCTAAAATGGGAAGTAACGTACCATCTTTTGAAAGGATGGTACAGTGGGCAGCACAAAACGTTGGCGCTGATGTCGGCGATTGGCCAACTATTGACAAAGCATGGGATGGAGATATCAAATTTGATCCTAAGAAGGCGGCAGCTTGGGTTTGCGGATTAGCGGCACAAGGTGGTTTATACCGTGGCGCTGACGAGGCTGGGTGTCCTGCAGGATGGAACGTGAAAGGTCTAAGCCCGACCGCGACAAAGCCATCATCAGGTAGTAGTGGTGGAACTGACTGGAAAGATAAATTAAGTGACGATGATGATAAAGTCATCAACAAAATGAATTCTATGTTATTGAATAATGAAGTTGTCGGGAGCGTGGGCTTTGATCAATTGATGATCGATGCAGCATCCAAGCTTGGGATTGATCATACGCGGCTAGATTACTCTGGCATGGGGTCAGTTCAAAAACAAGAATACAAGAAAAATTTCATGAACTCAGTTAAGCCAAAATATCGTAGATATATTTCTGAATCCAAAAAGAAGAAAGGGTTCGGAGAAGGAGAACCACCTAGTGGAGAAATTTACAAAAAAAGAGAAGTCGTCCAAGAAGCAGATTTGGAAGCATCTGCTGCTGCTGAAACCTCTGGTGAACAAGCGTCAGCATTCGGTGACGCATCTAACAAAGAAGCAGAAGCCCGAGCAGCACTAGCAGACAAGCAAGGAGCCGCCGCAGAAGCAGAGGCAGCATATGCTGACGCTGTAGGTAAGAAAAAAGATGCTCTTGAGAAGATCGCCAAATCCGATGAGTTGAAAGGCAAGGCTGCTGAGAAGGCTGGAGAAGTTGCTGATAAAAAAGAGGAATTAGCTAAGGCGTACGAAGAATTGGGTAAGCAAGAACAGGAGCTTGTTAAGTTAGCACAAGATGCAGCCGAACAATCTCAAACTGCTTCCGAAGAAGCCGCAGGCGCTGCAGAAGAAGAACAGAAAGCTGCAGAAGAATTACAGAAAGCCATGGAAGAGATGGGCGGCGAAGGTGAAAACTTAAGCAAAGCCGGCGAAGAAACCGGCGCCGCTGCAGAAGAGTTTGGTGGAGGATTGCCTGAGTTTGGCGATGCTCTTGGGACCGACGCCGACGCTGCAGAAGAAAAGCGCGAAGAAGATGAAGCTGCCGCAGAAGAGAAAGATGCAGAAAGAGAAGCCGCTGACGAAGAAGCCGCTGCAAAAGCAGAGTCTGAAGAAGAAGCTCCAGCCGAAGAAGAAGAAGAAGAGGCAGTTGAAGAGTCTCTGAAAGTCAATACTTTAAAAAGCTTGATTCGCGAAGTCATTGCAGAGAAGAAATGGGGTGATGGTCAAGCAAGAGAGAAGAAAGTGAAACAAGAATTGTCAAAAGCTGGTGTTACTGCTGACGATCTCCGAGGCATGGTATTAAATACTGTAATGGCTGGGGAAGAAGAGCGAGACATGGAGATGATTAAGCTTTTAAAAGACATGTTAGGCTCTCTTCAGTCAATTGAATACCACACAACTCCGACCAAGGGTGCTAGCTCTCAATTAGCACAGACCGTAGCGAAAGGCTGGGTCAATGAAAACAAAATTAGGAATGAATTCCGTAGCACTGTCAAGACTATTTCGGAAATGCGAAAGGTTGGCATGTCAATGGAGGCAGATCTATATGAAGGCTTCATGAATTGGATGAGCAGCAGAGGAAAAGACGCAGGTGCGAGAATCAACAATGAAATCGCTGATGAGATTGCCGATACCAAGGCGTTAATGCAAAAACTTTCTGCAGCATTTGAAGAAAAGTACGGAAAGCAACTTGCTGACTTTGATGCTAGACCAAAAACGGTCGATGATACGTCTAGAACCGGTGCACAAATGCAATTAGACAAAATAAAGAAGCAAATGGCTGAAGTGCCCGGTCATCACAATTAATACTTGACATATCTATCATAAAAGGCTATAATACTGACATGAAAGTGTGGCATACAGGCTCTGGATATCGTATTTCAATGAAAGATATTGAAGGTGAGCTTGAAAGTCATATAAAAGCCGATGGTAACATCTTTATTGGCTGCGACAGCTTCATTAAAGGTGGCAAATGTGTATTTGCTTCGGTTATCTGTCTACATGGTGGAAGAAATCAGCGCGGCGGGCGCTATTTTTGGTTTAGGGAGCGTAGTTCCGATAAAAAGTATAACAACCTAGCCCTCCGCATCTTTGAAGAGGTCGCAAAGACCGTAAATATCGGATTAGAGTTGGTTGAACGCTTCCCAAGTGCGAATATTGAGTTACACATCGATGTTTCATCACATGATCGCGGCAAAACCTATAAATATGTTGATCAACTGACCGGATTTGCCAAAAGTGCCGGTTTTAACTGTAAAATCAAGCCTTATGCATGGGCTGCGGCTTCAATTGCCGATAAACACTCAAAATAGGAGTTAAAATGCGTATCGTCTTCCTTCATGGTCGTATGTCAAGCCCAAATTCAAGAAAATGCGAGTTTTTGCGCAAAAATGGGTACGAAGTGTACGCACCTAAGCTAAAATCGACTGATTGGGAGCAATCTGTGTATGCAGCGACGGAAATGTTAGAAAAAGTGAAGCCAGACCTTGTTATTGGCTCGTCAAGAGGCGGTGCAGTGGCTATGGCGACAAATACGACCGTTCCAATGGTCCTTGTGTGCCCTGCATGGGGGAAATACGCTCCATGGAGCACTTGTCGAGGAAATTCTACTATTTTGCACTGTAAAACAGACAGAATCGTAAAATATAGTGATTCCGAGCTTTTAGCTCACGCTTCAGGCGCAAAATTGGTCGAAGCCGGCGAAGATCACAGAATGAGAGACGAATCAGCGCTTACAGCGCTCCTAGAAGTTATTAAATCGTATACTATTTAGGATATGATGGTTTTGAAGAAAGATGAGACTGTTTTTGGTAGTCGGCATGCTAAAAAGCTAAAAGTTGGCGATTTAGTGTCTTGGACTGAATGGACGTACGAACCAGTACCTATTTGGCTTGAAACCGACGTAGAACCTTTGTGTGATCGTCAAACAACTCATTTGGGCATAATTAGTGAGATCTATGTTGAAGATCGCGAAATACGCAAGGTCGCGATGGCAAAAGTTGTCCCTATGAACACAAAGAGAAATAAGAGCATACATGAGCGCCCAATACTGATTACTTCTTTAAAATTAGTGTCAAGAGGTAATCCAATCAATGCCGACAAGAATAACAGGGGCGGTGGTGAATAAAGGTGATCTAGTAACGTCTAAACAGTTATATTTCAGTTTTGATACACAATTTCCATGGGTTGCCGGCGACTTAGCTAACGAAAGCGACTATCGACGATATCAGGCGCCTAAAGGTATCGGAATCATAATAAACACCTTGCCAAAATATAACAGATGCATAGACGGCAACGATTGTAGCGTCTTTTGGATTAGCACTCAAAAAATATCCAAAGAAAGCTCTCAATGCCTAAAAGTTATCTCAAAATCCGGTATCGTCAATAGATGATAATTGAAATGTTGTTTTAGCGTTTTAACAACTATTTATAGTGACTGCGGGATTTTATCATGTCGGCTACTATAGACCATATTGCAATTATTGTTGATGACCTAGACGAAGCTGCTGCTTGGTATACCGAGGCATGCGGAGGAGTAATTACGCATAAACAAGACACGTATTATCGCTTGCAATTAGACAATGCTTGCTTAGCGTTATTGCTGTCTTCCCATGAATCAAATCGCCCACATGTTAGTGTGCTTGTTGAGTGCTTAGAAGATTTACCAAAATCCAAAGGGCAATACGTTCAGCATCGAGATGGCACTCATGGTGTATATGCAACCGATCCGTGGGGCAATCATTTAGAATACATTTGTTATAATACAGAAGAATGTAAAGAAAAGTTTTTATCTTATAGGGGAACATCATGAAACTAAAAATCAGCGAATCTCAAGTTCGCAATATCGTAAACGAAGAGCTACTTAAGAGTGCTCTTAATAAAACTATTAAAGAGCAGAAGTGGCCAAGCTATTCTGCTTATTTGCTAGCCGAGATTCTAATGCTGGAATATTCAGCAGAAGTAGAAGCGACTGGCAAAGAAATGAATATGCAAGGCGAAGAGCTAGCCAAGTGGGTTACAGAAAACGCTAAGGCGTATGACATTCCTGCTGCAGACGTTCAAGAGGCAAAGGAGATCCTTGGTCAATCAATGGACGCAGGAAAGCCTTCTACCGGCGAAGGGCTAGGCGGCTTTCTAAAAGCATTTGCTGCCCCTTATAAGAATATTTGGCAGGCTTATACAAACGTAACTCAGTCGATGGCAAATGCGACTGACCCCAATATGAAGAAGCAAGCTCCAGCAGCAGAAAAGGCTGCAGAAGTTATTCCTGAACCAGAAGAGGTCGTCCAGCAAGCGAAAGCAAATCCCGGTGGCACAGACGAACTACTAAGACAAATTCTAGCACTTCTACAGAAGGCAGATCAAGCTGTTGATCTTCCCGGTGGAATGGAACAGAAAGTTGACCAAGCTGTTGATGG
>Ga0181399_1000902_pt1 | contig 10759 bp, 10 predicted proteins | sample 22SPOviralmetaG_FD_130128 | JGI IMG/M metagenome (GOLD analysis project Ga0181399, IMG submission 130128) | Marine viral communities from the oligotrophic San Pedro Time Series (SPOT) site, San Pedro Channel, CA, USA - 22 SPOT_SRF_2011-05-21 | ecosystem: Environmental > Aquatic > Marine > Strait...
CTACAGGAACAACAGGTTCTGCTGTTGCTACTTGGGCTGATTTCGATTTTGATTCTGATTATTCATCATCTTATGGTACTTACGAAGTAGTAACAATTGCTGCTACTCAATTATCAAATGCAGATGCAACAGCTGTTCGTGGTTTCCAATTATTTTCAGGATCAACTTCAACAACACCTATTCAAGTTTCTGCTTTTACAAAAGTTGATAGTGGTAATATAGTATTTCTAGCTCCAACATCAGATGTTCCTGATCAAATTGCTAGTAATTATAAAGTTACATTTACATTATTACCTACGGATAACTTAAGAGGTGATTTCGAAGCTGGAAATACTGATTTGAATAATAATAATGCTACACCAACTCCATTTGATATACCTGAAATTAATATTCAGATGTCAAGTGAAGCTATCGTAGCTAAAACTAGAAAATTGAAAGCTGTTTGGACTCCTGAGTTCGCTCAAGATTTGAACGCTTACCATTCACTAGATGCTGAAGCTGAATTAACTTCAATCATGAGTGAGTACATTTCATTAGAAATTGACTTAGAAATTCTTGATATGTTAATTGAAGCAGCTCCAACAACTGAATTTTGGTCAGCTCAAAACAACAAAGCTATCAATGCTGGTGCAACTGCATTTGATGTTGATTTAGGTTTCTACAATTCACAAGGACAATGGTTCCAAACTTTAGGAACTAAAATGCAAAAATTAAGCAATATTATACATCAGAAAACTCTTAGAGGTGGTGCTAATTTCTTAGTATGTTCTCCAACAGTAGCTACTGTTTTAGAATCTATCCCAGGATATGCAAGTACTTCTGATGGTGATGTAAGTAAAGCTTCTTATGCATTCGGTGTACAGAAAGCAGGTGCTATCAATAACAGATACACAGTTTACAAAAATCCATACATGACTGAAAATACCATTTTAATGGGATTCAGAGGTAGTCAGTTCTTGGAAGCTGGTGCAGTATTTGCTCCATACATTCCATTGATTATGACTCCAATGGTATATGATCCGGATACATTTACTCCACGTAAAGGTCTATTGACACGTTACGCGAAGAAAGTGGTTCGTCCAGAATTTTACGGTAAGATTGAAGTTAGTGGTTTAAACACTCTATAATCTAACCTAAAATAGATTTTTAAGAAAGCCTCGCGAAAGCGGGGCTTTTTTATTGCTATTGCAATATTTATAATAAAGTAATATATGGTAAATTTTATTTTTAAATCTGTAAATGGGTTATAAAAATCTTAGAAGAATAAGTAATTTAACTATAACAATAACAACTTCATAGTGAAAGATAAAATATTAAGTTTTGATGATACACAATTGACATTTCCCTCTGGAACTGGAGATGGTTTAGAATATGTTATGATGGATTGGGAAACTTCATTGATGAAAGCACATTCAAAACTTGTATGTCATAATAAAGGTGATATTTTAGAGTTTGGTTTTGGGATGGGTATTTCAGCTACCTTCATTCAATCCCATAACCCAAAAACACATACTATAATTGAAATCCATCCTCAAGTTGCCCAAAAGGCAAGACAATGGGCTAAAGATAAACCTGGAGTAAAAATAATTGAAGAAGATTGGTATAAATGTTTGGATATATTAGGGAAATATGATGGAATATTTTTTGATACTTATGGTGACCTTAATTTTTTAAAATTTGGGAAAGTTGTTGAAGATTTAGCTAAACCTAATTCTCATGTTACTTGGTGGAATTCAATACCTCAAGAAAAAAACATTTATGGGATTGATGGAGTTAGTTATACAAAATATAAAGTTAACCCAATCCAAAATAATTACTTTAATCATAAAGAATATTATCTTCCTTTGAAAATATATTGATTTATTTTTTGCTATTGCAATATTTATAACAAAAAAAATATGTTATCGAATTCAATAAAAACGCCTCACAGGCAAAAGAAAGTTTTAAAAAATCCCATTAAATTTAGACTTCAATTAAACGAAGAACAAAAAGAAGCTAAAGCTAAAATATTAAATAATACTCTTACATTATTAGCAGGTAAAGCAGGTTCAGGAAAAACAATGCTAGCATGTCAAATTGCATTAGATGGTCTCTTTCGGAAAGAATATGAAAAAATTATTATCACACGTCCAACTGTATCTAAAGAAGATATTGGATTCTTACCAGGCGATTTAAGGGAAAAAATGGATCCTTGGGTTCAACCCATTTATCAAAATATGTATGCTTTATATAATAAAGAAAAAATTGAAAAATGTATTGAAGATGGAAAAATAGAGATTGTTCCTGTATCTTTTATGCGAGGTAGAACTTTCCTCGATAGTTGTGTTATTGTAGATGAAGCCCAAAATGTTACCCATAACCAAATGGAAATGATTGTAACTCGTATAGGATTAAGATCTAAAATGATTATATGTGGTGATGATTATCAGGTAGATTTAAAATCTAGAAAAGAATCTGGGTTTAAATTTTTATACACAGCAGCTAAAAAAATAAAAAGAATGTGTGCAATTACATTAATGACTAACCATAGAAATGCTATTGTAGATGATTTACTAGATGTATATGAGGAAGCTGCAGATAGAGGTATAGTGAACGGTTCTAAAAAATAATTATACTCTTCAACTTCTTCCAATATTTATAACAAAAATAATAATGGCAGCAGGTAAATATTCTTTTACTATAGAGCAAGGTACTACTGTAGACTTTGAATTACAATATAGAGACTCATCAAATAATCCAATAGATCTTACAGGGTATACAGGAGCTATGAGTATTCGTTCCACATACAGTGGTAGTGGAACAACTTATTTAGCATTCACTTCCCTAACAGGTTCACAATATGCTAGTGGTAAACCTTCAGGTAGTGCATTTTTAAGCATTTCAGGAAGTAATTTATCTACCCCACCTTCTTCGGGAAGTGTAGGAGTATATGTTGGTTGGGCTCTTACTGATGGTTTAACCTTCACAACACCAGCTTATTATGATATTGAGTTAACTTCGGGGAGTATTAGAACCCGAATTTTAGAAGGAAGAATAAACTTATCTCAACAAGTTACCTATTAATATGGCTAGTAATTCTATAAAAATAAACTCTGATGTTAATACTGTTAATATTCAGCCGGATAATAACAGAATAACAGTTGTTAACCCTGATGATACTTCGGTTAGTATAACACAACCTATAACTAATGTTATACAGGTTGCTACTCCAGGTGAATCAGGACCACAAGGACCAGCAGGACCTTCAGGTTCAGCAGGACCTTCAGGTTCAGTTGATACAGGTTCATTAGCAACAACAGGTTCAAATAATTTTGTAGGTAATCAAGTAATTACAGGCTCACTAACAGTATCAGGTTCATCAACATTTACAAATATTGGACCCGCTGTATTTACAGGTACATCAACATTTACAAACATAACATCATCAGGTAATATAAGTTCTAGTGCTGCGTTTATAGGAACATTTGGAAATTCATTAAAACCTTGGAATGCAAGAGGATCTAGTTATAATTTTAATGGTACCCCAAATTTTACAGTAGGAGGTAATATAACAGCATCAATTAATATAAGTGCTAGTGGGGATGTAATTGCAACTAACATAAGTGCTAGTGGGGATGTAATTGCAACTAACATCAGTGCTAGTGGAGGTTTATCATCATCAGGTTTATTTGTTAACGGAGTACAAAACTTTATAGGTAATGCAACAGAAAACGAATCAATTTCATTTACACAGTTAGCTGTAGGAGGAACACAGGGTGCAAATATTAAATTATATTCACAACATGGATCTCCTGCTAGAGATGTAGGTTTACATATGTCTGCATCATCAAATGGGCAAGAATATTCAATTGGATTAGCGAGAGCTAGAAATACTTTTTATATTTCCCCTTCTGATGCGCTAGTCGGACCAGAATCTTCTGTATTTGAAATAGACACTGTTGGAAATATAACAGCTTCAGGTAATATAAGCTGTAGTGCCGTTAATGGAATTATTACTGCTACAACAGGAGCATTCAATCATATAATCACTGATGAAGATACTATAGAATTTAGAAATAAAACTACAGGTAATCAAACAGGTCGATTAAAATTTGATAATTCTACAGGATTAAATGTATTAAGTAATACTGGAGCTCGTACTAAAGTAAGAGCAGGTAAAGGTGAGTTTTTATCACTAGAAGTAGGACCTGAGGGATTTAATAGTGAAGGACCTATTACTGGTAGTAGCCATATAAGTGCTAGTGGAAATGTAACAGCTAATGCTTTTGTAGGAGGAGGAAGTGGAATCACAGGTGTAGTATCTGCTTCATATGCCCTTACAGCATCACATGCTTTAAATGCAGGTGGTGGTGGAGGTGGTTCACCTGGAGGATCAGATACACAAGTTCAATTTAATGATGGAGGATCGTTTGGGGGTGATGCTGGATTTACATATAATAAAACAACTAATTCAATAACAGGTATTACCCATATAACATCTTCGGGTAATATAAGTTCAAGTGCAAATGTAATATCAAATACAGGTTCATTTAATCGTATAATTGGAACTGTAGCTAATTCAATATTTACATTAGATTTTACAAGTGGACAATTAAGTACAAGATTATTTGCTCCCTACAATTTATCAATAGATAGTGTTACAAATGTTACGGGTTCCCCAACAACAAATATTACAAGTTCAGGTTCACCTTATACGCTAGGAAACGCTATAACAATTGGAACTGCGATTGACGTAACAGCTAGTGTAAGTTCAGTAATTAATTTAAATATAACCCGATAATGAGTGAATTATACATAAAAGTGCAACCACCAGCCTCAACAGAATGGCAAAGACCAACTGAATGGTTAACGATGCCTACAATCGTAGATAAAGTTTTATATGGTTTAGTTTTTGTATTTGAGAATGGGCAAAATGTAATGCGAGTAGAAGCTAATAGTGGTAGAATAGAGTGGGATTTTGAAAATGATGGCACTACAGTAACATCAAATGGTAGCCCACAAACTTATACATATGATTATTCAAGTTTAGGAGGTGCAGTTAATGTTTATACAGAGGATGGCACAAACAGAAACTACAAGCAAGTAATTTTTAAAGCAGAACAAGTAGCAAATTTAACACGTGAAACTACTTGGGAGTTAGATAATAATATGTTTGCAGATATTAGATGTAGTTTTGCTGGTTTATATCCAAGAATACAAATACACAAAAATCCTTATTTACGAATTATAGAATGCACAAATCAAGGCACTACAAAAACAAGATGTTGGGATAACCTTTCTTACTTAAATCTTGAGCAATTCATATGCCCATCACCTATAAACATTTATGGCGTTCAAAATGGTGTTAGTATAAATCAAGATTTAGATAATGTTATTGGAGGAACATTTAATAATGCACGATTGAAAAATATTAATTCTATTAATTCTAAAATAAGTTCTACAAACGCATCTGCAATAGGCAACATAACAATTGGCAATAATGGCATTGATAGGTTTTATAGTTCAACTTTTGAAGTAACTGGCACAATAGCTTGTACTGCGACAAATGTTAGGAGATTATTTAACAATTCCACAAGTAAGAAATTAATTTTTTCAAGTTTCCCAGCTAACCCAACATCAATGAATGCGACCACTAGTAGCAGACCTTTTGGTGGTTGTAATTTTTTAGAAGAATTAATTTTACCAAATTGTCAAAGTGGTTTTAGTATTATAGATTGTAGAATGGGTGCAACAGCATTAGATGCATTGTTTACATCATTAGGGACTGCAAGTGGAACGCAAACAATCACAATAACTGGAAATCCAGGTGCAGCATCTTGCACTACATCTATAGCAACTAATAAAGGATATACAGTAGTAGTTTCATAAAAAATAAAATAAAATGTATTATAGAGAGGACATACAAAACGATAGTTGGTACGTAGGTGATGAAATTAGATTCCCTGATGGTACTGTACTAAAAAATGGTGTACCTGATTCTTTTGAGGGTTGGGATTGGAGTACAGAACCACCTGAAGAATATATCAAATGGTTAGAAAAACAAAGACTTAAAGAACTTCGATTAGCTCGTGAAGATGAAATATAGTTTTGTTTAAATATTAGATTTATTATTAATAATTTTTCTAATTTCTTTATATATTTATAACAAAAAGGCATGGCTAACGTACCAATTTGGCCTGGTTCAAGTAATTTTTTTCCAGGCAATACCCCCTTCGGATTCTATGATAATGATTATCAATTCCAACAAGATGCAGATAAATTCGCAACATTTGCAGCTCGTCGGCTAGGATATCCTATTGTAGATGTAGAACTTCAAGATTTAAATTTTTATACTGCTTTCGAAGAAGCAGTAACTATATATGGCAATGAAGTATATGCCTATAAAGTAAGACAAGATTACTTGTCTTTAGAAGGAGTTACTATTTCAAGTGATATTCCTAATATAAATGGTAGTTCTTCATTAGCATTTTCAGCAGTTACTCCTAACATGGGAGTAATTATTAAACTTTCTGAACAATATGGTACAGAAGCTGGAACAGGTGGTAATGTAGACTGGCATACAGGTTCAATTGCATTAACATCTTCAGTTCAAGATTATGATTTAAATGCTTGGGCAGTTAGTCAAGGGTATAAAAATAAAGATTTAGAAATTAAAAGAGTATTTTATGAATCCCCCCCTGCAATTGTAAAATTCTTTGATCCATATGCAGGTACTGGAGCTGGAGTAATGAATGTAATGGATAGTTTTGGGTGGAGTGGATATTCACCTGCTATTAATTTTGTATTAATGCCCCTTAACTATGATCTACAGGTAATTCAACAAATAGAAATGAGTGATACAGTTAGAAGATCTAACTATTCATTTGAAGTTCAAAATAATAAACTAAGATTATTTCCTATTCCTGATGGTTCAGTATCAAAATTATATTTCCAATTTTTACTTAAATCTGAAAGATTAGCAAACAGTATATCAGGAAATACAGGTTCAATTGCAAATGTATCTAATGTTCCTTATACTAACCCAGTTTACACTTATATCAATTCAGTTGGTAGAAGTTGGATATTTGAATACGCTTTAACGTTAAGTAAAGAAATGTTAGGATATGTTCGTGGTAAATATACTACAGTGCCTATACCGGGCTCTGAAGTAACTATGAACCAACAAGATTTGTTATCATCAGCTACAGCAGAAAAAACAGCATTAATTGATAGATTAAGAGCATATTTAGATGAAACATCTAGAGAAAAATTACTAGAAAGAAGATCATTAGAAACAGAATACAGACAAAAGGAATTAAATCAAGTTCCTCAACCAATATATATAGCGTAATATGGCATTATTTGGAGCAAAAAGAGATATAAGTCTATTTAGACACATTAGCCGAGAATTGATGGGAGATATAATCACCCAACAATGTGCATTCTACAAATATAAATTAGAAGAAACTAAGGTTAATATCTATGGTGAAGCTGCTGAAGAAAAGTATTATATGGGTCCTGTTTTACTTGATTGCATAATAGAAAGAACTGATCAACAATACCCTGAAACAGATTTAGGTACTGATTTTAGTTGGGGTGCTACATTTAGATTCCTTAGAGATGATTTACTAGATAAAAATAAAGATTTCAATATAGATACAGCTCTTTATGGTGCTGATTTGGTTCCTGAAGTAGGTGATATTATATTATATCAAGATGGATATTACGAAGTAGATAATGTAAGTTCAAATCAATACTTTGTTGGTAAAAATCCAGATTATCCAAATGATGTAAACCCATTAAATCCTGGATTGGAAGACTTTGGTTCTTCTATTTCAATTATTTGTGAAACCCACTATGTACCAGCTGATAAGGCGGGAATTAGTAGAGAAAGATTTTTATAATGGCAGAAAGAGGAAGAAAACCAATACCTAAAACACAAAGAGAACTTAGTGTTTCACAACATGAACCTTATGTTGACCCTGAAACAGGAGAAACTGCAGGTAATCCTAATGATGCTGTTAAATTAAATAGGGGTGAACAAGTATCTTTTAAAGGTGATACTGTTAAACCATTTTCTTTAGGATTTAAAGAAATAGATGAAGCTCTATTTTATTATATGGAAAATATTATTAAACCAACTGTTCAACAAAACGGTGTGGTTCAAAAAGTTCCTGTAATATATGGTTCTCCTGAAAAGTGGAAACAAATTCAAAAAGATGGTTACTATAGAGATAGTAAAGGTAAAATTATGATGCCTCTTATTACTTTTAAACGTAACAGTATTGAAAAAAATCGTAGTTTAGCTAATAAATTAGATTCTAACTTTCCTAATAATATAAATGTTTTTACAAAATCATATTCTAAAAACAATGCATATGATAATTTTAATATTCTAAATAATAAAATACCGCAAAAAGAATATTATGCTGTAGTAGTTCCAGATTATGTTACTATCACATATGATTTTATTATATCAACTTATTATGTAGAACAATTAAATAAATTAATAGAAGCATTTAATTACGCTTCTGATAGCTATTGGGGTGATCCTGAAAAATTTAAATTTAAATCTATGATTGATTCTTTTGCTACACCCATAGAACTAATTCAGGGTGGAGAAAGAGTAGTTAAAGCAACATTTAGTTTAAAACTATATGGGTATACAGTTCCTGAAACAACTCAAAATCAATTATCTTCTATTAAGAAGTTTAATAATAAAACTACTGTAGTTATTCAAGAAAAATTACTTTAAAATAAAAATTAAATATTTATAGTCATGGAAAAAAAAGTTTTAACTCAAGAAGAAATTAGTAAAATAAAAAAATTAAAACAACAATTTGAAGATCTTACAATAAATGCAGGTAATGTAGAAATACAAATTATGAACCTTCAATTACAAAAAGATCAAATTAAATCAAATTTGCAACAGTTACAGCAACAAGAAAAGGTTATAGCTCAAGAACTAGAGAAAAAGTATGGTGATGGAACCATTTCTTTAGAATCTGGCGAATTTTTACCGAAAGGATAAAATTTTGAATAGTTTTTGTATATTTATAATAAAACATAAAATAAACATAAAATGGCAGAAACATTAATTTCCCCAGGTGTATTAGCAAGAGAAAATGACTCTTCACAAATCACCTCACAACCAGTACAAGCTGGTGCGGCAATTGTAGGACCTACTGTAAAAGGTAACGTAGATATTCCTACACTAGTTACTACTTATAGCGAATATTTAGCTAATTTTGGTAGTACATTTACTAGTGGTTCAGATGAATATTCATTCTTAACTAGTATATCAGCTTATAACTATTTCCAAAACGGAGGTACTTCATTATTGGTAACTAAAGTAGCATCAGGTTCATTCAGTGCTGCTTCTTCATCTGCTGTAGCTTCTCAAACAGGATCTATTCCAAATGTATTTACATTAGAAACTTTAGGAGAAGGTGAAATCATGAATAGTACTTCAACTGAAGGAACTAACGGTTCTTTACCTAGTGGTACTACAGACAATGTAAGATGGGAAATTGTTAATCCTGATTTAGCAAACGGAGTATTTAGTGTAATAATTAGAAGAGGTGATGATACTAATCAAAATAAAGTAGTATTAGAAACATTTACAAATGTATCATTAGATCCAAAAGCTCCAAATTATGTAGCTAGAGTAATTGGAGATCAAACCCAAACAGTACAAGGATCAGGAACTGATGTTTATTTACAAACAACAGGTAATTATCCAAATGGTTCAAGATTTGTAAGAGTAAGTTCAGTAACTCAAAAAACACCAGATTATTTTGATAATAATGGTGTTGCTAAAAATGCATTCACATCTTCAATACCAACAGCACAAAGTGGCACATTTGGTGCAGCTACAGGAGATATTTTAACAGGAACAGGAAAGTATTATAGTGATATTAGTGCTACAGATTCACAAGGGTTAAAAGGTGCTAATTATACAACTGCTCTTAATTTATTAGCTAATAAAGATGATTATAGATATAATTTAATTACAGCCCCAGGTTTAATTTATGAAAATGCTGATCAGAAAACACCATTAAATACATTAATTTCAAATACTGAAAATAGAGGAGATGCTATTGTTGTAATGGATCTTGTAGGGTATGGTTCAACTATAGCTCTTGCAACATCAACTGCGAAAGATAAAGATAGTTCATATGTAGCTAGTTACTGGCCATGGGTTCAAGTTACTGATCCGGATTCAGGACAATTAGTATTTGTTCCAGCTTCAACAATGATACCAGGTGTTTATGCCAATAATGATAGAACATCAGAAGCATGGTTTGCACCTGCAGGTATTAATAGAGGTGGAATGGGAAATGTAAGACAAGCAGAACGTAAATTAACTCAAGCTAATAGAGATACTTTATACACAGGTAAAGTAAATCCAATAGCAACATTCCCAGGAAGAGGAGTTGTAGTATTTGGACAAAAAACACTACAAACACAAGCAAGTGCTTTAGATAGAGTAAATGTAAGAAGATTATTGATTGAATTAAAAGGATTTATTTCCCAAATTTCAGATAATCTAGTATTTGAACAAAATACAGCAGCTACAAGAAACCAATTCTTAAGCCAAGTAAATCCATATTTAGAAAGTGTTCAACAACGTCAAGGTTTGTTTGCATTTAAAGTAGTAATGGATGATAGTAATAACACAGCAGATGTAATTGACAGAAATCAATTAGTAGGTGCGATTTATATCCAACCAACGAAAACAGCTGAATTTATTTACTTAGATTTCAACATTTTACCAACA
>Ga0181399_1000905_pt1 | contig 10742 bp, 13 predicted proteins | sample 22SPOviralmetaG_FD_130128 | JGI IMG/M metagenome (GOLD analysis project Ga0181399, IMG submission 130128) | Marine viral communities from the oligotrophic San Pedro Time Series (SPOT) site, San Pedro Channel, CA, USA - 22 SPOT_SRF_2011-05-21 | ecosystem: Environmental > Aquatic > Marine > Strait...
GATATTTTAATCATGGCATACACAACTATCAATAAATCTACAGATTATTTTAATACTAAACTTTATACAGGTACAGGAAGTTCTAATGCACAAACTGGTGTAGGATTTCAACCTGATTGGCTTTGGATAAAAAGAAGAAGTGCAACTAATTCACATCATATTGTAGATGCTGTAAGAGGTGTTGGTTATGCAATAGCTTCAGATTTAACTAATGCTCAATATAGTTCTTCTGTTTCAAGTTTTGATAGTGATGGATTTACTGTTACATCGGCATCTGCTTCAGTAAATGCAGGTTCTAGTACATACGCAGCTTGGAACTGGAAAGCAAATGGAGCAGGTTCAGCTAATACAGATGGAACTATAAACTCTACTGTTAGTGCTAATACTACAGCAGGATTTTCAATAGTTAAATTTACTGGTAGTGGTGCTAATGCAACAGTAGGTCATGGATTAGGTGTTGCACCAAAAATGTATATATTAAAAAGAATTGATGGTGGTACTAATGCTTGGTTAGTTTATCATGATGGTTTAGATGCTTCATCTCCACAAAATTATAGATGTGTATTAAATCAAAGTACAGCAAGACAAGATATGACTACTTGGAACGATACAGCACCAACTAATAGTGTATTTTCAGTTGGTTCTGATAGTGAAGTAAATGGGTCTGGACAAACTTATATTGTTTATTGTTTTGCAGAAAAAACTGGTTATAGCAAGTTTGGTTCTTATACTGGTAATGGTCAAATAGATGATTCAGGAACATTTGTTTACACAGGATTTAAACCTGCTTGGGTTATGGTAAGAAGAACTAACACTACTGGAGATTGGGCAATTTTTGATAATAAAAGAAATCCTCACAATGTAACTAATACAGTTATGTATGCAAATTATGATAGTGAAGATGACACTAATACTAATAATAATGAATTAGATTTTTTATCTAATGGTTTTAAATTAAGAGAAGATAATAATGCTATTAATGCAAGTGGCGATAATTATATCTTTATGGCATTTGGTCAATCAATCGTTGGGAGCAATAATGTTCCTGCAGTAGCAAGGTAAAATATGAGTAAAGCAAGAACATTAGCAAATTTAGTATCAGGAGCTTCAACAAGCACATTACCTAATAGTGCTTTGACTAACTCTAGTTTAACTATAAATTCACAATCAGTATCTTTGGGTGGATCTGTAAATATCTCAACAATAACTAGACCTACTTTTTCATCAGTTACACCATCTACTATACCACCAAATGCTGGTACTTCTGTTACAATAGCAGGAACAGGTTTTCAATCTGTGCCTATTGTTGAAGCAATAAAATCCGATACAGGAGCTATAACAAGAGCTGCATCAGTTTCATTTACAAGTGCAACATCAATAGCAGCAAATTTAACTCTTACTGCAACAGGTACTTACTTTATTAGAATAGAAAATAATGATGGTGGATCTGTAAGGTCTGGTTCTGCAAGTTTAACTGCATCATCTGCTCCTACATTTTCAACAGCAGCAGGTACTTTAGGAACTTTAGCAAAAGCACAAACTGTAAATACATCAGTAAGTGCATCTTCTGATAGCAATGTAACTTATAGTGAAACTACATCAGTTCTTACATCTAATTCTAACACACCTGCATCTACTATGAATTTATCTTTAAATTCATCAACAGGTGCTATAACAGGTACAGCGCCATCACCAACAAATGCAACTACTTACAATTTTACAATAAGAGCTACTGACCAAGAAAATCAGTCAGCAGATAGAAATTTTAGCTTTACAATATCTCCTAACTATTTTGGAGATGGTTCAGATGGAGCATTAAATACAACACCTTAATTAAGGAGAAAATATTATGGCAAATGTAACATATACAGTACAAAATAAAAATGGATCATACGATGGAGATATGGTTGTAAAAAACTATACATCTGCAATTATTGATTCTGGAGATACAGTAACAACTGATCAACCATGTAGAGGATTATTTATTTTTGTAAGAGGTGATTTAACTGTAAATGGAACTTTAACAATGTCTGCAAGAGGTGCTTTTGCTAATCCAACATCTTCAGGTGGGTCAGATAGTAATGCAGTAGATTCTAATGGTTTAAGATTTCCTTTTGTTACTTCTGGTGGATCAGATAGTTTGACTGCTGCAAACACTTTGTTAAATGGTTGTGGAACTGCTGCAAGGTCTGCTATTGCAAATTTTGCTACACTATCTTCAAATGGAACAATTATATCTATACCTAGAGTAGGAACTACTAGAGGAAGTGGAGCAAATGCAAACAATATGACAAGTTCAGTCGCTGGTGGTGCTGGTGGAACTACCACAAATGGTTGTGGTGGTGGTGGTGGTGGAAAAGCATATTACAGATCAGCAGCTCAAGATGGTGGTTTATCAAGTTGTTTTGGTGGTGGGTCAGGAAGTGGTGCTGTACGATCTTTTTCTTCTAATTACACAAACTCAAGTAATCCAGTTGATTATGGGGGTCAAGGTGGTCAAGGACAATATTCTGGTCAATTTAACAATGTTTGTGGTGGTGGAGCAGGAAACCCTGCAGGTGGTTCACAAGGAGTTTCAACTGGTGGAACAAATGGAACAGGTGGTGTAATAATTTTAGTGGTTGCAGGTAATGTAACAATAGGTGCATCAGGTAAAATTTTAGCAAATGGTTCTCCAGGTGGAACAGATCAAAGCACTACAACTGATATGGAGGGTGGTGCTTCTGGTGGTGGGAGAATTATAATTGCTCATACTGGAACATATACTAACAATGGAACTGTTCAAGCTGTTGGTGGAAAAGCTGCAACTGCAGGAATGTCAGGAACTGGTGGAGATGGTGGTACAGGAACAATTACAGTACAACAAATTTCTTAAAATAATTTAAATAAATATGGCTAATTCATATAAATTTTTAGGTGTCAATTTATCAACACAAACAGAAACATCAATTCTGACTGCTGGTACTAAAGATACAATTATAATTAAATCTATAAGAGTTACAAATAATACAGGTAATACACCAACAATATCTTTTGATGTATTAGATAGTTCTAATAGTGTTGAAGCTACAATATTAAATACACAATCACTTACAGCTAACTCATCTGTTGAAATATTAACAATGCCTTTAGTATTAGAATCTTCTGATATTTTAAAAGCAACTGTTAGTAGCAACGATAATGTTAATATAGGAATAAGTTACTTAAACATAACTTAATGAAATTAGTAAATATACCATCATCTAATTTAGATGATGTTTGGTCTTTAGTTCAAAAAGACATATCTCAAGCTTTATCTTTTTCAGGTGATCACACAGATGCACAATTTGTTTATGATTGTGTTAAAGATAATAAAATGCAGCTTTGGATAATTTGGGATAAAGATAAATCTACAACACTTGAAAAATATTATGGAGTTGTAGTTACAGAAATAGTTAAAAGAAAATTAATACAATCTTGTAATATATTTATAGTTACAGGCAGACAAAGACAAAAGTGGCAACATCTAATAAGTGTATTAGAAGATTTTGCTTTAGATAACAATTGCACAAACATGGAATTAATAGCAAGAAAAGGTTGGAAGAAAATTATGGAACAATTTGATTACAAACAAACTCATGTAGTTTTAGAAAAACTAATAACAAAAACTGAAAAGGAGAATAAATAATGTCATTCGGTGGTGGATCAAGTGGTGGTGGTCAGGTACAGAATCAATCTGTAAATCCTTACGCACCAGCTCAACCTGCATTAAATCAAATTATAGGTGAAGCAGGAAATTTATATAATCAAGGTGTAGGTGCTGCTGGATATGTAGCTCCTAGTACACAAACTACTCAAGGTCTAGCTCAACAAGAAGTTATGGCTAATGCTGCCAATACTCAATTGTCTAATACTTTAGCTGGAAATTATTTAAATCCTTTTTTATCTCCAATGTTACAAGGTGCTGCTAATGATATTGCAACATCAATTAATTCTGAATTTAGTGGAGCTGGTAGAACACCAGGTTCAATGATGAACCAACAACAAATTTTATCTGGTATTACTCAAGAAGCAATTCCTTATGCTTTTGATCAATATGAAAAAGAAAGAGCAAGACAATTAGGAATAGCAGGATCTGTACCAGGACTTACACAAGTTGGTTCACAATTAGAAAATATTCAAAGACAACAAAATTTAGCTCCAGCACAAGCACTATCACAGTATAGTAGTTTTGTGAATCCTATTGCATCTGGCTTTCCAGTTCAAACAGGACAAACACAAACATCTGCCAATCCAGTAACCACTGCTATGGGTGGTGCTTTAATAGGATCTAAATTTGGTGTACCTGGTGCATTAGTCGGTGGTGGTTTAGGATTTTTAGGGGGGTTATTATAATGAAACTAAAAGAACACATTCCACATTTTGTGGAAGAACATAAGAAAGCAATAGCAGTTGCTGTTGTAATTTTAATTATTGCAATAATTTTATAATTAAATGGAAAAGATAAAAAAAATAATTTACGATATTGAATGTGATATTGATAGAAGAACATCTAAATACATTTTAGGTTTGACTTTATTATTTGTTATTTCAATAATTTTATAATCTATGAATAATCTAAAAGAATATGCTGGATTGTTAAATGAGGAAGCACCAGAAAATCATTTTCTTGCTTACATAACTCCAGGCGAAAGAGATATGTTAGTTGCTGCCGGTGGTAAAAAAACACCAACTGAATCAGGTATTTTTGCATATCCACCTCAAGATAATTATGGTGGAACTGGTGGCTATGATTCATCACAAAATAATTCTGGTAGAGGACAAAGTTATGGTGGAGCTGATGCTAATGATGGTTTTGCTACTGGTGGTAGAACAGATTCACAAACTCAATATGGTAATAATCCTTATTCTTCAACAGATAACACATCTAATAGAGTTCAAAGTTATGGTTATTCAGACAGAATAATGGGAATACCAACTGGTGTAACACCAACTGGACAACCTTTTGATCAAAGATCAGACTTGGCTAAAACAGGAGATGCTATTTTAGATTTTGTTAAAGGTGGTGGAATAATTGGTGGTGCATTTAGAACTATAAATAATCTTGCAGAAAATTTTAATAAAAATAGACGAAATGATTTTATGTCTACAGCAGATATTAAAGAATACGAATTAGGTACTGGTAAAAATTGGAATCCTAACTTGGTAACAAATGTTAATTCTGATGAATACAATTATCTTAAAAATGAAACAAATTACTTTGATCAATCTAATTCTGAAGAAAATAGAGATGAAAATGATCCATCATCTTTTTTTGATAATCCACAAGATATGGCTTCACAAAATATAATTAATAATCCAAATCCATTTTCACAAGTAGATAATTATTTTGCAAATTTAAATAATACTAATCTTGGTATTTCAGATAATTTTTTAAACACCTACAACGAAGCTAAAACTAAAATGGCTAATACTTTAAACATGACTCCACCAAATCAACAATATGGTTATGGAAATAATTATAATGATACTTACTCAAGACAAATGAACAATAGTAATGTTTTTTATAACTACTTAAACGAACAGGGATTAATCTAATGGCAGAATCTAAATATAAAGGTTTATTATACTCACCAGAAGTTTTAGGTGGAATAGGATTATTAACATCTGGACTATCAGGTGGTAATCCTAATCAAGCTTTACCAAGTTTATTGCAAGGTATGAAAACAGCTTCTTTATTTAAAAATATGGAAGATGAAGAAGAAAAAAGACAACTGATTGATCAATACGCAGATCAAGTACCAGAAAATCAAAAAGCTGCTTTTAAAATAGCTCCTGCAAAATGGTTAGAAACAAATGTTTTTGCAAAAGCATCTAAACCTACATTTGAAACTTTCAAAAAAGGTAATGATATACAAACAATAAATACTTCAACAAAAAGTGGTTTAGCAAAAGCAACAAGTTTGACTGATAATGGTTACACTAAATTTAGTCAAAGTGTTCAATCATCTGATTTAAGTGGTTTAAGCAAATCTGGAAAAACTGGTGCTGAAAAAAAAATAATGGGTGCTTCACAAATTTATGACACTTTAGATATTATGGATAATCTTTATGATCCAATGTATTTAACTTTACAAGGAAAAGGTGCAGATATTGTTGCAACTGCTTTTGCTAAATTAGGACAAGAGATACCAGGTGGATTAGAAAATTTTATGATTAAAAAAGGTGAGTGGGAAGCTGCTAACCAACAATTCTTTAATGCTTATAGAAAAGAAATTACTGGTGTAGCTGCTGGTGAAAAAGAGATTTCTTTCCTAGAACAATCTGTACCTAACATTAATGATGCTCCACAAGTATATAAAGCAAAAGTAAAATTACAAAAAGAGCTTACACAAAAAATTATAGAAAGAAATAAAAAATTTATAAAAACAGGATTTGCAGAAACTAGAAATGAAAAAGGTGAGCCAACTGGAAAATACAAAGAATACTTATTAGACAATCAAATTAAACCAACTGAACAACAGGTAAAAGATGTAACTGCTTCTTTTGTTAGTCTTGAATACACACAAGATCAAATGATATTTAAACTAAACCAAACTTTTGGTAAAGGTAATTGGGAAGAGTTTATTCCTTTAAAATAAAAATATGGCTGAATATAATTTTGAAAGTTTTGTAAATTCTAACAATAAAGAAGAAAAAGAAGAAAAACAATTTAATTTTGAATCTTTTTCTGGTGTTAATAAAAAAGACAAAACTAATAAAGAAGATGTATCAAAAACAGATACAGCTATTGATAGTGCAATTAGTTTGGCACAAGGAGTTGCTACAGGTGTTACTTACTTAATTGATTTACCACAAACTATTCAAGATGGTTTTAATTTTGTTATGGATAATACTTTTGGTAGAGCTATCTTTGGTATGGACACAGTAAAAAAAGCCAGAGAATTTGATAATAATTTAATGAGAATAGAACCTGGTAAAGTAATTAGAGATAATCTTTTAACTTACCAACCAAAAACTTTACCTGGTCAATATTTAGAAACTGCTGGTGAGTTTGCTGCGCCAGGTGGTATTTTAGCTAAAGGTACAAAAGCAAGAGCTTTGTTTGCAGGAACTGGTTTTGGCTCTGGAGTCGTAGCTCAAGGAACAGAACAATTAACTGGTAGTGAGGGTGTAGGAACTGGTGTTGGAGTTGGTGTAAATTTAGCTGCTGACTTATTTGCATTATCAAGAGGTAATGTTGCAGGACTTGCAAAAAATGTTTTACCAAGTGAAAAAGTAATACAAAAAAGTAATGAGATACAAAAATTTGCAAAAGACAGAGGTTTAAATTTAACAGTTGGTGAAACGACTGGCAGCAAAGCTGTCCAACAAATGGAAGCAGATGTCTTTACATCCCAAGTTGGAGCAAAGATTTCTGATGATTATTACGCAACTAGACCAGATCAATTAAAAACTTTTATTTTAAATTTTGGTAAAGAAAATGGTTTAATAACAAAGTCAGCAAAAATTAATAATACAGGTATAGATAAAACTTTAAAAAAATCTGCTGCTTTATTACAAGCTAATAGACAAAGATTATGGGAATTATCAGGTGGTAATAAATTAAAAGAGTCATTTTTTAATCAAGTAGATATAGATAACATAGTTGCAAATATTGCTAAAATTGAAACAAAAGCAGTTGATAAATCTACATCAGGTGCATTAAATGGTTTTATAGAAAGACTTCAAGCTAGTCAGGGTAATGGTGCTAACTTACAAAATGTTTATAAAGATGTAAGAGATTTAGGTTTTTCATTAAGTGATAAAGCATCAAAAAGTGGTTTAAACCAATCTGAAAGATTTGCACAAAAATCTTATCAAGAAATTGCAAATGAAATAGATTCTTTACTTGCTACAAATCCTAATTGGAAAGTTGCACAAACTAAATATAAAGATTTTACAAAAAATTATGTAGCACCTTTTGAAAAAACAAAAGTATTTAAAAGTATTGAAAATGCTAAATGGACAGATGACAATGATACTGTAGGTAAATTATATAGATTATTTTATTCAGATAAATTAACTCCATTAGATGTTAGAAAACTTGCTAAAAGTTTTAATAAAACACAAGATAAAAATGCTTGGACAAAAATTATGTCTGGTTATTTTGAAAATGCTTTTATTAAAGCGCAAGCAGATAATTTAACACAAGGTTTAAATATAGGATCTGTATTTAATAAAGCACTTGTTGGTAATCCTCAATCAAAAGAAAATGTTGTAGAAATGTTTTTTCAAGTTGCAAAAAATAGAGGTTATACAGGATCAAGACAAGACATGAAAAAAGCAATAGAAAGCTTTAGTGATGTTTTAAAATCTTCTGGAATGTATGCTAAATCTGGATCACCAACTGCACAAAGAGCTATGATGCAAGAAAGAATGGGTGATAATAAAGCTACAAAAATTCTTGAGGGTCTACCAGGTATAACTGGCATTGGTAAATATTTTCAACAAAGAACTTATAGTAAAAATGCAGAGTTATTTTCAAAAAAATTATTATCTGATGAGGGTATAGATGGTCTAATTGATCTTGCTAAAAATTGGAAAGACACAAATAAAGCAATTGGATATGTAAGAGCTTTAACAATTGGTACTGGAGAAATGTAATGGCAACTCAATCTCAAAAAAACTCAATTGATATAATTAAATTACAAGGTGAAACTAAACTTATAAATCAAAAGTTAGAGACCATAACAAACAATCACTTACACCATTTAGATTTGGAAATTAAAGCTATAAAAAAAATTGCATGGGTAATACTAACCATAAGTTTAAGCAGTCTATTAAGCCTGGTGTCAAACCTATTAAGTTAAGTACAAACATTAAAGGCACTATTGGAGAATACCAAGAAATAGTTAATTTAACTAGACAAGGTTATTGGGTAGCAAAAGCTTGTGATCCACAATGTCCATTTGATTTAGTAGCTGTATCTCCTAATGGAACTATTAAATTACTAGACATAAAAACTAATACATTTCGTAAGAATGTAAAATCTTACAGAAGAAAAATTTGGCGATCACCTACTGCCAAACAAAAAAAATTAGGAATTAAAATTATCATGGTAGATCATGGCAACGATTAGGGAGCTAACTATGAATTACTATTTTACAGGTGTTCTAATAATACTATTTGTATTGTTAGCAATATTTGGCAACCCAAGTAACTATTAATGAAAAATATAAAGCTATCAGAAAATACAGGAATACAATTACCTGCAAAGAATCTTTTAATGATAGTAGCTGGTGCAGTTGTTGCAACGATTAGCTTTTTTGAATTAGAAAATAGGATTGGCTCACTTGAGACAAGCAGAGAATTATTTGAAGCTGATCTATTAAAAAAAAGTCAGCAATTACCAACTGATCAAGAACAGTTTATGTTGCTAGAACACATAGCATCACAAGTAGAAAATATTCAAAAAGAAATGGAAACTATGAGAAACAACAATGTCAATATTAATTATGCTATGAAAGATATTGAAAAAATTAAAGAAAATTTAGAATCGCTTAAAGATAAAGTTAGAGCTAATGGGAATCATTAATGGAACAGATGGTTATAGCTTTATTACTCCTGGTCAATAACGAAATTAAAGAAGCAAGATTACAACCAGATTTAAGCACCTGTTTATCTGGTAAAAGAAAAGCTACAAGACAGGTATCTAATAACATTGAATACAGATGTATTAAAACAAAAGCAGAATTAGAAAAAAATATAGATGGCTCATTCTCAATTAAGAAACTGATTGTAGAATGATTGATAGATTATTAGGGAATATATTTGGATGGTTTGATAAACTTAATGAAAAGTTAAATGAAGTATTAACTTTTGATTATCCAAAACCAAAACCAAGAAGAAAAAAAAAGTGTAAAGATTGCCATTGTCAATGTCATTGTAAAGCAGAGTTTCATCTGCATCATTGGGATGGTGATGTTTGTACTTGTGAGGAATGTATATGTACGAAGAAGTCAAAGAAGAAATAAAAGCCTGTGAGGGTTATGTAAATAAAATTTACAAATGCACAGAGGGATTTGATACCATCTTTTATGGTCATAAGATTACACCTGAAGATGATTATGAACATGGAATAGAATATACAAAAGCAGAGGGTGAAGCTGTTTTTGAAAAAGATTTTCAAAGAACATTAGATGCAGCAGAAAGATTAATTGCTGACAGACCAATTAATAATACAGCTAAAGAAGTTATTATTAACATGGTGTACCAAATCGGTGAGGGTGGTGTTGGCAAATTTAAGAATATGTTTAAGGCTCTTGATAATGAAGATTATGGGGAAGCTGCTTTCCAAATGCTAGACTCTTTATGGGCAAAGCAAACACCTAACAGAGCAAATAAACTTGCTAAAAAAATGCAATCAGCAAAATTATAGGAGAACATTATGTGGTTAAGTGCGATTAAAATTGCTTTACAAGCTGGTTCAAAAATTTATGCCAATAAACAAAAAAGTAAAATGGCTATGTCTGAAGCTCAATTACTTCATGCAGAAAGACAAGCTAGAGGTGAGGAAAGTTATCAAGGCAAACTTTTAGAAGCTAGACAAAACGATTACAAGGATGAATTTTGTCTTTTGATTTTAAGTTTCCCAATTATAATTTTGGCTTGGGCAGTATGGTCAGATGATCCAGCAGCTATGGACAAAGTAAATATTTTCTTTGAACATTTTGCAGCACTTCCATCATGGTTCACTAATCTCTGGATTTTAGTAGTGGCTA
>Ga0181399_1000906_pt1 | contig 10739 bp, 10 predicted proteins | sample 22SPOviralmetaG_FD_130128 | JGI IMG/M metagenome (GOLD analysis project Ga0181399, IMG submission 130128) | Marine viral communities from the oligotrophic San Pedro Time Series (SPOT) site, San Pedro Channel, CA, USA - 22 SPOT_SRF_2011-05-21 | ecosystem: Environmental > Aquatic > Marine > Strait...
GCGGTTTTAGAGCTGGTGGAGCAAATGTTCTAAATGACACTCAAAGCCAAATAAGTTTTAAACGAAGTTATAACCGTACCCCAGTTTATGGTATTGGTTCTGTAAATGCTTCGGAAATGCTTTTGGATGGTGTTGAAGAAGAAATCAATATTAATTCTACTGGATTACGGAATCTAATAGATTTTAGCGGAGACTTTTTAGAAGGACCACTGATAGTTGATCTTTGCGGTATAGGTGGAACTGCTGTTATGCAAGAAACTAAGGATTTGATTTCCTTTCCAATGGGGTCTAGATTACTAAACGAGTCTTTTTCTATGCAAGGAGCAGAAACTTTAACGACGAGTGCTACAATTAAACAGGTGAAATTATAATTTCAGTGTAATGTATATTACATATGGCACTTAAAAAATTGTCTAATTTTCGTCTGGAGCCTCATACATTCTTCTCTATTAAATTCAAAGAGAGGAAATTTAAGTTTACCCCGAATCAACGCAAATTTCTAGAGACTCTACTAGATCCTGAAGTAAAAATTATGTTTGTGTCTGGACCAGCAGGTTCTAGTAAAACATACATGTCTTTATACGGTTGTTTACGTTTAATGGCTGAAGATAACGAGAGAGACCTTCTTTACATCAGAAGCATTGTAGAAAGCGCAGATAAAGGGTTAGGGAGTCTTCCTGGAGATATGTCTGAAAAGTTTAACCCTTTCACTCTACCTCTATATGATAAATTGGAAGAAATAATACATGAGGGGGATACAGCGTTCTTGAAACAGAAAGAGAGGGTATCAGCTATCCCGATAAACTTCTTGAGGGGCGCTAACTGGAATAATAAGTTAATTGTAGCCGATGAAGCTCAAAACTTTACATTTAAAGAATTGACCACTCTGATAACTCGTATCGGAGAAGGTACTAAGCTGTGTATATGCGGAGACTTCATGCAGAGTGATATTAACGGGAAAACTGGCTTCAAAGACATGTTTGATATATTTTCTGATGATGAGTCGAAGGATAATGGTATAAGTTGTTTTTCATTCACTAAAAATGATATCGTTAGAAGCAAAATATTAAAATTTATCATTTCCAAGTTAGAAAAAGGCAAGAAAGTGTAATATTATATATTAAAGCAAGAAAAAAGTGTTACGCGCAAGCGGCGAACTGCTACAAACATAAAAGACACAAACCTTGTTTTTCTTTTTTTGAAAAAATTAAAATTAATTATATAAATATATAGTATGGCTCATCTATTTTGTCACAGTTGCGGTGCTAAACTTTCTTATGCTAACGCAAAACCTAATTTTTGTGGAAAGTGCGGTATCCAACTTAATTCTTTAGCTTCTACGACTTCGACAAACACTTCAGCAGGTATGCCTGCGCTAGAAAAATCTGTAGTTATTTCTCAAGACGAGACAGATGCAGAGAGTGTTCCTACAATTTCGAATTTCGAAGTCGAAGTCCAAGCGTCTGACAAAAGTCCTTTGACTTTTGGTTCATTGGTAGGCGAGTCAACTAAAGCCGATCAAGGTCGGGCTAAGAGGGCTAGATCTATTAATGAATTTATTGATGAAAAGAAAAAAGAAAGGTGAGTATACATATGAAGACTTTTCTGAAGTAATTGACTTAGCTATTAAAAAACAGCAATATAAGTGGAGACTTAGCGCTGTAAAATGGTTTGACTTCGATGATGTTCAGCAAATCATCAAACTGCACATTTCAAAGAAGTGGCACATGTGGGATCAAGAAAGACCTCTTGAGCCTTGGATTGGTAGAATAATATCCAATCAAATTAGAAATCTTGTAAGAAATCATTACGGCAACTATGTCAACCCTTGCCCCGATCATCAATCACCTGATCACGACTCTTCTACCTGTCCTATATGTCAAAAATGGGAGAAGACAAAAAAAACAGCCTTAGAGGTTAAGCTTCCTTTGTCTACCGAAGACTTCGTAAAAGAAGTGAAGAGTAGGGAATATATAGATTTTGATTTTTCTGTATCTTTAGAAAGATTAAATGGGCAAATGAAGATCCGTTTAAGTAATATTCATTATACCGCTTATAGAATGCTGTATTTTGATGAGAGTAGCGAAGAAGATGTAGCTAAGTTTATGGGATATAAAATATCTGCTCAAAAAAGGAAACTTGGATATAGACAAGTAAAAAATTTAAAAAAGAAGTTCCTACAGGTAGCTATAGAAATACTTAAGGACCAAGATATTATAAGTGATGGATCTAACTAAAGAACAGAAGGATTTTTTAAGGGAGAATGCATCAAAGATCCCTGACCTAATTGATTTGACGAAGCAGTGCTTCAAAGATGATTCTTTAGACGGGAGGTCTAAGGAGGGTAGGGCTGTAAGGAAATTTCTAGTAGAAAATTCTATAGATTTTAAAACTACAGCGAGAGCACCTGTAGAAGTCATAGAATTCACAAAAGAGCAAAAAGATTTTATAATTCAGCAAGCTGAAGAAGGGTTGTCTTCTTTAGAAATAGCTCGCATAGTTTTCCCGTCTAGATCTGTCAGACCGTTGAGTAATGAGCAAAGAGCTGTCTTATTGCAAATTAGAGAGGTGAATCCTGACATTTTACCCTCTCAAGATTCAGGCGCTCTTAATTCATACATTGCACCGAAGTCTCCGTCTCGAATCATTAAAAAAATCAATGATGCCACAGGGTTAAAGTTAGATGAATCAAAACTTAATAGACAAAAGCAAATTTGCGTAGAAAAACTCGGGATAAACTTTTCTAACTCAAGATTTCTTAAAATTGTTAACAATTATTTAAATCAAGAGGATCGAGTGCTGTTCGAACACGAATTCACTCGATTGACTTGGGATAAACCTGATTTAACCGCAGACGAAATAAATTTGTATCTAAACGTGTGCAAAGAGGTAATAAACTTGGAAGTTATTAGTGCTCACTTGAATAAACTGAATAGTATGTTCGATGATGCTGACGAGCAGCAAGAAATGTCTGTTAGGTTGGCTGAAATCATCAAAGCTAAGAGCGGAGAGTATCATCAATGCGAAACTCGCATTGAGAACCTGACAAAAAAGCTTCAAGGAGACAGAAGCGAAAGAATGAAGAAGATGAACAAAGAAAATGCTTCATTTCTGTCTATAGTGCAACTTTTCCAAGAAGAAGAAGAAAGAGAGACAATGGTAAGAATTGCAGAGATGCAAAAGGAGGCTGTGAAGCAGGAAGCGGAAAGATTAGAGGGAATGGCAGAATGGAAAGCAAGAGTTTTAGGAATAGGGCAGCAAGATGTCATATAAATGTAAAATATGTGGGGATTCATTTGATTCCTTGAAAGGACTGCATTCTCACATGAGAAAGCACGGTAAACTGTTGGGAGATTACTATGTTGAGAATTATGGGAGAAAAGACAAGTTAACTGGAGAATTAATACCTTTTAAAAATTATAAGCAGTATTTCGCTACAGATTTCATAAATAAAAGAAATATGAAAAAATGGTGTCTCCAAGCACCAAAGGAGGAAGTCAAAGATTTCATCGTTACGTCCTTAAACAAAAAATTCCTCTCAAAAGCAGTTTCGTCTGGCCCCCCGTCCACTTACCTACTCACTAGCAATCTTCCAGATATAGATCTGTGTAAAGAGATCTTCGGAAGCTACAAAGAGACATGTAAGCAGTTGGACATGAAACCTATGCTTTCTGAAACTCTTCCGAAACAATTTAACAAAGATTATTCAGATACACCCATACTGATAGATACCAGAGAACAGAAGCCCCTGCATTTCACCAATTCTAAGTTGTTGAAGCTTGATGTCGGGGATTATGCAGTGGGGGGCGATTTATATGACTATACATTCGTGGATAGGAAGTCTTACCAGGATTTTTGCTCTACTGTAACAAATGGATACAATCGGTTCTTAAAAGAATTAGATAGATGCAGATCTACGGGTTGTTACTTGTATGTGGTGATAGAAACAGCTTTTGACCAAATGTGGGCTGTTAATAAGCAGGTATACAAAAAATTTAAATTAGATTATGTTTATCATAGGATGCGTGAAATACAGGCAGAGTATACGGACTGCTGTCAATTTGTGTTTAGTGGGTCTAGAGAAAAAAGCGAAGAACTGATTCCTAAAATTCTTGTTTTAGGCACGAAGCTCTGGGCAGTGGACCTTCAGTATTTTTGGGACAAACAATTAAAAAAAGATGGCTTGGGAAACAGGAAAACAGGAACTACACCGACAGTACAAGGATATAAACAAAGATATTCTCGAAAAAGAGGGTTTTATAGAGGAAACTGAAGCGAAAGTTTTGCTTTATAAATTCTTGAGGGAAAATCCTTCTTTTGCTTGTGAATTGTTTACAGGGGTTAAATTATTCCCCTTCCAGCATATGGCTATTAAGGCCATGATGGAGTCCGACTACTTTTTGGGGATATGGAGTCGGGGAATGTCCAAAAGCTTCTCTACGGGCGTTTTCGCGCTATTAGACGCTATTCTAAATCAGGGGGTGCAGATAGGTATTTTGTCTAAGTCTTTTAGGCAATCTAAAATGATTTTCAAAAAGATCGAAGATATAGCGAAAAGCCCCAAGGCTACTTTCTTTTCTCAATGCATAACTAGAACATCTAAGATGAACGATGAGTGGGTTATGGAGATCGGCAGAAGTAGTATCAGAGCGCTTCCTTTAGGAGATGGAGAAAAGTTAAGGGGTTTCCGATTCCAAAGAATGATTATTGATGAGTTGTTGTTGATGCCTGAAAAAATTTACAATGAGGTTATCATACCGTTCCTATCTGTTGTGGAAAACCCTACAGAGCGTCAAGAGGTTTATGATTTAGAAACCCAGATGATCGAGAAGGGAAAAATGAAAGAAGAAGAAAGAAAGAGGTGGCCTAATAACAAAATTATTGGTTTGTCCTCGGCTTCTTATAAATTTGAATATTTATACAAAATCTATCAACAATACGAGGCTCTCATCTTAAATAAAAAAAAGCAAGACGGAGCACACAGGACAATTATGCATTTCAGTTATGATTGCGCTCCTGAACAGTTGTATGATCGAAGTCTAATAAATCAATCCAAATCTACCATGAGTGACTCCCAGTTTGATAGGGAGTTTGGCGCTATATTCACAGATGATAGCTCTGGATACTTTAAGGTGAGTAAGATGGCTGCTTGCACCATACCAGACGGAGAAGGGCAATGTGTGGAGGTTGTGGGTAACCCAAAAGATGAGTATATCCTAGCTTTTGACCCCTCTTGGTCGGAAAGTGAGAGTTCAGACGATTTCGCGATACTTTTAATTAAATTGAATCGTGATACAAGAAAAGGAACTGTTGTCCATAGTTATGCGCTTTCTGGGTCGAGTTTAAAAACACATATTAAATACATGGCTTACATCTTAACTCACTTTAATGTGGCCGCTGTGGTAGGTGATTACAATGGAGGAGTTCAATTTATTAACTCTTGCAATGAGAGCGAAATATTTAAAAAGAAGAATTTAAATCTTGGTGTTATAGAAGCTGATTTAGATAAATCTAAAGACTATGATAAAAACTTAAGAAGACTTAAAAATCAATACAATAAGTCAGAAAAGAAATTTGTGTTTCTTAGGAAGCCTACTTCTGCATGGATCAGGTTAGCTAACGAATCTTTACAATCAGCATTTGATCATAAAAGGATATTTTTCGCTGGAGCGGCGATGAATGATGATTATAACAATCAAAGGAAATCGAGAGTCCCGATAGATGAATTAAAGTTTATTAGAGGTGACGCTAATGACAAAGGAGGTAAAGGAGCTAGAATGATTGATTTTGTAGAGCATCAAAAAGATATGATGGATTTAATTAAAGTTCAGTGTGCTTTAGTACAAATTACAACTTCTGCCCAAGGGACACAAAGTTTTGATTTACCACGCAACTTGCGGAAACAAAGTGGGGCCGATAAAGCTAGGAAAGATTCTTATTCCGCTTTAGTATTAGGCAATTGGATGATCAACATTTTTTATGACATGGAATCAGATGACATCTCAAGCACCCAAGAGACTTTCACTCCGATGTTTATTTCTTAACTTTTAAAAGTTGAAAGTTAACTTTGCCGTGTAAGATAAATTATATTTATGGCTAAAAGAAAATACACCAAGCGCTCTGATTATTGGGAAAAATTCACTCACCCATCACAGACTATTGGAGAAGAGCCTTCTCCAGAGCTTTTAGGAGAACCTTTTTATACTTCCGATGCATCTTATAGCTCTGTATCTGAAGCTAGAAGACAAGACGCTTCCACAAGTGGTTTTAGTGGGTCTAGAACAAACAGATCTGCTTATGTGACTCAAAAAGAAAGATTTTCAAGTATTCGTAGGGGATTGCTGCCTTATGAATATGGTTCTGATGGGGTCACTTGTAGAGATGCTATTGAGTTGTGTCAAAAAGCTTATTGTAATGTAGCTGTGTTCAGAAATGCAATTGATATCATGTCAGAGTTTACAAACACTGATATCTATCTAGAGGGGGGAAGCAAAAAGAGTAGAGAGTTTTTTTACGAGTGGTTTAAGAAAGTCAACATTATCGGACTCAAGGATCAGTATTTTAGAGAATACTATAGAAGTGGTAATATCTTTTTATATAGAATCGATGGTAAATTCAAAGCGGATGATTATGCCAAATTGATTAACCAAGTAGGTAATATAGGAGCCACCGCCAATAAAGTCCCTTTAAAATATATTCTTCTGAATCCTTATGATGTTATTGCTAGAAGGTCAACGACATTTACTACTGGGGGTGTATATCAAAAGGTATTATCCGAATATGAAATAGCACGGCTTGGGAGTCCTCAAACAGAGGAAGATTTAGCTATATTTGAAGCTTTAGATCAAGAAATAAAAGATTCTATCAATAATGGATCTTACAGTAATAAAGGAATTAAAATAAATTTAGATCCTAAAAGATTATCTTATTCTTTTTATAAGAAACAAGACTATGAACCATTTGCGGTTCCTTTTGGTTTTCCTGTCCTAGAAGACATCAACGCTAAGATGGAGTTGAAGAAAATGGATCAAGCTATCACTAGAACCGTAGAGAATGTTATTCTACTTATCACTATGGGTGCTGATCCAGAAAAAGGAGGAGTAAATCCAAATAACATGGCTGCTATGCAAAACTTGTTTAAGAACGAGAGTGTCGGGCGAGTGTTGGTTTCTGATTACACAACTAAAGCAGAATTCATTATCCCTGAACTAAACCGAGTTCTTGGTCCTCAAAAATATCAAATACTTAACGAGGATATTAAGCAAGGGTTACAGAATATCGTAGTCGGAGAAGAAAAGTTTAATGCTACTCAAGTAAAGGCTCAAATATTCATAGACAGGCTACAAGAGTCTCGATACGGATTTTTAAATGACTTCTTAAATAAAGAAATCAAAAGAATAGCTAAAGACTTAGGTTTCCGTTCTTGGCCCGAAGCTAAAATGAAGGACATCGATATGAGAGATGAGGTGCAACTAATGAGAGCATCTACAAGGCTTATGGAGCTTGGAATTATCACTCCAGAACAAGGAATGGAAATGTTCCACAATGGTAAATTCCCAGAGCCAGATCAATTAGACTCTGCACAACAAGACTTCTTGGAAGATAGAGAAAAAGGTTACTATAATCCAATTGTGGGTGGAGTGCCTGTGTATTCTCCAGATGCTAAAGCTAGTGGACCTAAAAAAGAAGCAGGTAGACCAGAAGGGACAACTGATATCCCCTTGGCTAATGCTAAATACTCTAGATCAAATATACAAAAAACTATTTATGATATAGACAGCTTTATTCATGATGCGAAAGATAAAATGATATCCCATCTTGAGGTTTCTAAACTTAGTGAAGCTCAAGAAGAGATGGTATCAAATTTATGTGAATCTATCGTTTGTTCCCACAATAAAGAATATTGGGGCGAAACCTTAGAATCTTGTGTAAAAGACTTTAACGAAATTGAAAATTTAGACACTTTAGAAGAAGTTTTAGATATTTCAGCTCAACATACTCTAGAAACTTACCCAGCCGCAATTTTATATCACAGCCATGAAAAACAATAATTTTAAGTCTACAGAAATTGAAGTATCTATTTCTTCAGAAGAGATCGAAGCTGCAATGACAAAGCAGAGATACGATAAGATCGATACTAAAGAGCTTAAGAAAGATAGCAAAAAAGAAAAAGCCGAGCATGAAAAAGATGCTATCAAGGATGACAAAAGCAAAATGAAAAAACTTGATAAAGGCGCTCCTTCAGAGAAAAAAGATGCTGAAAAAAAGGATCTTAAAAAAGACATGAAGTTCGACAAGGATTCTGAAGAAAAGATGAAGGCTGGCTATAAAGATGGCAAAAAGAAAATGAAAGCCGAAATGTCTGATAAGCAGAAGTCTGGTTTAGATAAAAACAAAGACGGCAAGATCGATAATAAAGATTTTGAAATGCTCCGCAAAAAGAAGAAAAAGTCTGATGCAGGATACGGCGGCAAAGACATGGAAAAGAAAAAAAAGTCCTACGCTCAAATGCTTACGGATATCGCTGCTAAAAAATATAGCGATGGAGTATAAATATACCACTACATTTCAAGCTCCCTTAATTTCTTGTGAAATTAGCGAGGCTTCTTTGATTTCTAAAGCGTCTTTAGAAAATCTAGCACCTTTAGTGCCTGACAACATCAACTATGATGAAAACGTAGATTTGATGGGTGTCGCATTTAATGCTGCGGTAATTAATCAATTTAACAAAAATGGCGACGGGATGGATACATCTACAGCCATCAAATATACTGATAAGTTTATCCATAAGCCTACAAATATAGAGCATGATAAACAAAAGATTGTTGGCCACATTGTTTCTGCTGGTTACAGCAGGTTTGGATCTAGCGAGTTAATGGGTGAAGAGGAGGTCAGAAATGTTAAAGAACCTTTTAATATCTCTCTAGGTGCTGTTTTGTATAAAACAATAAACCCAAATTTTACTAATTTAATAAAAAATTCTTTAGATTCTGAAAGTGATAAATATCAAAAAGTTTCTGCTAGTTGGGAAGTTGGATTCAATAGTTATGTTTTAGCTGTTGGTAGCGATAAATTAAGTGAAGCCAGAATTATATCTGATCCCGAAGAAATAGCTAAGTTACAAGGTAATTTAAGAAGTTATGGCGGTAATGGTAAGACCGACAAGGGAGAGAAGATAAACAGATTAATCATGGGTGATATATACCCACTAGGTATTGCTTATACCTTAAATCCAGCAGCAGATGTGAAAGGCTTATATTCGAAGCCTCCTGAAAAAACTAAAATATTTATAAACGATAAGAGGGATAAAATTTCACAAAATAATAATTTAAATGTAAACACACAAAAGAACATTATCGATATGGAACTTGAAAATACTCTAAATGAATTGAAGGATCTTCTAAATGAGAAGAAATTCTCAAAAGAAGCTGTCGCTTCTATGACTGATACCTTTGCAGATGCAATCCGTCAACGGGACGAACAGTACCGTAAGGATATCGAAGCAGAGAAATTGGCAAAAGAAGATAAAATTAAAGAATACGAAGACCTTAAAGCTTCTGTAAAGGCGCTTGAGGAAAAACTAGGAAGCGCTAGCGAGCGTATTTCTGGTTATGAAAATGAAGAAAAAGCTCAAAAAGCTGTCGCTTCGTTTAACACTCGTATGGACCAAATTGACGAGAAATTCGAACTTGATGATCAAGATCGTGAGTTTCTCGCCTCTGAACTGAAAACTTTAGATGATGATGCTTCTTACGAAGCTTTCGCTTCTAAGCTTGATGTTCTTTGGAAGAACAAAAACAAAGAAGTCCAAGAAGAATTTAATTCTCAAATTCAAGCTCGTATTGATGAAGAAGTAGCGAAAAAGCTTTCTAAAGCTTCTGTTGAAGAAGTCGAAATTGGAGAAGCTCTTGACGCTGCTGAACCTGTAGATGCAGAAGTCTCTAATGCAAATGAGGCTGTAGCATCTAATGAACCCTCTTTGCGCGATAAGTTTAAATCTGCTTTTTCTCGCGAAAACATTGAAATTTCTTAATTTAAAACAAACAAAATTATGGCATTACGTATTCTACCATTCAGACAATATTCTGATCATGACGTTGTGAACATGTATGCGCTGAAAGATGCGGATATTCTCACAAGCACTACTGACACAGGCGCTGGCGATGCTGGCGTTTTCGTGAAAGTACACGACGGAAACTTCGATAACGATCCAGTAACCTATCAAACGAATTCTTACTTAGGTAAGAGTGATTATCCGTTTCTTGGGACTGCTGATATGTATCCTGAAGTCAATATTAAGATCACTACCTCTGCCTCTGGGAATGTTCCCTTGGGTATGACACTGTATCAAACTGCAAAAAACGATGAGAACGGCGAGAAGCTGCTCTACAATCCACAGAAACAAGAAGAACTGCAAGCGATGCTTCCAGGGCAAGCTGTTCCAGTTGTTACTAAAGGAATTTTCACATTAGCAGCCGCTGCTTTTGATGGAACTACCGCTAGTTACGCCCCAGGAACTGCTATCATTGCTTCTAATAACAACGCTGGAAAAGTTACTGGTGCTGCTCGCGGCGCTGCTAAAGCTTTCGGACACGTTCTTGGAACAGGAACCCGTACAAGCGTTGGTCCTACCACTGATCAGTTTGCTGGTGATTACATCGTCGTTTCAATTGACTGCAACTAATAAATAGAAAGGACTTTATAACATGAAAATTACTTTAAAAAGAACTCCAGAACAA
>Ga0181399_1000911_pt1 | contig 10702 bp, 15 predicted proteins | sample 22SPOviralmetaG_FD_130128 | JGI IMG/M metagenome (GOLD analysis project Ga0181399, IMG submission 130128) | Marine viral communities from the oligotrophic San Pedro Time Series (SPOT) site, San Pedro Channel, CA, USA - 22 SPOT_SRF_2011-05-21 | ecosystem: Environmental > Aquatic > Marine > Strait...
GAAGACTGCCCGACAATGTTGTTGATCGGGGAGGTTATGTGGCGTGAGTCAGTGTACTCACACATGGACTTAAATGAAGAGAAGCTTTGGGCTCGATTTGATGAGTATACGATTAGGCCAGACAAAAGACGTATATGTTGGCTTCAGTTGAGCTCGCAGGATGACCGCCTGTGACTCTGTGGCGTTTGGGACTGGAGCGAGCCAGAACGCGGCCTGCGTCACCTTCACAAAATACTTTGGCGTACCCGCATTACTCGCGTCCCGCCACTTCGGTAAACGCTGCTCTAGCAACCCCGTAGAGATAGGCTCTAAGTCGTGCCCTTGATGCGTTACCCACAGTATTTTATGCGTGACCGCCCCGCTTGGTGGCTCCAAGTCGTACTCGTAAATGTTAGCGACCGTTGTGACAGGGTCTAGCTCCTGCTGATACACAGGCGCTTTCTCGCACAGCTCGATTGCCGCGGCGCGGATGTTGTTTTCTATTAGGGTGTCAGGACAGCCCGGCACCATCGGCATTATTTCAGGGAGCAGCGTCTCGTAAGTTGTAGCCATAGTTATACTCCCGGCCTTGCGCTATCAGCGTTAGGGCTCGTCACGACATCGATCTGCCCCTTACCCGCAACAGCCGTCGTAAACAACTGGTAGTGACCACCTGCGCGCTGAGCGTTACCTGCGTACTCAGAATCTTTCATGAAAGCCATGTATAAGACGTAATTCATTACGGCTGTGCCGAAGATGTCAGGTATTGCAAGGTTGTCACTTGCGCCGACAGTCGCTGGGTTTGCTGAGTAAACGATCTCGATGTAAGCGTTACCACTTACCCCAGGATAGACGTAGTAGTTACGGGGGTTCTCATCGTTATAAATATAATGCTTCACTTGAGTCCCGTGTTTTGCATCCCCAGTTACAGCCGGGTCATGCCAGCTAGGGGTCTGCGCGTCCAGAATCTCCTCGGAAACTAGTCTAATAGTTCTGCCGCCCGTTCCATTTGACGCAGCGGACATGTTTCGAACAACCCGAAGCAACCGATTGCCTGAGCTAGGAATGTCCTGCTTAGTACCAGTGGCAAGTGTGACGGTGGTGTTAGTAGCAGTAGAGTCAGGTTTAATCAGCGCAATTTCACGCTGCGCGTCATTAACCCACAGTATTAACTCAGCCTCGGGCCATCGAATGCCACTGGCGTCCTGTATCACCGATTGCACTCTGTCTATAACGCTTGCTACTGTGACACTCATATAGACCCTTCGCTTTAAGAGTTAAGAGCTTGCTCCCAAGCCTCTTCACGTTCTGTCGTAGTGACAGAACGCCCTGCATACTTGTTTACGACGGTAGCTTTTGGCGTTCCATCTGCTTTGAAATCACCAGGGTTCGCCGCCTCGATAATATCTTCCATAACTTGAGCCAACGTCTTCTCGGCCCCGGTCTCTTCTTCCGGTGCAGCTACCGGCGTTTCTTTTAATGAGTCCGACACGATGTCCGCGCCCATTACTAGCGCAGCTTTACCAATCTCCTCGCCTACTTCACGAGGTACGCCAGCTTCGAATAGCACTACGGCCCCAGACAGAGTGGCGACTCTGAGAGGCTCCTTGCAAATAATCTTCATGAAAAATCCTATTTAGTCTTAGTGGTGTATTTTTTGCCGTTCCAAGTAAAAGTCTTGTAGCCCTTTTTTCTTGCGGCTGCGAAAGCAGATCTAAAGTCCTTCGCCGCTGTGGAATCTTTTCTAAACGTCTTATAAGTGCCAGCCTTGGTCTTCACGCCGCCCGTAACATCTTGTGACTTGCTTTGCGCGACAGCCCTAGGATTACGCTTGCCCCCTTTTGTTTCGGGTGCCGGTGATGCATCGTAGTTACGATTAGTCTTTGTATTTGCACTTCCAGAGCTAGCAGCAGCTTTTGCAATTCCGCTGGAGTACCTCTTGGGTGATCTTGGTTCAACCCTCGCCTTAGAACGAGTAGCTGCTCTTCTTTGTCTGCGTCTAGTACCAGGATTCATATAGCTATCCTTAAAAAAGCCCCCCGAAGGGGGCGATCATTATTACTGAGCGGTATCGAGGCAGATGACTCCAAAGTCTTCTACGCCGCCGTTTACGTCGCTGTTGTACTTAGGCTTGCGAAGACCGAAGATCTTGCCTACCGAAATACCCAGCTGGTTACCGTAGTCAAAGGTATCTTCTACGATATCGGGCAGACCAATGTCAGCCATAGCCAGTGCTTGAGCGCCGACAAACAGGGCTCGTGCTCCGTCGATGTTTGCGTCCGCGCCCCACTTGTAGCCAGCTGCACCAGCGTTGCTAGAAGCACCGGACGTTGCGCCTTCGGTTGAAAAGACGTGTCGGAACTCATGGACCATGACGCCATCAACCATCAGGCTAGAGGAACCAGCAAACAACTCGTTGTTGGGTCCACGAACACCTGCGTTACGGACGTTAGCTAGGAAGTCTGAGTCCAGCTTCAGACTAGCCATCTGCTGTGGAGTAACAAACAGGTGGAACACCTCTTGGTTACCCGCAGCTCGCATACCACGAATAAAGTTATCCTTGGCGTAAGCCTTCAGATTCACAATGTGGCTATAAGCAAGCTTGTCCGTAGCTGTGATTGCAGTCGTGTCACCAGCTAGAAGGTTTGAACCGCTGATGCGTCGGTGCCGGTTGGTGGTAGGAGCAGAGACATCTGAAGCAAACTCCAGGTCTACCAGCTCGTGTCCAGCAGTACCGGAAGTAGTTCGCAATCCGCCGTTAGTCTTCGACGTATAAGCAATACCTGACAACGTCAAGAACGCCAGCTGGTCCATACGGTCAGCCATGGCATATGCCAACATGTCGCGTGAAGTCTCACGGAAGTTAACGATCGTCTTCTGATCGGCAACTCGGCCAGCAATACGGTTCGCGAAGCGCAACTGATCCAGCTCAATGGTGATGTCATACGCGCGGAGGGCTTCTTCGTTACCTTCCAGAGTATTGTCACCAGTGATACCGTCTCCAGTCATGTCAGCGAGCAGCGTCAAGTTAGCCTTGGTGCCTTTCTCCGACTTGGTAAGCTCAGTAATCCGCTGAACAGCAGCGTTCTGACCAGTACCAGCGAACTGGTTAATGAAAGAAGCGTTACGAGCAACGCGCCAAAAATCACGGGACCACGCCTGAAGCTGGTCACCCGAGAGTGTTCCAAAGTTAGTATTAGCCATTTTTTGGCTCCTTTAGTGCATAGATAAAAGTTGATGGCACAGCGCCACCGTTTTTAGCCGACTTAAAGGAGCGGCTAATCCGTATCTCCGTATCGTGGAGCGACGAACTAGCGCTTATTAACGAGGGGCGACCTCGGCTTGTTTTACGCCTGTGCAGGCGAAGACGTTTTTAGCGTGACCGACACGATCAGATATCGTTCTGATGGACGAACCTATCATGTATATTAGCGTGGGTAATAATATGAAGCAAGCCATTTATACCCTGTAACTACCACGATTCTTCTTCCTGCTTACAACAGTGGTGTTGCTGCTTTTGTTGTTTCGTGGATTACCATCTTTATGATGCACGTCTTTCTTGTCACCTTTTTTAACCTTTCCTTTTGCTAAAGCAGCTCGGCGCGCTTTGTTGCGGGCGGCACGACGCTTCTTCTCCGCGTCTGTCTTGTGATACTCGTACTCTTTTTTGTAGTTACGCGTGTTAGCCATGGCCTCACCTGTGTCGAGATGTTTTCTTTGCAATCTTCTTCGGCTGAGAAGAAAACTGCTTCCCTTTGGCGGTGTCAGCACGCTTCTTACGGGACGTAGCGGCGTATTCTTTCTTACTTAGAGACTCACGGGCTTTTTTCGGTAAGTACCGCTCGCCGGTAGCCTTGCTGCCCTGGGTGCTGTTCTTCCCGCTCTTAGTGCCCCACTTCTCTTTTGTCCACTTTGAAAGAGACTTCTGAGCTTCTGTCTTGGGGCCTGTATAACCCCCACCGGATTTTTTATACCGCTGCGTAGCCAGTTGCGCCTTCCTAGCGCTCCACTGCCCCGGCTTCCCGCCTTTAGAACCAGCTTTTACTGATGCAACGATGCGCTTCCATTTCGGCTCATCTTTTCGGGCCATTGGTTCAGTAGCTCCTGCGCTTGGCCTTGGCTTTGGGCTTAGCCTTTGCCTTTGCCTTGGCCTTAGCTGCCGCTGCGCGTCCTGCTTTCGTGTACGGATACTTCTTTCCACCTACATTTGGCATAGCTAGCTCCCTTTTTTCCACTTGTTTGAGGGTGATTTAGTCTTGCTGGGTGACCATTTGACCTTGTCGGCCCAATACGCGGCTGACATCTTTCCTTTAGCGATGTTTTTACCGTGACGTGACTTAAATGCCTTCCTCTGCCCCGCCGTTTGGTTGGTTTTGACGCCCTGTTGACCAAAACGAATGGTTTTGACCTGATCACCTTCCTTCGCCACCACGATGTGCGACTTTTTCGGGTGAGACGGGGTGCGTTTCGGCTTGTTGAAGCCAGATACACCCGCTCGCTTTAGTCGAGAGTCTTTTTCACTAGGCATTACAAGAGATCTCCTCGCAATCGTTTGATGGTTGCATCAGGAAGCGCGTTAAACTCGTCTTCCGTCATGTTGCTAATGTCCAACGCCTTCTCCCCGCGTGCAGCAGAGCTCTCCCCAGGTAACTCGGGCGGTTGCGACTTAGCTGCTTTGAGCTTTTTGTTTACCTCGGCCCGCTTTTTGGCAACTTCGTCCTGCATAGGAGCCGCTGTTTGCGTCAAAGTGGACTCCTGCGCGACATCAGTAACCAAATCGTGGTCCTTAATGACGAAACTGGCAGCTTTTGACAGTGCGTCTACCGCCTCGAAGCCCTGAACGATGAATGCGTCGCGCAAATCGATGACTTCTTGAGTGAAATCGGCGTTATATTCGGCGGCGTTCTGATCAAACACCGGGAAATTAGCCTCTAGCTCGTTCGCAGCAGCCTGTAACGCGGTCGCCTGTGCGTTTTGCGACACTGTTTGCTGCATCTTCTGGCCCATGTCGAACTCAAGCTGGGTTTTTTCGGCGGTACGGATCTGCTGTCGGAGCTGCACAGCCTCTGCTTCCTTGCCGTCGAGCAGTAAGTTCATGTACTCGCGCTCTTTCGCGTCAAAGTCATAGGAATCAGGCGCATCCGCAGCGGGTTCTTGCGCTTTCTTCATGTCCTCAACCTGCTTCTGAAGCGCTTTTTGCTTCGCAAGCACCTCATCTAGCCGCGATTTCGGCACCATGGGCTTACTAGTAGTAACGTCGGGCTCCTGGGCGGGCTCCGGCGCTGCTTCTTCAGCAACAACTTCTTCAGTTTCCTCGGCTACGGGCTCCTCTTCGGCTGCCGTTTCCTCTGCTTCTTCGGCTTCTTCGGCTTCGGCGACTACCTCTTCCTCGACCGCTTCCTCAACCTCTTCGGCTTCGGCAACCGGCTCTTCCGTGGGCTCATCGCCCAAACCGAAATTCAGATCAAGTGTTTCATTCTGCTCTGTGGCTTTATCGGCACCGGGCATAGCATCAAAAACGGTGTCGAACTGATCGGTTGGGGTATCTTTCTTCGCCATAAGGCAATCTCCTATTGGGGGTTACGAAAATTCGGTACATCTGTTTGCTTCGGACGGGCTGCTTGCTTCTTGGCTGATGTCTGCATAGCCGTAGCAGCCATACGCGTTGCAGCATTCGTTTCCGACTGACTGCGACGTGTCTCGTTTGTAAGGTCAGCAAGCTCGCGTCGTAACATCAGCTCCTGTTCCTTCATACTCATCTTGCCTTGCAGCTCAGCGACTCTGACCTGCGGATCAACCTCGGCGATATCCTGAACCTTGGCAGCGTTGAGTGCGGCTTCGGTCTGCGTCTTCTTAACGTCTGCGTCGAGCTGCGCGATCTCAAGCTGCAACTTCTGAATAGCCATCTGTTGCTGCATCGCCATAACCTCGGCCTGCTCCGGTGTAGGCGGCTCAGCACCAGTAATCTGACGGATACGCTTGGCGAGCTCACCCTTCTTGGCGAGGTGGCTATATTCAATAATCGCGTCATCAGGAATAGCCACGCCCACTTGGCGAAGGTTGAGGGCTTCAGCGAACTGAACCTCATCAAACGAGTCGCGCGCAGGTGCAGTAGCAATAACTACGTCGTACTCACCAAGGGTCAAGTCATTGAGAATCTGACCTTCGGGGGTCATCTCGTTAACTACCATAGGCTCTCTAGGTTTCAGCGGGTCACTGTCGTCTGTGACCATAATGATGCGCTGCTCGGTATAGAACGCTTGCACCAGATCGAGCACCTTTTCGGCTAGGTACTGTCGGGACTTACGCAAGTTATCTAGCGGCACCTGAATCATTACCACGCCACGATTCTGCTTGGCTTGTATAGCTACGCCCGACACTTCGGCGCTGTCTGATCCCAACATGCTGTCGTTGATGCCAGAAATCGTCTTAATGTTGAGCGCTGCCTTCTGGCTGATACGGTCTAAGCCGGTCGGGATCTGGTTGGGTTGGATCTTTGTCGGCGGTGATGAGCCACGGTTGTATTCGACAACCAGGCCCGTCTCTGCGCCATGCTCTTCCAAGTCGTCAGCGGACATACCTACCAGCGACCCGCTCTCTACCATCCAGCCACTATTAGCTGTGGTATTAACGATATGCAGCTCTTGGCTGGCGATCTTGTTTAGCTGCTCCTGCGGTGAGAGCAAGTTTCGCACCATGCCGAATGGTCGCCCTCGGCGGAAATACGCGAAGAAAGGCACGATGGTGAGATCGTTATACGGGCTCCAGTCATCATGCAGCACGATGTGGTCGCATGTCACAGTCCACCTGACTCGCCGCTTCACCTTACTAATAATGTCTAGACCGTACTGCTTGGCGAACTTCTTGGCCTTAGCGTCAGACCAGTTCTCTGGTACATCTCTCGTGTCGCCTGTATTAGGGTCCACGTAGCAGTCAACACGGTGCATGCGTTTGTGCTGGCGCTCGATGACTCGCAAGGATCTGACGTTGCGGTACTCGTCTTCGCCGGGCACACCTGCGCCGAAATAGTCGTCTGCAGAGTCTGTATCACCGAAACGATTCTCCTCGTACTCGATGGAATCCCTGCCGAATCCAGACCCGTTCTCAGCAATGAAGCGCAAATCCTCGGCCTTCTTCTTGCCGTACAGCTCTTCGATCTCGTCCAGAGTCATCCACTTAGTCTCGAATACTTCGTTCCAGCTCTTGGGGTCTGAGTCCTTGGCGTCTGGGTCAATCAGAATATCGAGTGGGTCTTTGGCGGTTATGCGAATCTCGCCTTCAACGTGATCGCTGAAGTCCATGCGGACATCAAAATAGCCACGGCCATCGAGGATCAAACCGTCACTAAATACCTGCTGCTCGACCCAATCTAACTTGTTGTTGTCAGCAATCTGCATGTACAGCTTGGTCAGGGTCTGGGCAACGTCCATTTCTCCTGCACGGCGAGGCTTAAACTGCACGTCTGCTCGGCGTGTGGACTGCTCGCCTAGTACCGTATTAACAGTTGGCAAAATTGTATTAATAGTAAGAGCTGGTCGCCCTTCATTATCTAGGGCATGCAGATCATCCAAGTCCCACTGATCGCCGCGATAGAAGGCATCGCACTTCTTCGCCATGTCGATATATTCAAGGTGGCCGTTATCACGCGCTCGGATATAACGATCCCACTGCTTAGAAGCTACTTCCTGTTGCTCAGCCGCCGTCATCCTTGACAGTTTCTTTTTATAACTCATGCTATGCACTCATCGCTGATTTTGAGGCACGCTCTGGCCCCACCATGTGTTCCAGTCGATCTCGCCAAGAGGGCGGCTTTACGACTGGTGCTTGGTACGTCGAAAACTCGGACATCATCAGACCGAGCCATGCAAGTGCATCGACTTGGTCATCGTGGACCCCATTGGGGAAACGCAGCATCTCTGCTATCAGTGGTCCAGTGAAAACTTCATTCCTGGGAAAGAACACCATCCCCTGCTGCATACGTCCCTGTATCGCTCTAGCTCTTGCTTCCTTATCGCGGCGTCCGGTCTTCAAGTCCTTGAAGTACGCCTCGTACAAACCACGCTCTCGGACACGTTTCTCTAGAAACGGCCCCAGTGCCATCTCGATATGGCCCTTTTCGATTCCTACGATGCTGGGCTTCCACGACTCGTAGAGGTCTAGGATCTGCTCCACCAATTCAAAGCCATCGAACTTCCCGCGCACTACATCAATTACAAACAGTCGATCCTGCTCGTCTACGCCGATAACCATGCCGACTGAGAAGTCGTTACGATCGCGCTTACCAATCGCCAAGTCCCATGCTGCGTAGTAGCGCATCTGGTTGTAGTCGAGATCCTCTGGGTCGTAGTACTGGATCATCTGACGTGTGAAATAGTCACCGTCATCGGCCACCGGATTCTGCTGGTAGAGGGCCGACCAATCTCTCGGTCCAACGGCTCTCTGTATCTGTTCGAGAGCTGGCACGTCGTAGCGTTCGGGATGCAGGGCCTCTCCGTACTGCCTGAACTCTTCGTCTTCTTCTGCGATGGCTGGGTATTTAACGACGGCCCACTCGTCTCCGCCTTCCGCCCCGGCTTTGAGTAGTCGTCCAGCCAGATCGTCATCGTGCCACCGAGTGAGAATGACCAGTACGCCACCGCCAGGAGCGAGGCGTGTATAAGCAGTCGACGTATACCAGTCCCAGTTAGCGTCGCGATTATTCTGACTTTCAGCGTCTTCACGGTTCTTTACAGGATCGTCGATGACAAGGACGTGTGCGCCCTTACCAGTGATACCGCCACCGACACCAGCAGCAACGTAGCCACCGCCTCCAGTAGTAAGCCATGCCTCCGCACTTTGGGAGTCTTTGTCCAGACGCGTCTGAAAAGCGGTTTTATATGTTGGCTCACGAAGGAGTTGACGGACTTTCCTACTAAAGCCCATCGCAAGCGAACCCGAATACGAACAAGAGATAAATTCATGCTCAGGATGCCTGCCGAGATGCCAAGCCGGGAACGAAACTGACGCCAGCGTACTTTTTCCATGGCGAGGTGGCATAAAGAGCATAAGTCTTGGACTCTTCTTTTCAGCCACGTCGCGACTGAACTGCTCCAGCCGTTGGCAGATGTCTTTATGGACCCAACCAGCTTGGTAATCGGCGTTAAACCGCTCGACAAAAGGGAGGAGACGCTTTCGTGTGAGGATGCGTAACGCCAGCTCTGCTTTAGCTTTTTGTTCAAGTGTGCCCTCCCTCGGCTCCGGTTCGTAGACTTCTGTCTCTGAAAGTTGTGGTGCTGGTAGCGCTTCTGCCATAGCGGCTAAGCAGTAAACGCAGGTGTCGATTATGTCGTTTGCAAACAGCGTTTCTGGCTGCAGTGTTTTGCAGTTAGAACACTCACGTTTAATAATTTCATTCGGCAACAGATGGCTCCAAGTAAGCCGTTTCTTTACCCGCGATCTTGATCAGCTCTTCATCAGACAGGCGTTCTAGCTGCTTAGCCGTTGCGTTTATCTGCACATTTACCTGAGCTTGCGGTTCCTGCTGCACGAGGCCGTGCAACTTAACCAGTGAATCTGTTGTGTTCTTCATCTCCGTGGCATTTGATGAAGCGGTGTACGCCTCCATATACATGCCGTGAGCATTGGTAATTGTGAACTTCACCGTCTCCCGCGCCTGTTCGCGGAAGTAGTCGAGCGCTTTTTTCATCTCGGGGCGACGCATGGCTTTCAACGCGCAGTCATAGTTCTTGTAACCTGCAGCACGAGACCCTGCCCTGATGGACATTCCTGATGCAACCAGCATGACGAGCTTTTCCTGCTGCACGGTTAATGTTCCATGATGCACGCCCATGTAAGGCATATGCGCTTGGAATTCGGTGTGAGTAAGATCAACCCCGTCTTTAATGGAGTCGATGCTTTCCTCCTGTAGTTGCGCCCGTGATTTCATTTTTTAAATCGTCGTCCAACCAAACAAACATAGGTGCGCGTTCACCCAGGTCAGCTATATCTAGCTCCTGTAGAAACGCCCACAACGAGAGCTCGTAACCACGGCTCTGCAATAGTTCTTCAACGCGTGCGGCATCGTACACAAGTACCTCTTGGCCGCTTTCTCTTAGTCCGATTCCAACAAGGGCTTCTAAAAGCCCCTCTACCGCATACGCTTCAGTGTGATCGGACATACCTATATATTACCCCCACTAATATTTAATCACAAGCGTAGTCGTGTATTGTCTTGACCCACCACCAGAACATGTCAGTGGACAAGGTGTGTCGCATAATGTTGATTCGATACGCAACAAGACGCACGTTCTCCCTGGAGTAACCTTCGTCGTTGTTTAGGCGGTCTATAGATGCGTTGAACTCTTTCTTTCCTGACCCGTCGAGGTGATGAGTCAGCGCTACACCTGATACCGCACACTTGCCATCCTGCAAATCCCACTGCTGCAACACTTCTTCTGCGGTCAACGAGAAACTGTGTGTGTTTCTGCGCGTGCTTCTTAGCTTCGCGAAAAGATTCCTGAGATATGCCTCATGCGAGCCGCCCATGTTTTCGTAGCGTTTGCGGTTTTTCTGCAGCATGCGGCATGGCGTACATTTCTTGCGCCATGTTCCAGTTGGGTATTGCTCAAATTTAGTGTCTGGTAGCTTTTCTTTACACGTCGTACAGATCCGTAATCCCACGGCCTGTCCCTCAAAGTAGCTTACCTAGGAAGATAGGGCCTTAAAAAAATATTGCAAAAAAAAA
>Ga0181399_1000914_pt1 | contig 10660 bp, 7 predicted proteins | sample 22SPOviralmetaG_FD_130128 | JGI IMG/M metagenome (GOLD analysis project Ga0181399, IMG submission 130128) | Marine viral communities from the oligotrophic San Pedro Time Series (SPOT) site, San Pedro Channel, CA, USA - 22 SPOT_SRF_2011-05-21 | ecosystem: Environmental > Aquatic > Marine > Strait...
AAACAATGGGATATTGGTTTGGTACGTCCTGCAGGTGCAAAGCTTAAGACCTTTGGTGGTCGAGCATCAGGTCCAGCACCTCTTGTTGAGTTGTTCAACTTTGTTATCACTACCTTCAAGAATGCACAAGGACGTAAGCTATCTAGCATTGAGTGTCACGACATCATGTGTAAGATCGGTGAGGTAGTTGTCGTAGGTGGTGTACGTAGGTCAGCCATGATTAGTTTATCTAACTTGTCAGATGATCGTATGCGTCATGCTAAGTCAGGTGCATGGTGGGAGAATGACCCACAACGTGCCTTAGCTAATAACTCTGTGAGCTATACAGAGAAGCCAGATGCTGTATCCTTCATGCGTGAGTGGACTGCACTGGTAGAGTCAGGAAGTGGAGAGCGTGGTGTATTCAATCGTCAAGCAAGTAAGAAGCAAGCTGAAAAGAATGGTCGGCGTGATCCTAACTATGAGTTCGGGACTAACCCGTGTAGTGAAATCATACTTAGACCGAATCAGTTTTGCAATCTCACTGAAGTTGTGGTACGTGCGACAGACAGCATGGAAGATCTTGAGCGTAAAGTTAGACTGGCTACGATTCTGGGAACCATACAATCCACCTACACCAAGTTTCCATACTTGCGTAAGGTGTGGAACAAGAACACAGAAGAAGAGCGTCTGCTGGGTGTGTCACTTACAGGGATAATGGATAATTCCTTGATGACTATTAAGAATAAAGGCTTGGAGAAGACTCTTGAACATCTTCGTGGGGTTTGTGTTTCTACTAATGCTGAATGGGCTGACCGTCTTGGTATACCTGTTGCTGCTGCAATTACATGCGTCAAGCCTTCGGGCACGGTATCGCAATTGGTGGATAGTGCCAGTGGCATACATGCTCGCCATAGTCCCTATTATATCCGTACTGTGCGTGGTGATAATAAAGATCCCCTAACACAGTTCATGTCTGATCAAGGTATTCCTAATGAGCCTTGTGTCATGAAGCCAGATCAAACAACAGTATTTAGTTTCCCTGTGAAGTCTCCGACTAAAGCAGTGGTTACTGAAGATATGACAGCCATTGAACAACTTGAGACTTGGCTGATGTATCAACGACATTGGTGTGAGCATAAACCCTCAGTAACAATCAATGTACGTAAGGATGAGTGGTTTGAAGTAGGTGCCTTTGTGTACAAATACTTCGACGAGATGTCGGGCGTATCCTTCTTGCCTTACAACGAGCACACTTATCAACAAGCACCTTATCAAGAAGTAGATAAGGATCAGTATAAAGACTTGCTTTCTACTATGCCATCTGCTATTGCTTGGAGTGAGCTGGCTAACTACGAGAAGGAAGATAACACAGTCTCAATGCAGACAATGGCCTGTACAGGTGATGTCTGTGAGATGGTAGACATAACATAAGGAGATAGATATGTTTGAAGTAATGACGTTCTTAGCAGGTGCTGTGATTGTAGCAGACCTTGTTATTCCAGTGGCATTAGAAACAATTTCAGGGTTGTTCTAATGTATGTTCTAGTGCTCATAATGTTCTTTGAAGATAGGTATAAGATCCAAGGTCATCATACGTTCTTTCCAAGTCAGGTTGCTTGTCATGAGTTTGCAGCTCCACTTAAAAAAAGACTTATGGACACTAGACCTTCACCTAACTCTGATGTAAAATACTATTGTTTTGAAGTTCCAAAAGAGGTTTAAATGAAATACGACCCAGTAAACAGCCCAGCACATTACAAGTTAAGTGGTGGTATAGAGTGCATTGATTATATTAAACAGGTACTAACCCTTGACCAGTTCATTGGTTACTGCCACGGTAATATGATCAAGTATCAACACAGGTACATGTACAAGGGTAACCCTGTTCAGGATATGGAGAAAGCAGAATGGTATCTAAACAAAATGTTAGAGGCAATGGAGGAAAAACACAAATGAGGCCATACGAAGAGGGTATAAAGGACTTTAGGGAAGGCAACTTAGGCAATCCTCATAGACCAAATACCAAGCAGGGCAGGGAGTGGGAGATGGGCTTTAACAAAGCCTACTTCCGTAACCTTGAAAGGGTTAAGCTTAATGAACAAAAACAAAAAGAGTCTTGAAGAAGAGGCCAAAAGTTACAGGCAGAAAAAGATAAAGCCACCGCTTAAAAACAAAGCACTTACTTCTCGTAGGTACTTAGCTGGTCAAGCGATGGCTGCGTTGTTGTCAAGATCTCCAGGGCATGTTCACAAAGGAGATATAAAGCGTGAGTCATATGATTGGGCTGACTTCATGTTAGAGGATGATGATGAATAACAAAAGGGGGCTCTAAGTGGCCCCCTTAAGTTTATTCTAATCCAAGATCTTTTTTTAATTTCTCTTCGTTATCAGCGAAGTTTTCTACTAGGTCTTCTAGTAACATTAGTTGATTTACATCTAGTGTCCACATATCTTTTTCATTTATTTTAAAATAATCTAAGGCTCTTCGTAGGTCTGCTTTCTTACCTTTATTCTTTACGTTAAAGATAAGCTTGGTCTTTTTTTCTTCTGGATCAATAGACCTATCTAAGGCTTCTAAAGAATCCTTCTTAGCTATGGACAATATGTCTGTAAGAGTGTTACGTTTCTCCCTTAAGGATAGACTGTCCCACTGACCACTATCGACTACAGAATCTGCATAGATTTCCAAACGTGGACGGACATACCTATTAAAAACATTAACTGCTTCGGGAGACTTACTCCTTATCTCAGTTTGCCACTGAGGTTTACCAACATCATTATACAGTTTTTGAATAGTGGTTGAAGGCAGCACTTCCCTGTAACCAGAAAGTCTGCCAATAGGGACTTGACCAGGTTCTCTTGTAAGAGCTTGTTCCTTCTCTGTCGTAGCCATACCGACACGACTCTTCATCTTATCTGGATCAACAGAAGCATCAGCTAATACCTCAAAGATCTGATCCATGTATCTAAGGGAATCATTGACAACTTTATTACCCTCTTTCTTATCAACTACTTTATAATCCTCTCCCCTAGCCATAGCAACAGCTTGGTTGATTGGGTCAAACCTTCTAGTAAAACCTGATACGTGTTGTGAAGTTAACTCTCCAAGAAACGTCCCAGCTACTTCTAGAAATTCTGTATCTTCAGCTTCACCAGCAAGGTAAAAAACTTTACCTACTATACCAAAAGCTTCTCCCATATCGTCAGTTAAAGCACGAGTACCAAAGTTATCTCCAAAAGCTACAAGAAGATCTTGTGGTACTGACCCATCACGTATTGCATGAGCACCCATACGACCTACAAGCATTGGAACATTTCTTGGATAGTCGTAGAGGTAACTTTTTACAGCACCAAACTCATCTCTATCTTCATACCAAGCAAGCCCTTCTTCTAAGTTATCTATCTGAGATGCTGTTGCTATCGCTACAGTTCCCCAACCTACAGCTGTTTTAGTACTGAGATCCATTGTATCCCTAGTAACAATATCTTTACCACCAGCTTTAATTGTATATTTATTAAGTAAACTTAAGCCAGAGTGATCTAACATAAATGCAACACTATTATTCCAGAATTGTCCAAACGGAGCTAATGCACCAAGCACAGGCACTGACCTAACGTTTTCAATTATGTTTGCAGTTTGACCTACTAGATCGTCTTGACTACCAAATTTTTTAGAGAAGGTATTCCTTAGTGCATTTTGTACAGCTCTAGCTTCAAGTTCAGCAAACTCTTTGAATGCCTCTGATCCTGGCTCAGATAACAAACCGACAAGATTTGGATCATCCATAAACTCATGATAGGTTTTGTTATACTTAAGTCTAATTTCTCTATCCAAAGAGTATTGAAACTCTTGCGTTTTTGTCAAAAAGTCTTGAGCTTTAACACCGTAAGCTGTCTCAAAAAAGTTACTAAATTTTTGATAATTACTTTTGTTTGGAATCTCTTTTGGGTTGAGTTTAAACTCATCTAAAATACCTTTGAGTTCTACTCCACCATTAATATATCTAAACAACTCTTGCTGTGCACCTGGACGAATAGCAAGATAGTCCATAACAGATTCATAAGTCCCGTAAGCATCAACCATATTACGTACCTTCTGTCTTTGAAGGCTCATCATTTGAGTAGCTAAATTTTTGTATTTAAGTGCATTTACACTATCACCCTTTAGGGTATTAAACACAGAACCACCACCATACAGAGCAGCACGAATCATATCAGATGCACTTTGATTTATTGTTGCAGCTTTCCAACCAATAGCGTTTAGGCCTGTGGTTCCAGGATGAGTAACAATAGCTCTTACTAAATTTTCCTGTACGTTTACTAAACGTTCACCAAAAGTTTTCTTTATTCCTTTTTCTAAAGGATCTAAAGTTGCCTTAGCTGCTTTTTCTGCAGGTGTTTTTTTAGGGTCAAGCCCCATAGCCTGAAGACGTTTAGCTATCTGAGACTCTACGTTTAATCGTTGACCTGCCTCACTTGCAGTCTTTGCACCGATATTTAAAAAGTCTTCAAAAGAAAAATCCTTAAGTTGATCTGAAGAATCACGAAGTATCTCATAAGCTTCTTCTACAAGTTTTTTATTTTGTGATGGCATATCTTCAAGTGCTTCTTTAATATATAAAGAAACCTGCATGTCCTCTGGTTTTTTATAGCCAGCCTTACTTAGTACAGAGGCTACACCATCCCAACCCTCTTCTTCACTACCAATAAAAAACTTCAAGGCAAACTCGGTGTCGTAATCTACAGAAGTCTTAGGGTTGTCAGAAACCTTAGTAAGTTTTTTACCTTCCTTAACCATCCTAGCCCAAGTAGTTGTTCTTTCTTTTAGTTCAAAAAGTTCTTGAGCTAACTGTTCAGAAGATAGTTTTTGTAATCCCTCAAACTTTTTAACTTGACCAGCTCTATGTAGTTGTATTGAAGCTAGAGGTATGGCCTTCTTGTTCTTAAGATACACTAAACCAAGTTGTGTTGCTCCACCCAATGCACCAGTAGCTGTAGATATACCAGTTTGAAAGGGGTCTATCTCCTCTTTAAATCCAGATATAACTTCTGCTTTTTGTTGTGCTACATCGAGTGCACCAGCAGAGACCATATCAAAACCAAGAGAACCATAGATAGATTTTCTATCCGCTTTATCTAATATAGCTTTAGTCTTAGACTTTTTTAGTGCCTCTTGATAAGCTCTTTGAGTAACTTCAGTTTGAACTTTAGCTGCAGCTTTTTTACTGCCAGTTCTTTTTAACTCTTTTGTTGCTGCCTGTCTACCAACCCTAAAGGCTAATTCTTTAGCTCCCTGTACAGCAGTTTTACTGGCACCTATACTAAAGAGCTTACCCGCACCAAGAGATACTATATTAATTGGGTCTACAATAAGTGCTCTAGCGTAGTCGTATACAGCATCAGCTTTTTCTCCAGTGGTTCTGTCTTTACTAAAGGCACCACCCAAAGAGTCAAACAATTTGTAAGCATCTTGTGCAGCTTTACGTTTGTTAGCTAACTTAGCATCATCACCAGTGTTTAAAAAGGTAAGCTCACTTAAGGTTATTAACGACTGACCAGAATTAAAGCCACGCATATGATTTACATAGTCATTAATAATGTCTTCTTTATCATTCTCAGAGGTATCCATACCATGTCTCTGGGACATGTACCGTTCAATAACTTCAAAGTTATCATCAACAGATAAGGTTTCTACAAGACCTTTACCCTCTGTTTTTGTAGGTTCAAATCCTTCAGGTACAGGTTGCGTATCTTCTATAACTTCATCATCCAACTCAGTTGGAGTCGAAATAGCCCTTAGTTTATCTGCGTAGCTGGTCACTATTAAATCTCCGAAAGAGTGTCTAAATAAGTTTGATCAAGACCAAAACCTAAATCGTTTGTAAATACAGCGGCTGCTAGTCCTCCCCTAGCAATAAAGCTTAATGCTATGCTAGGGTCTAGTTTCATCATAGCTTTATAAGCTTCGTAATTTTTATCGTCAGCTAAAAGATCTTCTATCTTTTTAATTTCTTTTTGTTTTTCTCTAACCTGACCAAGGGTTAAATTCTCACTTACTTGTTGACTATCAGGTATTGTATTATCATAATCACCCAAAATATTAAGTGTCTGAGTTTGTATCTCAGCAAAACTTTCGTCATATCTACCCTGTACAGTTTTTTCCATCTCGTTTATTTGTTGAACTGTATAGTCTTCTTGTTCTGCTAATACTCCAAGGTCAGTTGTAACTCCTAGTGGACCTTCCTTACGACCTTTAATTGTAGGAGCAGAAACACTAGCTTCAATATCTGCACCTGTAACACCCATAATATTAGAAGAGTATACGTCATACATAACATCTTCTAAGTCTTTTGGACTAAAGATCTTACCAAGTATTGTAGACTCTTGTTGTTCGGGCTTCTTAATCTTTGCACCAGTAACAAAGTCCGGTGTAGCTTGTTTAATTAGATCTGCAGCAGATACATCACTAGGTGCAGCATAATTAGCGGCTTGAATTACAGCATCATTAAGGATTGTTTCGTTCAGTCTACCCTCTAACTCAGCAGCTTGTGCAGCTGCAGCTATCCTTAAAAGTTCTTTTGGATTTTCAGACAGTATCCCAAGAGAAGACTCTTTATCCAGACCTTTTGAATCTAGGTAGTCATAAGCAGCTTCAAGTTTTGTGCGAGACTCTTGAACTTCTTGCTGCCTTTTAAGTCCAGACTTCCACAAGTACTCTTGCATAGCATCTGATTTAGACTTAGTATATTCTCTGTTTTCTTTCATCCTATCAGCTAAACCGCCTAAGAATGATCCACCTAAAACTGCACCTAACATATCTTACCTCGCCATTAAACCTTTTGGTTTTACTTCTTCTTCAACTGGTGATTTTTCTTGAGGCATAGCCTCCGCCGTAACAGCTTCTTCAGACTCTTTTAAGAGTGCGTAGCCTTTATCCTGTTGATCTTGTGGGGTAGCTTTGTTGGCAGCAACAAGCATAGCTGCACGTTCCATTGGATCTACCTTAGGTTCTTCAAAAGTTTCTTGATACTTTACTCCAGCTTTATCAGCAGCTTTCATGATAAATTTTCTTACTACAGGCTCTGCAATAAGACTGATGTCAATAGTATGAATACCTTTTGCTACTGCACCAGTCATAATAGAATCACTTAAGTTTTTAGCAGGTACGCCAAAGTCCAGAGCAAAGAAAACATTATCAATAACCTCTTCGTCAGAGATGCGATCTATATGATAACGGATAGCCTCATCAGGATCTGTTATTTGTGGAGGTCTTTCCCAAGGAAAGTTTTTAGGCTCGTCAGTTAAAGACTGTCCAGGAATTGCTCCTTGAAGTGACTGTATCATTACTCTTCTCCTGCGTAGTAGTTAGCTTTAGACACTCTTCTTTCCATCATAGGTTTCCCTGGTCTTAAATACCCCTGTGAAAATATACGAGCTGCTTCTTCTGCAGTTTCAGTTTCTTGTAACTTTTTCATAAACCTTCCTTCAGAAGTGTTTTGGACTTCGTGTACAAAAAAACCAAAAGATGCTTCGTAAGAATCTGGATTTAAATTATTTTCTTTTGACCAAGATTCAAATGCTTTTCTCCTTGGTCCAGTCCACATTGCAAAACCTCTACCACCTTTAGAGCCAGGAACTACAGGTTTTATTTCTTGCAAGTAATTAAACCCGCCTGTTTCATGATCAAAGTTACCTACTATACCTGCAGCTTGAAAATCTGTTAAGCCAAAGACCTCTGATACATCTCCCATAAGCCTTTTACCAACATCTTCTTTGTTAGCATCTTTAGTCATAGTTTTAGATGTATCAGACACAGCAAGATTTTTCTTAGCCTTTGCTAGTTCAGGTGCATCTTCTTCAAATACTTCATTGAGTATTGTGTCCCAACCTTGTTCCCAAGAAGCAACTTGATTAGCAGTACTTTCTTGAAAAGTTCTTTTTACTTTGTTTATTTCACCCTGTGCACTAGGTACACTTAAAGTATCAGCTCTTGCCCTACTTCTTGAAGTACCTAAACCTAAAGCGGAACTAGGACTTTCTATTGCTGCAGTATCTTTACTAAGTAAAGCGTTTTTCTTTTTTCTTTTTCTATCTTGCTGTAGTGACAACGACATGCTTAAGTCCTTTACGCTATATCTATAATTTTTAAGAAGACCTCTGAAAGAAAGTCACCAGTTTTTTGTGTAGCTTCAATCTTAGCCTGTAACTCTGCTGCAGTTATTGTTGCATCAGCAGCCATCTGCTGCATTATAATTTGAGTAGCATTGCTTGCATTACTTTCTGCAGTTTGAAATGCTAATGACATTATGTCACGTTCACGTTGCCATACTGCATCTAAGTTGGTTTGAGTCATAGCATTTATAGTTGCTGCAAAAGAAGCATTACTTTCGTTTTGTGCAGCAGTGTTAAGTGTAGCTATATTTTGTCTCCACTGAGCATTAGCTTGAGCTACCACTAAACTATTCGTAGCATTAAATGTATCACGTTGTTGCTGTAGATTAGAGTTAAACTCACGAATAGAATTTATAGAGTTTGTATTAAACTGATTTACAGAATTAGTTTGTGATGCATTGAACTGTGAGGTCTGTGCAGACAAAGACGAAAAGAACTGTCTGGTCTGATTTTCATTAGCAGCATTAAACTGTGCAGCAGCATTCTCAGCAGCTTGATCAGTAAACAAAGACTGAATGTTTTGTTGAGCTTTAAACATTGCAGTTTGCTGTTCATTATTTAGGTTAGCCATATCCATAGCTAAAAAGTTCTGAGCATTTTGTACTGCAGCTTGTTGTCTGTTGTTTAGGTTAGCCATATCTAAGTTAGCTAAAGAACTAGCTTCTGCCATAACCATAGCTTGACGATTACTTAGGTTAGCAAGGTTCATAGTATTTACTGCACGAGAGTTCTCAAGAGCTATATTCTGCTCTGCAGTAAAGTTCATATTAGCGATGTCACCAATACGAGCTGAGTTCTGAACACGAGCTTGAAATGATTGATCAAACTCTTGACCCATAAACTGTGCACGTTGTTGTGCTGCAAGCATAGCACGTTGTTGACGGTTTGACAAGTTCTGAGCTTCAAATTGTGCAACTGTTTGTGCATCAGCTTGAGCAATGGGTAAAGCAGATTCCATAGCAGCTTGAACTAAAGCTTGTCCAGCCATAGAAGAAGCACCTAAACCACGAGCAGCCATAGTAGCTGTAGCATTACGCATTGCACCAGCAGCCCATGTAGGTGTAGCACCACCTTCAAAGTCTTGCATCAGGCCTTCTAGTTGGCCCTGTACAGTGGCTTTACTTGATGGGGTAGCTTCAGCAGCTTGTACTTGCTCAGTAAATGCAGCAGCCTTTTGTGCGTCTGCAGCACCACTAATTAGTTCACCTTGTTGTAGCTCACGTTGTACAGGATTCTGCATCTTAAATGCAGCACCTTGAGCAGCTTCAAGGTCTGACACAGCAGACTTATCTTGTTGCTGAGCTTGTATTTGAGCTTCTTGTCCTACTTGACCTTGAGCAGCTTGAAGGTTTCTTGTCTCTGCTTGTACAAAAGGAGTAATTGTACCTGCTTGATAAGTGCTTGCGGGAACATAGGTAGGAGCCTGAGCTTGAGCTACTTGTCCTACTGTAGCAGCTTGAGTAGTAGGTGCAGTACCGTACACTTGACCAGCAGTAGGTGAAATCATCTGATCATCAGTAGCTTTCATATACTCTACAGGAGCTTGCATAGGCTGCATAGTTTGTTTTAAAGTGTCTCCAAACATAGGTACAACATCTGAATGATAACCTATAGTATCGCCACCAACAGCAAGACCACGAACCATACCACCACGAGCCATAGCTTGTTCATACATACCCATACGAGCACCTGCTCCAGGGTTTGCCTTAGCAAAGTCGGTAAGTCCAGCTATAGTCTTTGGTCCTTTGTAACCTAAGAATTTTGTAGCTAATTGGTATTTAGCATCTAAGTTAGTATCACCACCTTCAGCATAACCAACTACACCACCTTGTGCCATAACCATCTTAGAAAACCCTGGAGGTACGTAAGTTATAGCCTTACCATCAATTTCAGTTACTGGCAATTGCTGACCTCTTTCATTTGAATACATTACTGTTTGACTCATCCCCGTTGTCGTAGCTGAAGGAAGTGAAATTGTCTGTGGTATAGCACCCTCTATATACCCTGGTGCAAATACTTTAGATTCTTCATCAGCAGTTTCTGATGCTACAGTTGTAGGTCCAGATAAAGGAGCAGCTTTACCTTCTTCATACCCTGGAGGATTATACACAGAAGCACTTTCTCCTGTAAATGGAGTAGGGGCAGGTGAGTAGCCTTCACGATCTCTTAAGTACCCTGCAGCCTTACTTGCCTCTTCATTACGACGAGCTTTTTCAGCAGCTATCCTAGCAGCTTCTGCTTCTGCTGCTTTACGAGCTTCTTCAGCTCTACGTCTTTCTTCTTCAATACGTTGTTTTTCAGCAGCCTCACGTTGAGCTTTTTCAGCAGCTTCACGAAGTCTTTTTTCTTCTGCTATCTTAGCTTCATACTCTTCTTGAATACGTTTTTGTTCAGCTATCTGAGCAAGTCTAGCTTCTTCTTTAGCTTTGTATTTAGCTGCAGCCCTAGCAGCTTCTGCTTCTTTTCTAGCTTTATCTGCTGCTGCTTGAGCTGCTGCTTTAGCTCT
>Ga0181399_1000919_pt1 | contig 10609 bp, 11 predicted proteins | sample 22SPOviralmetaG_FD_130128 | JGI IMG/M metagenome (GOLD analysis project Ga0181399, IMG submission 130128) | Marine viral communities from the oligotrophic San Pedro Time Series (SPOT) site, San Pedro Channel, CA, USA - 22 SPOT_SRF_2011-05-21 | ecosystem: Environmental > Aquatic > Marine > Strait...
AGTGAAATCCTCCAGTCCCAATGGGTCTGGGTCTTCATCTGCCTGTTTCTTCTCCTTGATTGCCTTTGCCTTCTTCTCCCTCTTCTTCTGCTTCTTGGTATCTGAACTATCTTCATTCATCTTCTCAATATCCAGATACTGGGACAAATCGCCCCACTCAAACTCCATAAAGTGGTTGCCGTCAATTGTTCGGGTCTTCTTCTCCCAGACATTAACTCCCATATCTCTACCGAGAAAGTCCCCATCAAAGTCCTTGAATACTCTGACTTCGTTGGTAAAGTCAGTAGGAGCATCAGGGCACTTGATGTAGAAGTGAAAACCCTTGTCAGTCTCGGTGGAATAACACCCACTTTCAACCAAGCGGTTGATTAATTCACTATTACCAAAGTCCTTGGTATCTACATCAACACACCATAGTCCTGGGGTGTGCTTCAGGTAGATGGAGTAGTCGGTAAATGCCTTGTTGGGGTCTTGATGCTTCAATCCGTATCCTCGGCATTGTGATATCTGGGACTGAGTGTATTTGTTTCTCTCCCATTTGGGTTCTTTCTTCATTGACCCATCTGCCTTCTGGGTCTTGCTTACCTTGATACGGCGGTGGGAGGGTCCATACTCTTGCTCCACTAAATCTACCAGTTGTCCGATGTTCATTGCTATATCTATATCTATGTGTATTATCTTTAATATGTTTTTTTCTATATATTTTCTGTAATGGATTTATTCAGCACTGACAACAGATACTAAACGGGTTATACTATGTAATGAGTGAGAATGAGTGGGGGTCCGGCGATTTTCGGAAAACCGATTCGTTTTTGATATCTATTGCCCCGGGTAAATCATTTGCCTGTTAAGCGTAGCAAAAGGTAAGATGATAGGGTATAGGTATTTATAACAAAATATATAGAGTAATAATAAAAATTAAAGTTGAAGTTATAGTATATTATTTCATTGTCATAGGTCCATCCTCCTCTCCTCCCATAGGCACCTTCGGTGGCACAAGTAGTTCAGGTTCAGGTTCTGGGAAAGTCCCTTTCCTAATATCATCTGGGACATACCTATCTTTAACAGGGACTTTAATACCCTTACTTCTTTCTGTATTTGCTTGTGCTGCTGGACCAAGTAATTCTTCATCTTCCTTTACAGGCAGTTCATCTGCCTTATCTGGTGGAGGGTCTCTTTTACAATCACATAGGTAGCAATTATCACTACAACCTAAGCGACAATGTATTCCACAGCGACTTTGCCATACTACAAGTAATAGCGAACCAATTGCCCCTAATATTAATACTACACTACCAGCAAACTGGTCAATGGACATCTTCTCAATCTCAATAACATCTGCCGATTCGCTCATTATATATTAATAAATATATATTTTATTTTAATATATAAATATTAATAAATATGGTCATTACGAACAAACAGAAGTTTAATAAGAAATATGGATTTAAGGCAGATGAAGGGCATTCTATGGCAGAAATATCCAGATTGACTGGTGTATCTACCAATATCTTAAGTCAAGTAATGTCAAGGGGTAAAGGTGCCCGAAAATCCAATCCAGGTAGTGTAAGGAATATGAAGGGAGTTAAAGGGGGAGCAGGGCAAAAGATGTCTGCTACCCAATGGGGTCAAGCAAGGATATACTCATTCGTAATGGGAGGTAAAACTCAATCTACGGCAGATAAAGATTTATGGGAAAAACACAAAGGGAAAAAAAAATCTGTTAAGAGTGTAAAGAGCAATGGTAAAGACGGCAAAAAATACCAAAGGGGAGGGTAAGCGAAGCAACGCATCTACCGATGCTAAAGCATTATACAAACCTTTTAAGAGTGATGTAAAGGGCAAAAAGTATAGTGTCTATGTAAAAAGTGCCTCTGGAGGCAAAAAGAAAATCAACTTCGGTCAAACAGGAGCACAAGACTGGAGGTCTGGCACAGCATCTGCCGAGAAGCGAAAATCATATCGTGCCAGGGCAAGTAAGATTAAAAAGAAAGATGGGTCATTAGCAGTAAAAGATAAGAATAGTGCCAACTACTGGGCATACCACTACTTATGGTAAATATTAATTTATTAATTAACCTTTAGGGTAATAGTAGTTTCTTACAAATACCTTCAAGGTATTGATTTCTACCTGTAAGGGAAATTACCTTAGACTTGAGTTCTTCAAGTTCCTCACTCTGTTCCATAACCTTGGCATCTGCCTGGTCTCGTTCTGCTTCAAATACAGAACTTTCACTTAGGTAATAATTTGCCTTTTCTTCTAAATCATTAATCTTCTCTTCTAATGTGGCAAACTCTTCTTCATCAGGGGCAAGTTCCTCTGTCTTAATAAGTTCAGGGTTTTCAGCAATAAAATCATCAGGCATCTGTCCAACATCTTGTAATTCCTCTGCCTCTGGCATATCAATTACCATTTCATTAACAGGAAAGATGTAATCTACCTTAACCTTATGAAGTCCATTTTCTCCGAAATCAACATCACAATATGTTGGTTTGAGTGTAGTTAATACACCCTCTCCCAGTTTCTTATACTTTCCACCAGTAATCTTAACATTGTCTCCGATTGTAAGTTTCTTGTTCATTATAGTAGTCATTTATATAATTATATCTATGCGTTAATCTTTTAAATAATTTGCCCTTAACCAAAGGATGCTTCGCTAAATTGTGGGGTTGTAAATTGTTGCCTTAACCTTAACACTATGACCCCTTGCGAGTGCCTTATCTTGAACTGCCTTGATTTCCTCTGCTGTTGCCTTGTTAGCGTCAATAGGGACATTATTGAATAACTTTGCCATAAGTGTAGTTGATACACTATGTCCGATATGCTTGGATGAGAAGTTAGAAAGTAAGTGTGAGACATCATTTCTGGTCAATGGTTTTCCAGTTGCCCAAGTGAAAAGATATGTAGGTTCAACATACTTACGCTTCCACAGGTCAATACTCTTGAGATATTGTGTCATTATCTTGGTAAGTTCAAATCCCAGCACAATAGTCCTTGGACCATACTTGGCAGTTGTTTTACCATTATTCATAAGGAACTTCATTTCCCCTGATTTAATGAGTAGGTAATTTTCCTTCTTATCTGCCAATTTTTCATATTGAGACTCTCGTAGGATACGGATTTCGGATAATTCGTTGCGAAAGGGTATTTCAGTATGTATCTTAAACATCATCCAGGCAATCGTGTCCATCCGATTTCCCTTGACAACTGCTTGGGTTTTATCAAGCATATCCAGTATAGTCTGCTTACTAACTTGTGCCATTACCTTTGCCTGATTGGTAGTTGGTTTGCCCTTATTCTTCTCATATTCAGCATTGAGTAAATCTCTCTTTCCTTCATATACCTTTCTAATACTATCTTCACTATTAAGTGCCATAAGTCCAATGATAATACTATTATAATAATTCCTCTGTGTGGTAGGTTTGAAATTACTAATTGATTTATCAACTACTCCTATATCATTTGCCCATCCCATATCAGTCATAGGATTATCAGGGTCATCTCCGATAGTCATAGTATATACTTTATTAATGTTTCTAAGATAAGTTGAAATGCTACTCTCGGCATATGGTTTCCCTCTTTTTTCTCCAAAGGTAATTATATTCTGGCGGATTGTGTCCATTGTTTATATCTACTATTACACATTATAACTTTAAACCTATTTTTTTTCTATAATTGTTTTATAAGTATTTAAAAGAATACTACATAGATAAACTATGAAGAATAATTGCGACAATCGTTGGGGTAAGATTTACACTATAACAAACAAAGACTTTCCGACTCAAGTGTATGTAGGAAGCACAGAGCAAAAGTATTTGGCAAAGCGTAAATATAGGCACAAGTGGGAGTGGGCAAGGGGCAATATGTCATATGGCACTTTATTTACCACTGACAAATGGGAGTGTAAAATTATGGAAATGGAACAAGGGTTAGTAGGCGAACCATTGAGGATGAGAGAGCGAGAATACTATGATAATTACAAGGCACAGGGGTTAGATGTATGTAATCAGAATGTGCCTTGGAGCACACCAGAGGAGAAAAAGGCAAAGGCAAAATTGGCACAGAAGAATTGGTATATGAAGAAGAAGATGTTAGGATAGACCTAAAACAATAAAAATATAAACTCTATAATTTCTTTTAATTTTACAAAATACACTTTATATTTTGTTATAAATCCCTCTACCCTATCATCCGCTCAGCGTCAAGCAACCTTCGGTCAGTCAAAGGTAATTAAAAAGTTCCCTTTTGTCATAGAAAATCGTGCCTGTGAGTTTGATTTTACTTTTTGTTTCTTTTCAAGTTGTTTCTTTACCCTATATGATAATTCTGGGTTAATTTCATATCCCAGATTATTGTTTTCATTTAGCAGTTTAATTGCCATACGGCAAGTTGGTATATCAGCATACTTTTTAATATGTTCAGCATCACTTACAACTTCACTCAAATCATTGTAATCACTACTGGGATATGTTCCACCACATCCTCTACTAAAATGAATAAGAGATTTTGCTTTTAATATTGATACCTCCCGTTCCTTAAGTGATATATTATTTTCCCTTTTTGGTTGTTCCAGATAATCTATTAATTCATCTACATTAGATATTTTGTAATAATCATAATTAGGTGTAATCTCATCCATTGTCTTAAGGGTAATCATTACCTCCTCAGCAAGTGCCTTCTTTACTTTATTTTTAAGATTGTGAATTGGTAATTTAAATATGAGTATAATATCACATAAGTCTTTTTTGGAGTGTGAGGGGTCAATCATTTACTTAATATTATATATTTATTTTTTAAATCTAACGCATAGATATAATGCCACTACAAGATACTGAACCGATACCAGAGAATTACACTCGTGATTGGGTAGTCAATACTACCCAGAGGCAAGATGAAAAGGGCAATTTAATGTGGGAGAAACAATCTGCCAAGGACAGAAAGGCAGGGATTGCCCCTACACCTACACTTAATTTCCCAGCAGGTGGATATTGGCAATATAGTGCTATTAATCGTGATGGACCATTAGTTCGTTCGTATGGAGCAGAATACACTATGTTTGGTTCAGGTAAAGGTGGAGAGAAGGATGAAGACCTTGGACCACAAGATGCTATTGTATTTAATGCTGTTCCAGGTATTTTCACTGATTATAACTTGGGTAAGGATTACACTGGTAAAGCAGATAAAGATTTCAAGGGAATGAAGAAGCAATTGAAATATTCCCGTGAATACCTAAGGAAGATAGAGAGTGAGGCAATCAAGGAGAAGTTTGATGCCTCTATGGCACTTTTAGATACTAATTACCCTGCTGTTTCACAGGTAGATGCTGAGCAAATAAGTAGGGATGAATCATTAGATGATTGGTTTGCCAATAAGCATTTACTATCCAGAGAGGATTATGCTTCACAGATGAAGAGAGATTTTGAAAGAGAGGCAAGATTTGAGGGTGGTAGAGGATTTATTGCTACTACAACAGCAGAGGGTGGAAGATTACCAGGTTCATTATTAGATACTGCCCCTGTTGGGTATTACTGGCAGAGAGATGCTGAAGGTAATGATGTTTGGAAGGATGGTAGAAGAATACCAGCACCACTATATCAAGGCAAAGGATTGACCAGACAGGGTAAAGTTCCCAATGTAAGAAGGGGTAAGGAAATCACTATTGCTGATGTAGAAACCAAGTTAGAAGAGATATACCCTCAGAATATTAGTTATATGAACCACCTTGTTAGGAAATATGCTCCAGATACAGCAGGGGCAAATTATAGTTCATTACCTACTCAAACCCCTGAGGGAGAGGAAGATAAAGTAAGGGAAGATGGTAGTAAATTGACAAGAGATTGGACTATGGAAAATATACAGAGTATTGACCCAGATACAGGGACAATGGGAGACCCTTTGAAAGCGTGGGCAAACTCAAGTGAGGGTAAAGCGGTAGAAGTAGAGAGAAAGAAGGAGTTTATGAAGTGGATGTATAGTTCATTTGTAAAGGAACAAGAAGAACATAAAGGCACATTTATGGAGGGTAAAACAAAACCCTGGGGATTTTTTGGTGTAAAATACCCAATGGTAGGAAAAGATTGGGATGAGGCGGACAGAAAGAAGAAGGAACAATATGATATTTATGAGGCAGAGCATAAGGCAAGTATTAATGTAGGTTTAGATGAACCAGGTTCAGTTAGTGTAGGTGGAGTTGCCATACAGGCAAATGGAGTTGTAATGGATAGCAGGGGAAGACCTACTGGAGAGGTAGTTGAAGCACCAGAAGATGATAGTGATGTAGATAGTGATGAAGAAGATGACTGGTTTGCTGAGGGTGGTAGTGATGAAGAGATTAATATTGAGAGATTAGAAGACTCAGAAGAAGAGGACTTACAAGATGATGCTGCGACATATGGTAGAAGAATTACCAGTGGTCAAGGAAAACAAACAAGATGGGATGCTGGTAAATAACCACAGGTTTAAACTTCGTTAAATAATATATATTATATGGTAAATGAATGAAAATTGGATTAATTCACCTTCCGTTTATACTGATATCAAACCAGTGGTAAATCATCTACCAAATGAACATAAGGCAGAAGGTAAGATAGAGTTAGAGTATATGAAGGCAGAGGTGTATGATGAACTTGCCCCTGAAAAACCTGATTTGACCGACATTAGTAAATTAGACTATGTAAATCCAGAGTATATTGACCCTATGACTATGTTTATGAATTGGCACAAGAAACACCCACAGGGGCAATGGGCACCGATGAAGAGTGAAAATAAAATGTTAAGTTATGAGCAGAAAAATAAAAAAAAAGAGTAGTATATAAATGCCTCCTAAGAAGTTTGCCCCGAAACAACCTAAACAAAGGAAGAAGAAGACTGAAGCACAGAGGAAAGAGGATGCTAAGCGTAATAGACAGGCAAGTCAAGCAACAGATGAAGTGTCATTGGCACAAAAGAGACAGCAACGATTATTTGATGACCCAAGATTATTTTTAACTGAGGGTTTGGGTAATATGGCACAGGCAGAAGTATTGAAACAATACAATAGGGTATTGGCATACAATAAGCAAAAAGAAGAGGCAGATGATGGACCAACATATTCACCTGGTAGTCCCCCTGTTTCCCCGAGAGAAGGACCAACATATTCACCTGGTAGTCCTCCTTCTTCTCCGACACCATATAAAAAGATAGAGACCAGTTATCCACCTGGTGTATTAATAAAGAAAAAGAACCCCAACAAGTCAGAGAGGGCACATAATAGGGATGTTAAAAGGGCACAATCACTTGCCAAGGGATATATACCAGAACCTCTACCTAATGTAGATATGGCATCTTATATGGATGAAATGGAAAGAAAGTCGGCACATAATGAGGTATCATCGGCAAAAATAGGTGGTCTTCCTTCTTGGGGTCCGCATCAAAATTATAATAATTTACCTACTACTCCTGCCCATTCGTCATTTACCCCTGATGAATACATTGACCCGACAGATGGTTCTTCAGTGGGTGATTATTTCTATGAATTACAATTAGCAAAACAGAATGAGATTCAAGATAAGTTGGGAGATTATAATGATATATTACAAGAACGAACTGAAACACAGCAAGTGGGTATAGTGGGAGATTTCATAGAAGAGGGAGCAGTGGATGTAGTGAAAATGACAGATGAAGAGAAGGAAGAAATCTTAGCACAGAGGTCTGAATTACTAAAGAAGAAGAAGCAGGCAAAAACGGCAGAAGAGAAGGATTATTATAAGAGGGCAATTGCCGACCTAAAAGCGGGAGATACTCAGGCAACAAGGTCAAAGCGAAAGGAAGCAGAAAGACAGGCAATAACTGGAGCATCAACTACCTTCACACCACAAGTCCCAGGTATCAAGAAATACCCTGGACCAGCGAATATCTACAATGAAATGGTAGTAGTATCAACAGAAGTAGGTAGAAGAGCAATGAGTGATGATGAAATAAGGATTAGAGGAGGAGGCACAGCAGGACAAACTGAAGTATTTACCAGTGGAGATGCCGAGTTAAATGATGAATACCAAAGATATGCCAATAGGAAATCTCAGAAGTTGAGTAAGTTGCGTGAGATGGGTGGAACAATAAAGGGTAGAACATCTGCCTTTGATGAAGTGCCAGATAGTGAAGATAGTATGACTGAAGAGCAGTTGAAAGCAAGACTGGAAAGAATACCAGATTATCCAAGTGGTCAAGCAGGTCAAATGCCTAAGGCAGGACCAGGGTATGCCCTTTCAGTAAGAGGTGAGATGGATTTTGACCCTGTAATATCAGACCCAATGAATAATACTGCTCCTAAACCATACAATGCTGATTATTCAACCTCAATGCTTACCCCTACTTTAACGGAATACATTGAACCTCGTAAGAAGTTGGGAGATAAAGACTATGACCCAGATAAGAAAGATTGGGGTTCTAAGAAAGTTAAGAAAACATTTAGATATAATACTTTTGCTTCTAATCAACAGGCAAGATACTATGGTCTCAAAGGGTAAATAATATCCCATTATGGTAAGAGTGTAGGGTAGAGGTAAATATAACAAAATATATAGAGTAATATTAAAAATATAAATAGAATACTGACATTAATTTTATTGTGTTGTAGGTCTATCCTATCATCTGGATTAATAGATAGTTTTTTTTCAATTTGTCAGAAATCGTGGAACCCCCCCAATTTCTGCCTCTTTACCCTTTACAACCACCTGCTTGACTACTGGAAACAGAGTTCAGCACTTTCACAGCAACCAAACGCAACCACCACTAACACAAAGTCTGCCAGTTCAGTCGGGACTTTCATTTGCCAGTAGGAACCACCAGTAAGTATGGTCCATCTGACCTTCCAGACCAACAACAAGTGCGACTACTCCGTCCAGGTATGGACCAAGACCCTGGACATCTGGATGGAGAAGAAGCACGGATACAAACCGCACAACACCCACTTCTGGAAGACCCCTGGTGGGTCTTCTTCACCTGCCTTCGTGGCGGCGGCGGACCCCGAGACAGCATTAGCGGGAAACATAGATGATGTCTGGGAGAACTCCCCCTACGACTACCCCAAGAAGGAAGAACTCTGGGAGAAGGACGCATCTGGCAGGCACAAGATGTATATAGAGTATGGTTGGACGACCCTGTCCAACCGAGAGGGGGAGATGATAGGCACAGATGGAGAGGTCATCTCGGGAACTCCCATCCACCCCTGGGACCAGCAATTCACCATCAAACTCCGCAAAATCACCGACTGGACGGAGGCAGAGCAAGAGGAACTGAACATTTGGTTTAGTGCCTACCTGGGGTGCCAGGACTACCTCTACAGGGGAGAAGAGACCTACACCGCTGAGGAGTTGAGGGCGTGGCAGGATAACCTGGACTATTCCCAGAAGACCACTATTCACTCCCTCTTACAGGCAGACCACTCCCTATTGAAGAAAGAGAGCGACGCAGACCTCTTGGACCCCTCATTCGTCTGCCGTATCTGTAAGGCGATTGTGGATGAGAAGTTCGGCAATAACCCTGCCCCAGTGTATCCATCCAGGTATAAGTGCTGTGATGTCTGTAATCAGGCATTTGTTCTGCCTTTCCGAATGGAAATGATGGACCAGATAGAGGATGTAGCAATCAAGGAGGAGAGTAGAAACCCCTTCAAGTATCCAAGGACCGAGAAACTTGATAGGCGTGAGGGGAGTTTGGTGGGTGCTTGTGTGTTTGACTACAAGAAACGGCACAAGATGGGTGCGATGTGCTCTGAGAAGAGGCAGGCAATGTGGTGCTGTGAAGACAGGCACACCCTGGTAGCACAGCAGGAGTTGCTTACCAAGTATCTGAAGATGATGGTTCAGAACAAGGGTGTTCCAAATCTAAGTGGCGGAAGCGTAGAGAGATTGAAGAAGGCAGAGAAGTTGGTGAAGAGTGCCAATGAGATTAAGACGAAATCTCTGGCATATATGAAGCAGAAGGAGGAGGAGGTGAGGTTGGTAGAGCAGGCAAATGAACAGGAGAAGGCAGAGATTAGGCAGAAGGCAAATGAAGCACGCAAGACCCTTGAGCGTGTCAAGCGGGTGTCAGCACCCAAGGACAAACAGATTGATAGATTGAAGACAGAGATTGTGAAGAGGGATGAGCGTATAGCAGAGTTGAAGATATTGGAAGGGGTAATCAAGTCCCTGGATGGCAGAGAGCGGGCACGCATTTGTAGTGAGCAGATTGCCAAGAAGATTGGCACATATGATGGGATGGATGATTTCACAGATGAACCAAGGGATATTCCCGCCTGGGCACTGGATGATTTCCGCCAAGCATCTCAGGCAAAGATGATGGCAGAGGTAAAGGCAAAGGCACGGGCAGCGAAACCAGTGAAGAAGACCTATTCACTGACCAAGTGTCAATACTGCGACAAGCAGTGTAGGGCAAATCAACTACAGGATGTGTGGGGAGATATGCTCTGTGGGTCTTGTGCTCGTAAGGCAGGTCAGTAGGGTATAGGGTAGTATGACAAATATAATAGTGTATCAAAAAATAAATCAGAAAGAATATAGAGTTCATATATATCAGTTAGACCTTCCACCCTCCACCCCACACATATATTTTTTGCGACAAAATGAA
>Ga0181399_1000922_pt1 | contig 10601 bp, 20 predicted proteins | sample 22SPOviralmetaG_FD_130128 | JGI IMG/M metagenome (GOLD analysis project Ga0181399, IMG submission 130128) | Marine viral communities from the oligotrophic San Pedro Time Series (SPOT) site, San Pedro Channel, CA, USA - 22 SPOT_SRF_2011-05-21 | ecosystem: Environmental > Aquatic > Marine > Strait...
CTTTTTTAATATTTGTACGCATATCACGTAGTACCAAGTCACTTACATTGAAGTTTCCGGGTGCTTGAATTGGTTGCAATCCTGATGATCCGGGTGCTTTAGGAATGATAGTTCCCGGTATAAGTTGTATATTATCAGTATTTATTACGCCATCATCTTCAACCTGAAACATTCCAGCTATAGACATTTGTGCATTTTCTAGTATTAATTCTACTGTTAAGTTAGCTGTTTTGATTGCTGGCAGAGCCAACATCAATGGTCCTCGACCATAAGTTTCACCTGCACATTTAGACCATCTGTAGACTAAATATGGGTTTGAACCTAGTCCTTTATATTGTTCTTCGTATATTTTAAATTCATGTTCTTTAGATACAGCACAAAAATGATACTGTTCTTCTTTAGTATTACTGTAATTTCTATATACAGTCTCTATAATCTCGCACTCTTTATCTGGATTCTTTTCAAAATCCATCATCATTTTTTCTGACATCTCTCCATTAGGATAGGCAATAGCCATTTCTTTTGCTCTTATTCTTCTTTTTCTAAATATGTAATCAATCTTATCATCATGTCCAGATGTCATATAAACATGGGGTAGTGGAATAGATTTAAAACTTATAGGGTTTACTGCGTCTCCCTCCTCTACTAATAAGATTCCTGTGCCTAATGCAATGTCAAGAAATGATTCATGTACTTCTTGTGAGAAGTTAGAGTTTTGTAAAATCTCGAACACATACTCAGTTACTTCATCTAACATTGCATTAACTTCTTTTCTTGCTTCAGGTGGTACTTCAGTACCAGCTACAAAATCAGCCCATCTTGCATAGTTAGGCACAATTCCTGACTGTAAACGTGATGCAAACTCTTGAACGCCAACAACAGCAGTCTCATCGAATATCCTATCGGTTCTTCTACGACCTGCCTGTTCTTGATAAAATGATTCTCTTTGTGGCAAAGCATACTCATAACATTCTTCAAACGTGCCATTCCATTGATCTTTAATCATTTTGGCATGTTCGTAGCGTCTAAGTATTTGCTTTACTTGAGATTCGCTTGGGTTTACTTGTGGTTCAATCTTTGCTTCTACTACCAAGTTATGCTCCTAATTTGTCTTTACTCATTAAACTACTGTCTAATTTAAAGCCTGAGCCACCTCTTGCAGCAGCTGATAGCAAACTATTTCTGCCTCTTGTACCATAAAATGAAGCAATCCTGCGTTGTAAGTCTTCTTCTTTTTGTACTTCTCTATCTTGTTGCTCATTATCACGCATTTGTTTTCTGCGTTGTTTGCTTTCCTCGCTTTCTGGTGGTGGCGGCGGCGGGGATCCTCCTCCTATACTGCACATATTATCTTCTCCTGTCGTATAATGACTTTGGTTTTAATTCAAAGACATTAAAATTTTTTCTTGCAACTACAGGTTTACTCGGTTTTGAGCCAACTGTCAAACTTCTTCCCTCGCCTGCACCTAGCATCATGTACTGTAATGCGTCATGTACATGCGAGAATCTGTTCTTATTCGGCTTTTCATCATACCTTTCGCCAGATACTTGCATCCTACGATAGTGATACCCACCATCGAATCCTTTAACTAGATTGTTACATTTGGGATCTATTAAGATTCCAGATTCACCATCTACCATTCTCTGTAATGTAGCACTAACACTTTCCAATCTCAATGTAACATCGTTAGAATGTGTAGGTCTTGCTGTAATTCCACGCCCTCTAAGTATTTGAAATGGCGTAGATTCATCTGTCTGCGCCCTATGGTCTCCTGCTGGATCGCCAAATATTATGAATTCACGTGGCAAATACTCTGCCATTTTCTGTTTCATGATGTCACTAAAGCGTAATATACCCATATCTTCTGCTACTAATTCATCTATGATAAGCCATCTGCCTCTACATTTTTGACCAAACACACACGCAGGTGTCAATCCAAAGTCTATTCCTACATAGATTGGTGTATCTGGAACAATAGCTACATCGCTATTAGCGACGTGTACATCTTTACTAAACATCTCATATACAGGCTTTCCATCCTCTACTTGTCCTAGTTTGTTTAAAACATAGACATCAATCCATGATTTAGTCTTACCTCTAACAATATTTTTATAATAATCTTTTGTTAGGTTTTTCCCATTTTCTTTGGTAGGATTATCTTGATAGGTGTCTAGTTCACCTCTCTCATTGTTCACTTCAAGCATAGCTGGGGGTTGATTAAAAAACCTCCAGTTATCAGGTTTCACTAACATCTTAGCTTCCTGTTTAGTAATATAATCTGGGATAATAGATTCGCCTGATAAGATTGACCACCAATGGTCAGTATCAGGAGGGTTGGTATCACATATAACACCATACCATGTTGGTCCACCATCACGCATTGATGGGTATCTTCCTACCCTCATACTACATGCATCAATGATTGACTTAGGTATTTCCCTAGCTTCGTTTACCCACACGCCTGTAAGCTCAAGTGACAATAGTTTTTTAACATCTTCTGGTCTATCAAGGGCTAAGAATATAACTTCTAACTCTACGTTACCTTTTTTGATGTTATGAGTATAAGGAACTGACCACATAAACTTTCCCCATACATCTTCAGGGAACCAGTCGATCCAAGTTTTTATTGTGGTTGTCTTCAATTGTGGGTTAGTGTTTCTTATAACAGCCCACCTAGAACGCTTAATGCCATCAGCACCAGCTTTTTGCTGTAATGCTCTACGCATTATCTCAATACAACAAGCAACCGATTTACCACTACCTACAGGTCCACGAATGGCTCTAAAGAACATATCGTCTTTCATGAATTGTTTAAGTACTTCGCCGTCTGGCTTATAGTTGAGTGACATTATTGTTGACTGCTAGTCTGTACAGTTTCTCCAATGTTAATTCAGATAAGGATTCAAGCACCCTGTCTGCCTCATAATCAGTCAGGGCTTCTTTAGGATGGTCTTTCATGTGCGTCATCTTGACCACTATTCTTAGTTTAGCCATAGCACCATGATTGTATTTACGTAGTTTTTCTACTGAATGATAGCTCATAATTTTTTTGCTTGACGTCTAACTGATGCTGGAACAATTCCATAAAACTCTCTTGAAGAATCGTTCATCCATCTAGCATAGCTCCAATGTCTTGGTTGTTCTTTTTTAATTTTATTTAATGTTTTTAAATCTACTTTAACTTTGAATAAAGATCCAGCTACTGGTCTCTTTTTTTTATCTATAGGATTGTACATTGCATATTGTTTTGCAGTAGCTTTGTCTGTTGTAAACCAACTACCATAAGTCTTTTTAAGATTTCCCCCACCTTTTAGAAATCTATTTTTATCATTTATATTGTTAATCTTTACTCTTTTTTTTATTTCACTTAAGGATTCTTTACCTACATTTGGTACTCCTCTGTATAGAGTTACTGGTCTATTTTTATATGCTTTTAGTAATGTTTTTGCACCTTTATATGCAAACTTCCCTACTCTTATTGCTGGATGTATACTAGCTACAGCCAATGCTGATTCCAAAGGATTGCTTTTAACGTAATTAAAAACAGATTCGCCAGTAATTCCTGTAGCATTAGAAGTAGCTGCTCCTAATACTGATCCTCCTACTGTGTATTTAAAAAGTGATTTTGCCATGTGTCATTGATTATCAATCACGCCTCTTGCCATTCTACTTGCGTCTTCCAATGAATGACCTTTGAGCATTTTAAGTTCAATGTATTGCTTAACTCTTTTGTTTCTGTCTTCGTTTCTAGCTTTCTTTTCGTTTTTAAGAATAGCCTTAGCAGTCTTCTCAGCTTTTTTTAGATTTGCCATAGTTGTCTTTCTTTTTGTTTCTAGCTGTTTTAACTTTATATTTTTTTTCTTCTTTCTTTTTCATTAGTACATTACTCCACCAGCTGTTTTGGTTTTTTTCTTAATTGTGCTGGCATTTTTTTGTTGTTCTTTTCTTAGGTTTACCTTACTTTGGCTTAACTTTTCCATATTGCCAAGAAAACTTCCTGCCAATGTTCCATAAGCTAGACTTGTAGTTCCTAATTCTTTAAAACCTGTTCTAATTTTTTGAGCAGCTAGTATTCTGTCTCTAGTAATTTTTACTTTATCTGCCTTAATTGCTTTCATAGTAGTCGTAACATTAATATTTTTTCCGGGATCTACATAGTTCTTTGCAAATGATTTAGATTGTAATACCTCACTTGCTCTATCTTGTACTTTCTTTTGTAGTTTGTCGTTTTTCATTAGGTATTTGACACCAGCAGCAATGCCTGTGACACCTACTTTAGCTTTCATAAAAGGATTCAATCCAACATTGAGAAGCGTTCCAATGCCTTTAACTATAGTTTTACCACCAGATAAAAGAGACTTAGCAGTATTAACACCTTTGACTGTTCCTTTATATGCAATCTTTTCAGCTTTTCTTGCCATTCTTTTTATCCTTTAGTTGTTTCTTGTATTCAACAATTCTTTGCTCTATTTCAGCATCTTTTAATTTCTTTTTCAATCTTTTCATTTGCTCTTGCATACTGCCCATATAATGCTCCTACAATGCCTGTAATCGGTTTTTATTCATAACGAGGTATCAATGCCTAAGATTTTCTGCACTTCCATTTTCTCAATGCTAGTGCCTTTCTCGTTGGTCTGCCCTTAGAATCTTTCATTGGTCCTTTCATACCAGACATTCTGGCACAAAAACTTCTACGTCTAGCGGCGTCTTTAGAACCTTTCTTTGCCTTACCTGTCACAGGAGGTTTGAGATTAGCTCCCTCTTTACGTTTGAAGTATGCTCTACCTGCTGCGTTCAGTCCGCCCTCTGGGTTTTGATATTTTTTTGCTACCATTATTTATTCCTCAATTTATTTACATATGAACTTTGAGACAACCATCTACCAAAGTCCATGCCTTTAGGAACTCTAACAAAGTTATTATTCTTAACTGCTCTGTCCATAGCTTGATTAGAAGTAAAATGTTTTAATCTAGTACCTCTAGATCCTTTAACCTTTTGAAGTGTTGGATACAATATTCCATCTCTTTGTTCTGTTACAACTGATGCTGGTTTACCGCCAACAGTATGTCTTAAACCTTTTGGATTAATTGTTCTTTTGATAAATGTTTTATCAAGGTTTGCATTAAGCAAGCTTTTATAATTATGTTTTGGCATATCCTGGTTTACCTTTAGATGAATTGTCTTTGGATTGTTTTCTTTTGACAGCTGCCCTGCGCCTTGAAGCTGACATTGACCTTGCTTTGGCTTGTGGTACACATTTGGGATACTTACCTCTCTTTTCTTTACCACTACGACCACAAGGTGGAAATGACCCATCAGCTCGTGGGTTAGCAATATCTACCCATTTTTCCTTAACCCATTTTCTAAGTCCAGCTTTTGCCATTACTTACCTATTTTTTTCTGAGCAATCTTGTGAGATTCAGTAAACGTCTTACCCTTTTCCATATGTGCTTTCATTAGATCCATATGTTTTTTGGTATGATGTACCGAATGTTTCTTTAACAATGCCCTTTGTCTAGGTGTTAACATTACTTTTTCTTTTTAGGTTTGATACGACCACTACAAATACCAGAAGCGTACATGTTTGCGTAAGCAGATGGATACTTCTTAAATTTTTTTTTCGCCGCAGCTTTTCCCTTTGCACATAGTTTTGCCATAAGAATATGTTAGTACAGGGCATTGGGGATTACAACGTACTTTTTTTGGAAATAACGAGAGTAAGGGTGGTTACTACTTATTGCATCCCTGATTTTCTAACCCCCAGTAGTTCATGTGCCATACATCCGCACCATAATCTGCCAGCTACCTACGTGTATTGTTTAACTAAGGTCTATGTTTATACTGAGTTCACCTGCTACTAGGTGCTGATGTTTCTCTGGTGCTTTGAAGCCTGACCTATCTAGTATATCTTTGCTAGCTTCTAACTGTACGTACTCACTCTTAGCACCAGCAGAGAGGCACATGAGCTTATTGATTGCTTTAGATGAACCCATAGTTATCTTACGTCTGACTTCCTGCAGGTAGTATTCCTGTACCTCAGGTTTACGTAGCATCTTAGACGCACTTACTCTCGCAGAGTTTCCCTTATATCCTGCAAGTTTACTAGCCTCAGTTATAGTACATCCTTTGGATACGAGTATATCTACTAAGTCCTTTGCTCTCTTATTAATCTCTTTCTTCTTGAGGCTGAAGTCAGTCATACCAAAAGTATAGGTTCATCTACAGTAATTGTCTACAGATATCCCCCAGTGGTGGTTGGTTCTCTGTTTTTCTTCTCGTCTCTATTTATCCTGCTTCGCTTTGTGTTAGTGCTTGTGGAAGTTACTACGTATATGGCCCATGTCAAATTACCTTACATAATGTTGAATCGCCTCTGGCGATACGTTAACACCAATTCTAATAAGGTAGATCATTTGACATGGACAATATACTTCGTGATTAATATGGCACATAAACACAATGCGAGAGCAGGAGAAAATGTTATGACAAGAAAAACTGAGAAACAACCACTAGATATAAACATCAAGAAAGTTACTGATAGTATTAACACGATAGCTTTTGAGATGTCGGCTCTAGTTCACCCATCATTTGAATCTGTAAGTGATTCCGATTACAGTCCAGTTAAAAGCTGGTTACAAGGTCAGATTCGAGATGCTAAATACAATATGTTAATCAATGCGGATAAGGAATCTTACTTCAAGTCGGAGCTTGATTCTCTATTAGAGGATGTTAAGGCTGATGAAAGTGTAAATGAGATTGCTGATGCAAAGATTGATTCACTTCAAGCGAGACTTGGTTATTACATGGTTGCACATGCTACTAACCAACACATCAAGGCGACATGTCAAAAGTTATACAATGAAATGTTTAATGAGACTTTTGAGCCTGAGATTCACTTGAAAGATAGAAAGGTTGTTGCACGTAGCAAACAAACTTATTCAATGGCTAATGCTCAAAAGACATTAGACAAGTTTGCTAAGTTGAAACAAGCTTAGTTTATATCTTACCTAGCTAGATTAATTTCTAGCTAGGTTTTTTTGTGTCTGCCTCTGACTGTATAAAACTGAAAATCAGGTGGCAATACTTCAGGTTGGGTATGGCACACAAATATTCCTCTAGATCCTGCCCCTAGCTGTAGGGCTGGGCAGGGCTAGGGAAATTTGTTAAGTAATAATGTTGTATAATGTAGAACAGGTGTGGTACAATAGTATAACACAATGGAGGAACAATGAAGAAAATACCAGATGCAGTAGATTTACACACAATATTGTGGGTAAAAGACATATTGCACACAACAGATATCCAACATGCTATTGAATTAGTATTGCGTGCTGTTGCTCAAGCTGAGAAACAACATGACAATCATTATCTAAAACATGTCAAGGATAATATACACAAAATTAAAATAAACAGAGAGGAAGAACGATGAAGTTACTGACTAAAGCAATTGAAAAAAGATTAATTGATAATCACATCAAACATAAGACAGCTTGGAATGATGAACACCCTGAATACATTGAATCCAAAGTTGTTGTAAAACTATTTAATCCATATGGTGTTGGAGATTGGTACTTATCTGAAATGGATCCAGAAACTGGAAGATGTTATGGGTTGTGTATGATACATGAGCCAGAGTATGGATATGTAATGATTGATGAGCTTAAATCTCTAGACTGTGGATTGGGTGGTGTTGAACGTGATATTTATTTTGAATCAAACAAACATACATTGCAAGAATGTAGAGAGTTTGTTAATACAAAATATGGAATAGCATCATGAATAATATGTATGTATATAGACTGTGTTTATCACGTAAACGTATGAGAAGATTGATTGCAGGTCAAGTCGGAGGGCTTGACCTTGTAACGTATGGCATTTACTACAAAAAATATATAGGAGAAACAAATGGAACTAGCACTATTACGTGGTGAGGGTATCATCACAGCTGACCAACGCTATGCACTAACTGAGTTTCTATTATTTCATAGAGATAACAAAGATGTCTGGCGTTTCATTGTTGAATATGCAGACGAAGCACGACAAAAGAAAAGACATAGATATTCTATTGAGGATATTATATCTGTCATTCGTTGGCATACCGACAAACAAACTAAATCAACAGATGGATTTAAGATTAATAATAATCATAAACCATTTTATGCCAGATGTTACATGGCTTATCGTGAGTGTGAGGGATTCTTTGCAACACGTGATAGCAAAGCAGATAACATTTGTTATAGAACTCTAGTGGAGATGTACTTTAACTAAATTCTATACATGGTGTATAGATATAACGTGCCTACTACTATGGGTTTGAGATGTGGTAGGCACAACTTAAGGAGGGAGCCATGCCAAATTGGTGTGATAATCAAGTGGAAGTTTCGCATCCACGTACTAAAAAAATGCGAAGACTGATAGGGTATATTGAGGCGGATGTTTTATGCTATTCGTTTGCACCATATCCTAATGGTAAATGGAACTATGACTGGTGTGTAGCAAACTGGAGTACCAAATGGGATATCGGTGATGCTGACATATTCGATAGAGATACTAACTTTATAGAGTTTAGTTTCTCATCAGCGTGGTCGCCACCAATCAATATATTTTCCAAGATGAAAGAACAAGGGTACTATGTCAAAGCTCGATATGCTGAAGCAGGATGTGACTATGCAGGTATATGGCAAGATGGAGAAGACATTGAGTGGAGATACAACAACGTACCAAAGTGTGAACATAAACTATACGCCATGACTGATAGCTCACATTGGCAGGAGGTAGACAATGGGTAGTGTAAAAGAATTGCTAACTGATGCACATGATCCAGTAGTTGAAAAAGATGTAAACTTGCTTACTGAAACAGATGCTGGATTACAAATGATTGAGCATCAATGCAATGCAACTATCCTAGCTTATACAGTTACAAGAAATGACCTACGTAAAAAAATTAATGAAGTAGATGAGTTCTTACAACTGGTTAAAAAAGCTAGACAACTTAAACAAGATGAAGACAATTAGAATTGTGTACATTACTTGGAGGGGTATTGAAATGCGGTGTACTCTTACACAAGTCAAATCAATACCTCAGTCTGATATTGATGTAGATATTAGAGCAGTTAATTTTAGTGACAGTGGGCTTGAGTTTTGTGGTTGTATTATTCATGACAACCTGCCTAATGTAATTCAAACAACAATACCTGCTAACAAAACTACGTTGTTACATATGTCTGTGCCTATTAATCATGAGAAGTTTTACTTTGCACATAAGAAAGTGATGCGTGAAGAATGGCGTGATGTATTGTTGGAGCTTGTAAATGATACTGCTTGTTCTAACATAGAACAACACACTTTATTTTAGGAGATACAATGAAGAACAAACCTATTACAGAGGACTGGATACCCTCAGAACAAACAACATTGGACATGCTATCCGAGTGTCCAGGACTAGACATACATTATGAAACACGACAATTTAGAGATTGGTTCCTCTCTACTGGAAGAGTATACGCAAGTTGGGATGCACGTTTCAGGATCTGGTGTAGAGAAAACTATCGCAAGAACAACAGAAGAACAGGACATTCTGCAACGTCTACCAATGATGTTCAGGACAGACAGTCATCTCTTACTAGAGTTGCGAAAGCAAGAGATTCAAAATCAGATGGGGAAGTCAAGCGACTTTCAGTTATCAAAGGGGATTGACAGCGCAGGACTAGATGTAATCAAGAATGACCGAAAGGTTATGATGCCATGTAATCGTATGGATATTGCATCAGCACTAGAAGTTATATCATCAACGTTTCAGATATCAGTACCCAATGATGTAGGATTGAACGTGTACTTTGAAGCACTGGAAGTATATCCAACGTTTGTGCTACAAGAATGTACTAGAAGTATATGTCATGAGTACAAGTATCCACGATTACCATTGCCAGTAGAGTTTGTTAATCGTTGCGATCCATTGTATCTGGAACATAAAGAATGGTTAATGAGTGTTATCAATTCAATGATAGCGTTAGAAAAATTTAAACAATCAGGAGGTGTGAAACCAAGCAAGTATTTAATAGATTATTATAAAGAAAAGTAGTACAATAGTTAAACAATGGGAGTACAATATGGATAGAACTAAAGGGCTAGGTGGTTCAGATGCAAGGCGTGTCTGGACTGGAGACTGGCATAACCTATGGCTTGAAAAGACAGGCAAGGTTGAACAAAAAGATTTGTCAGACATTATACCTGTCAACATTGGAATCATAACAGAACAATATAATATTGAGTTAGCATCAAAAGAACTTGATATAAGTATTGACAGAAGTATTGAACTAGAACAATACAAACACATGACATCCAATGTAGATGGCTTAACGTATGACAAAGATAAAAATGCTACTGTTATAGAATGTAAACACACACATCAAGACAATGACATGATGTATGTTGCTCAGTATTATTATGCTCAGCTACATCACTACATGACACATCTAAAGTATCTAAATATGGGAACAGACCACTGTTATTTGTCTGTCATATTTGGTAACAACAAACATGAAACAGGTCTAATAGATTATGATCCTGAGTTTGCTGATGAGTTATTGAAACGTGAATC
>Ga0181399_1000923_pt1 | contig 10598 bp, 13 predicted proteins | sample 22SPOviralmetaG_FD_130128 | JGI IMG/M metagenome (GOLD analysis project Ga0181399, IMG submission 130128) | Marine viral communities from the oligotrophic San Pedro Time Series (SPOT) site, San Pedro Channel, CA, USA - 22 SPOT_SRF_2011-05-21 | ecosystem: Environmental > Aquatic > Marine > Strait...
ACCTGATACCGTTTACCAATTTCAATATTCATATTATATCCACTCACAATCAATCATCAATTCAGTCAACATAGCCATCATGTTGATTTCAGCATCGGCAGCAAATGCTGCTTTATACTGGTAATCAGCTAGAGTGACCACAACCTGCGGGACGCTTGTCGGCTTGACATACTCACTAGCGTTATCATATATAGAGCGAAATACTTGTGTCGTATCACCGTCAATATTTTGCGCCACCCACTTCCGAACCTTACTGAACTCCTTGGCTTTAAGGGAAGCCATCAAAGTCTTCATATTAACATCAGAGAAGTTTACAAGAATCCCAGCATCAATTTTACCTGTGGCAGAATATCTTTGAAGCTCGTTCAATACTCTACGATTATCTGGAAAATGCTTTTTAACTACCTCAGCAACTGTTGCCTTATCATACTCAACACCTTGCTCAGTCAGGATATTACAAACACGCTTGAAGAACTCTCCAGCAAGTTTCGGTTTATCGGAAGATGACATTTTAAATTCAACAACCGAACACCTTGACCGCAGAGGTTCAATCAATTTATTAGAAAAGTTACAAGTCATAATGAAGCCACAGTTAGCACTGTATTCTTCCATGAAGTTTCTAAGAGCAGGTTGAACTGTCTCAGCATTCAGGTAGTCGGCTTCATCAAGGATGACATACTTACGACCGCCAGCCAAAGACATTGAGGAAGCGAACCCTTTAATCTTTGTTCGTAACGTATCAATCAAGCGACCCTCGTCAGAACCATTGATGACAATATAGTCACAACCAAGTTCTTCAAGCATTGCTTTTGCTATAGTTGTTTTGCCCACACCAGCGGTGCCAGTGAGCAAAAGGTTGGGGACATTCTTACTATCAACAAACTGTTGGAATGTATCTTTCAAAGGTTTTGGCAGAATCGCATCGCTGACCGTTTTCGGTCGATACTTCTCCACCCACAAATATTCTTCTAACATAAAATAATTACTCCACAATTCATATAGTATAACTCAAACCGATAATAATGTAAACCTTTATTCTTCCCTAATTGGCTTCCAGCTTGTGACAGTAGAAACTCTAAAGGAACGCCACGCCTTCACATCCATACCCCAAACAGCTATATGCGACGAACTAGGATCAACCGAACCTACCAATACAGATTTTCCTGTTTCACTTTCAAGTATTTTCGGGTTGAGTGTACACGGCATCACTCTTGTGCCGCCATTATTTATTTTCTCAAATGTAACTTCAACCACCCCTTCTTTGAGGTGTTTAATCAAATCATTCACAACTGCAGGTAGCATCTATACAACTCCATAAATATCTTCTTTCTCAGTCCACACCAAGTATCCCTGAGATTTTAATAAATTACACATGCGAACATCATCTATATGAGAATGTTCAATTTTTATCATCGTAGGTTTAACTCTCCACGAATAAGAGCCGAGTATATTCATCTCATGCCCTTCGGTATCAATCTTCATAAAGTCTAAATGGTCAATATTGGATTCTGTTAGGAATGTGTCCAAAGTTGAGCAAGGAATTGTTATTGTCTCGTCGATGAACTGAGAAAGTTCGTCAGAATCTAGCAACCTTTCGCCGATATGATTGTTAGCCGCAACCGTTCCTATCCCTTTGACCCAACCTTCGTCCATACAAGTTGTATGGAATTTAATAAACCCATCATAATCACTGATCGCTATATTGCTAACTTCAACATCATATTTTGAGGTTTGCTTCTCCATCTTTTCAGCATATTTCGGATCGCCTTCGACCATATACCCTGACCAGCCTTCCTTGGCTAATGGAAGGCACGTGTCAAAATCACACGTGCCTATTTCCAAAAAGACTTTAGCTGCCATACTTACTGCCAGCTTCAGTCGCTACCCAATACTCAACACGCTCACCTTTGAAGTGGGAAATACCTTTAGATGAAACAGTCACGCTATAGTCGTCAGGAATAAACTTGAAGTTCTCAGTTTTAAAGACAAGGGAAAACTCTTCTGTAGGTGCTTCGATATGGGAAGAAGATACATCAACCGAATACTCATTAGTTGATGGATTCTTGGTATCAGTAGCAACCAAAGAGATAGAAGTACCATCACCGCGAACAGCAATTTCAGGTAGAGCGAGTTGATTAGCAGCATTCACTACACTCTTCAAAGTATCGCGAGACATATCGAACTGAACTTCGTCAGTAGGTAGAACCAAATCTTTTTCTGGTGGGGCAGTTACCATAGAAGGATCAGTGTAAGTGTAACTACATTTACTAGAACCCTCAGATATCTCTAGACCCTTTTGCCCGAACTGAATATCACCTTCTTCAAAAATACTATTCAATCCCAAGAATTGATTGAGTTCGTAAATAGCAAAGTCGACAGGAAATGTTTCCTCAACGACAGAAGCAGCTAGGATATTCTTTTGCGGAGATACTGTCCGCAGAACATTACCTTGACGAAACGACAAAGATGGGTTGATTGTTGAGAAGTTCTTCAAGACTTCGACAGTGTTTTCACTCAATTTCATTTTACTATTCCTCAGTTAAAATATTATCAGTTGTGTTTAAATGCAAACGGTCGTGTTCATATAATTTTAAGAATCCATAATGAATAGTCTTCATTATATCTTTTCTCCAGTCATCAGGGGATTCGCCTTTCTTACTATAACGGCCATTGTACTTATCTATATTACCCGCAAAGAATCCCATACCATGACCACGGTCTACAATAATCTCAGCGGACTGTAATCCGCCTTGACCATAGTGGCCGCTATAAGTCTTATCAATGTAAGCAGAAAATTCTTCAATAAGTTCATCTTCACGAAACTTGTAATTTATTCCAGTCATTTTTTCATACTCTTAATCGCATCAATGTCAGCAGTCGCAGATGCACCAAGCGCAGCAATGTCAGCCAAAGAACCACCAAAGGTATATGACCCAGTATGTACCAATCTCATCCAAGGGCAAAGCCAAGTAGCGACACCGACATCTTGCATATACTGACAAAACATATAATCCTCAGACAGATATCTCTTAGACTTGGGATCAATCAATGCTTGGAAGAACATACCGATCTCGCGACTACCATCAAAGTGTTTGGTTCGAACATGATCAGGAAGATAAGTATAATCAGGATAAGCAGCAGTGAACTTCTCAAACGCAGATTTAGCAATCATCATAAACCCAGTACCACCTTCAAGAACTTTACAGGGAGTATCTATGCGAATAGAATCGCCGCCATCTGCTGGATTGAATACATAATCACCAACATACTTATCTAGATTTTGTGGATTCTCATCAGCGAACCCCTTATCGACAGCGCGTTTAATTTTTTCCCAAGCGATTGTTTTCTTAGGATATGGTCCACACATAATTTCTTTAGGATCTTCTTCTTCTGGATCCATCATAGCTGCTAGAGAAAGAACATCATGAGGATCAAAGCCGATGTCAGAATCAATAAACATCAAGTGCGTATAGTCACTTCGGATAAACTCATCTACACAATAATTACGAGCGCGAGTAATCAACGATTCATTGAACAGGTAGAAAAACTTTAAATCAACATCATACGCTTGACAAAGTTTAGCCAGATCCGCACAAGACTTTGCGTACATCCCGTGGCATTGGCCACCGTACATCGGAGTGGCCACCATAATTTTACGCTTGCGCAGCTCACTCAATTCAATTTCCATTTCCATTCATTTTTCCTCGGTGTGAATTATTAGTTTATAACTGTAGTTTACTACGGAAATCATAAAAAGTCAACTTTTAAAAAGTTGACTCGGAAGATACTGACTCTTCAGTAGAGCCTTCTTCGGCAACCTCTACATCAGCATCCAGCTTGGTGTAGAGATCACGGAAAGAAGTTTTGGTATCCTCATCAAAGCGATTGATACACATATCAATAGCACGCATACGGTCATCAAAGATCTTGTGCGCTTTAGCGATATGAACCAAGCGACGAGTTGAGATCACCTCATCAATGCCGCCATCATAAAAAGTCTTGCGGATAATGTCAGCCCAGTCAACAAGTTTCTCCGCGAAGTCAGGATCAGATAAACCGAGGTCTTCAAAGACAGCATTCAGGATGCGCTTCTCAACACCGACCGTAGGATATTCCTGCTCACAAGTCACGGGAAAACGCTCAAGGAACGCTTCGTTGAGAACATTAGTACCGATGAACCGACCATCGTCAGAACCTTTACCCTTGGTGTTGGCAGTAGCCACAACCGTAAACCCAGCGGCAGGTTTAATGTATTCACCAGTCTTTTTGATAAAGTACCCTTTACCCTCAAGGATTGACTGAAGACACATAATCTTGGCAGGGTTGCCGAGGTCAATCTCATCAAGCAAAAGTACAGCACCCATCTCCATCGCTTTGATAACTGGACCTTTGAAGAATCGAGTCTCACCCTCAACGAGTCGGAAGCCACCGATCAAGTCATCCTCATCAGTTTCAATAGTGAAGTTAATGCGGATAACTTCGCGCTTCAACTGAGCACACGCTTGCTCAACCGAAAAGGTCTTACCATTACCAGACATACCAGTAATGAAGGTTGGGTAAAACATTTTGGCACCAAGAATCTTCTTCAAAGGATTGAAGTTGCCGAAAGGAACAAACAAAGGATCCTTCGCTGGGACAAGGTTCTCGGTGAAGCCATTGGTGGTAATATTTAAATCAGCAACCAGTTTGTTGGGCTGAAGGGCAGCGGTGGCCGCAGAAGGCTCAGGGGAAGCCTGTACAGGCTCTTGTCCTGGCAATAGAGGAATAGTATACATCCCATAGCTCGCTTTGTTTTTCCAGATGGCACCAGGAGGTTTTTCGTAACCCAACTCCTTTCCGACAGATCTAATCGTTGCGGCTGGAAGAGTCGCGCCAGCACCGTGGCGATCTGACAATAACTTTGTCAATTCTTGAGTTCTTGCGGCAAGTTCAGCTTTAGATAATTTCATAATATATTCCTCATCTCAATTAAGTAGCTATTATACTAGCATTCATCAAACATGTAAAGGATTTAGTCATTTATTTAACTTATAGTCGTCATTCGTTTAAGAAATAGTCTCAATCAAATCAGACAACATTTTTCGCGAACCTTTCCTAGAGTTGTTCGCCTTTTTAAAGGCAGTTCGGATCTTCGCCTTTGACGCATCAGAATCAACCTCAATCCCACCATTAGATGTCGCCAAGAAACGACCGCCAGCGATTGCGAAACAGCGATCATAGCCAAGCACTGGTGGCAAAACAACAAATCGATCAGCACGCATTTTCTTACAAAGATCAGTACCGACCGACCAACTGACGGAACTGGGAAGCTGGTATTTAAACGATCCCCAGCTAGGAGACATAATTCTGTATCCAACAGTCACCGACTTGGTTCTTTCGCGGTAGATCTTCAATAAGGTAGAAGTACCCACATCTCTGTAGCCAGATACTCTATAGCGTTTCTTCGTGACTGGGTCATTCAAATACAATACTCGACTACCGTAATTATCATAGAGATTATTGATTCTTGTATGCCAAGCTCGCTCATCTTCTTGGGTTCTAGCCAGTACTGGGTGACTATCACCATCAGTCAAAAAGATTGTATTCACAATATCAACATTAGTCTTGGCTTTGAATTCATCATGAATCTGCAGAGCGGCAACGATACACTCATCTAAAGGAGTTCCGCCAAGCATCAGAACATTCGGGCAAGTCCAGGATCGATGGTTGGAGTAGCATTTAGACAACGCCAGACATATTTCAGCCATTTTGTTAAAGTCGTTTCGGTTCATTTCGCTATTGAACATCTCGAGCAATCTAAACCCTTCATAGTACCCAGTCGTATTCATATGAGTATTCACATTGCTCGATGGATCACATTCACTAATATCATCACCACGGTCTGTAAAAGCATATACACGGAAAGGTATTGAAACTTGTTTACAGAACAAGACGAGGTTGAGGAGCTGTGAAATAGTAGCATTCAAATCATCAGCCATAGAACCTGACCAGTCCATATACATAATCATCCCATGATTTTTACCGTCCATAGTAACGCTCACTTTGCGGAAGATGTCATCATTGTACAGATAGCTGTTCATTTTAACTGGGTCAATCACACCAGTCTTAGAGATTGACTGTCGTGAGTAAGCAGAAGCAGATTTCTTCATCTCAAACTCTTTGACCATGTAGTTAACAGTTTTCTTGTTTTCGAGTAGAAACTTCCTGTACATTTTTCGACCAATGCGCAAGCCCATACGGATATTTTCGCTGAAGTAACAATGCTCGCCTTCAGGCGTCTTTGGCGTCATGTAATCATTGATGATGGTTTTGTAGCTAACTATTCTGCCATCGATAGGAGCATTGCTGATGTCAATAGTTCTAAAATCGCAATCATCATTATCTCCATGCTCATTAGAAATATTCTTTCGGAGCATCTTATCAGTCTTGGAGATCATTTCATCTTCTTCCTCAGGACTAGATGACATATCAGAAGCATTCATAGGCTCCTCATCTTCATCAGCTTCTTCAGAACCTACAGACTTACTTTCATCTTGTTGACTCGCTTGCTCAACATCAGTAGAGTTAGATTCTGAATCTTCATCATCATAGTCATCTTCATGATCAAAGGCATCGTATTCAGAATCTTCATCTTGTTCTTCTTCTTCTTGGTTTTCGGGAGAGGATATAAAATCTTCAAGCTGCTCAAGTTCTTCATCCTTCTTCTTTTTACAAAAAGAAAATAGACGGTCAGTAACGTCAACAACATCTTCCCAAGTTTCAAGGTTCTCGATTTCGTTAATCCAAGTCATCTCATCACGCTCAATGCGAACACCAGCGGAACGACCTGCTTTAAAGTATGTGTTAATTCGGTCAATCAGGTCAAAAGTGTTAATAGTGTCAATATCGCCACCGAAGAACCCTTCGCCAAGCATCTTCTTATATGAAGATATGAAAGATTTTCTCAGACCTGGATAGCGAGCCTGAATCATTTTCTCGATACGAGCATCTTCAACTACGTTCAGGAATGACTTATAAGCCTGACCTTTAGAGCAGACAGCATCATGCCAACCATCTTCTGGCGTATAAAGGGCATGACCAACCTCATGACCAACGAGGTGATCATAAGTGTTAGAATCCATATCGTCCCACATAGGGAGAGTTAAAACACGGTCGCGGACATTGAACGAGGCAGTCTGGGCATTTTTATGCGTAACAGTCACGTTCTCAGTAGCGAGTAGTCTAGCCAATATATCTTTAGAGTTCAAATTCATAGTATTTCCTCAAATCAGACGCTATTATACTAGCATTTGAGGTTATATACAAGCACTTTTTAATGTTTTTTTATACCGATTTGTTATATGCATATAACCAAAAAGTATAAGGGAGGAGGTGAGAGCGTCATGAGGTCTGCCCCATAACGCATCTCGGGTGGTTTAGATAGATCCGGCAGTCAACAACATAACAGCTGGGGCAAGCAAATGTATTGCCACTACTGTAATGAATGTTGAAGCTGCGAATCCGATCTGTCGATAGTCATACTTGCGCATGTTTTTCTCCAGTAAATTGTAGTAGTTACAATCTACTGCTTCACTTTGTGGCGACATTAATATGCTGCCACTGATGTCCCAGTAGATCCGATTTCGATCTTCCTGGGTCTCCGCTCCTCAGGAACTTCAACTCTGGCGTTCACCACGAGCATCCCATCCTTTAAGTCGGCACCATCAATTACCACAAATTCTGAGATTCGGAAGCTCTTCTCGAATTTGCGTGACGATATACCTTTATGGATATACTCCCGCTCAATAGAATCAAGCGGATCTCCTTTGACCACCAGAATACCATCCTTCACCGTGACATCGAGTTCGTCCATCGAGAACCCAGCAACAGCCATTTCGATATCAAACCTTTCTTCGTCAATCTTGACGACGTTGTGTGGTGGATAGTTATCTTGAGATCTCCCAGCACCATGGATTCTTTCCAACTCATCGAACAAATGCTCGAATCCTAGGAATAATGAGCGTGGGACGTGCATACCTTTTATTGCGTTTTTAGTCATTTCGACCTCCTATTAATTTAGCAAGGTAATTGTAGGATCCCTAACGGGCATCCGAACTTATTTATAACAGTTACTTTTGGTAACGATATAAATTTATCCAAAAAAAGCGTCTAGAGTATTTCCTTCTGCTTTTTTGTATCGACCAGTGGAATCTCTGAATTTTAGTTCAGCCATACCAGTGGATTTTCGAGTATACATAGTACAAAGTTCAGGGAACATTTCAGCAATAATAGTAATTGAGTCACGGACATATTGCTCAGTTCTGATATCCTGAAGACCACCTTCTTCTTTGTAGTAGTTGGATTTGACGGTGTAGTTATCTAGCCGACAAAGTACACCATTCTTAACATATTGTTTTAAACTGTACTCATAGTCTTCACCATGATTCGTCACTCGATCGAGAGCTGTATCATGATCGCAAATGACACCAAACATTGAAGCAATGATATAGCACAACTTATCGTAAACGCGATCTTTCATGAAGTAAGCATTGGCGGCAGCATAAATGCCAAAGGTTTTTGCTCCGAGTCGTTCGCAGTTAGTGAAGCCATTCTCGATGATCTCTTTATACAGATCGTCAACTGGAACTAGGTCTTGCTCCCCCGACTTTCGCTGTACTTCTTCGATATCGTCATCAAACATCATGAGGTATGTTCCCTCAGGATAATACTTCTCAATCCAGTTACGTTGTGCGCCAATAGTTGGAACGCCCATAACAATGTTCTTACCATAAGGATGATCTTTCAGAGCTTCTTCGTAGATGCGTTGTTGATCCTCATTAGCTGTGAAGATAGTCACCAACTCTGGCGGTATGTTATGTTCCTGAAGAACCCTCAGAGTCTTTGTCTGAATGGTCTTTTCGCGCTTAAACGAAGGAATGGCAACTTGGTAATCTATCATATTAGTTTCTCTCAATTAATTAGTTTATTTAGAAAAAAGATTCAAGTGATGTTTTTTCTTCAACAGCTTCAGGGTGATACTTTTTGAGCATATCTTCCCCGCCACGTTCTAACAGATAGTCATACCACTCATCAGATTCCCACATACTTGGGCTGACTCCATTCCACAAAGGCTTCCAAAGCTGGTGTTCTTTATTCAGTCTACGATAGTCAACAAACTCTCTACGAATTGTTTCATATTCCCAACTACCTAATTTTAGCATATTTTCTCTGAAATAGCAAACTAAACTGATACGCTCCATATCCGCAAGTTCTTTTCCTTCAGGTGGCTTTAGTTCAGTATTTCCGTGGATACCTGCGTGATTATTAATTAGTAAGAGATCTCCTGGGCGAATGTTGATAGCAACTCTAAATTCAGGAAGAACCAAATAACCACCCGTCCACTGCTGATCACCTTTAGCAACTACTGTCAAGTTAGAGAACCCTTCGTTCAAGTCACCCGCATCGCGATGAGCGGCAGTTCGGAAGTTCTTATTGACAGTAATGGTTGTGAAAGGAGTATCGTTACCAGCGACTAGAAACCTTGAGTCAAGTTTATCTGCGCAAGACTTTTGGACTGTGTATCTTTCCGGAAGGTATTCCTCAAACTCGTTTGACAGTTTGCGCATAAAAGGATAGCACTTCTCATACTTTTCTTTGTTATGCTCAGTATATGCTGTCGCGCGACCATAAGGTATTCTTGGGTATCGGTCAAAGAATCCTGCGATGCCGGAATTAACTGCGTTAGCATAAGTCGTATCAGAGATATATGTTTTGCGCACCAGAGTCGCGTCTTTAGCAGCATCGGCTGAAGACATAGACTTCCACTCTTCAACCTTGGCTGGGAAGAATGTCGAATAGTTGTAACCAGCATCAGTTACTTTAGTTCTAAGCCAGACCATGCCGCGTGTATCTTCGTTATCTTTACCTTCATACTTTTCTATGATAGCATCAACCCCACCATCATCAAACAAAGACTTGCGTTCGTTCATGAAATAGTCAAGAACTTCTAAATGACAGGCAGTAACCCAATCCCGACCCTTATCACTCTCAGCAGTACCACCTTGTTTTCCGCGAGCAGTACCTGCCGCCATACCACGGTTTTGGGTTGGTTGAGCAGCTTCTAGTAATCCTTCATAAGCACCCTGTTGTTCTTCTTGAGTAAACACATTTCTTCTGTATTTGAAGATCACATTACCCTCGCCATTCTGTTCACCGAATGGAGTTGGGGAATAAAAATCAGTATCAGATTCAATTAGAAGATCATAGTCAGAATCTTCCATATACTGACCAAGTTTATCTTCACAATTTATCCACTCGGTGGCGGTTATAACATCAACGTCAACAATTGTACTCTTCACAATAACCTCAATTATCAATAATAATTTTACATTCTTCCAATCTTCGCAGGGACATCATTATACCGTATAAGTGATCGTCAGGCGAAACAATAGCTGATAGCCAAACCAGCAAAAACATTTTAGCATATCTCATAGTATATCTCATGATATGTAGTTTGTCAAGTTTTTGTTACGAAGGCGATCAAGTTTCTTCTTTTGCTTCTTCGCCCTATCAAGCTGTAGGCTGGTCGCTTTAGTAGTAAACACTTTTCCTAACAAGTG
>Ga0181399_1000925_pt1 | contig 10577 bp, 7 predicted proteins | sample 22SPOviralmetaG_FD_130128 | JGI IMG/M metagenome (GOLD analysis project Ga0181399, IMG submission 130128) | Marine viral communities from the oligotrophic San Pedro Time Series (SPOT) site, San Pedro Channel, CA, USA - 22 SPOT_SRF_2011-05-21 | ecosystem: Environmental > Aquatic > Marine > Strait...
ATTTAAGGACGGCACTGGGACAGAATACCTATTCATTAGTTTTATTAACTTATCCGAATATGTTGGGCTAGTAGCATAACCCTGCCTACTTAGCATTAAAGCAGCTTCCTCTCTTGATTTTGCATTATTAACACCTTTATATCCTCTATAATTTTTATGCCATTTACCTACCAGATCCTGTACTGACGCTTCAGGCGATTTGTAATCTTCAAATTCATCTTTTACATCTAAATATTGGCCATCAATCCATTCCTTTGTCATTTTTACCGTGCCAACACCTTTCTGCCCAAAATAATTATGCACACCTGAAGTTTCCTGACCCCATCCTGACTCCAAAGCCCATTGTGCGCTAACAAGATTAGGGTATTTAGCCCCAGCTAATGCTGCAATTAAAACAATGCTCTGCCAGCAGGTAGCAATCATCTCACCACTTACCTATAGGGCATCTTGCATGGTATAAGCCAGCCTTTGCTTCAATGATGCATCCACACTTCTTGCAACGCCTATATTTTTGTTGAAAGTGCTCACAAGCTTTGCAAATATCTAAACGGTCCCGCTTTGCTTGCTTGTCTAGAAATATCATTGTAAGATCAATTTACATCTATTATAACAAATTAAAACTTACACTTGAGTCAGTCTTGTCTTGGCTTGTCGTAGCAGCCTGTTTTATTAAATGCTTCTAAAGAGCTGATGCGTTGCTCAATATTGCTTAGACGGCCATAGATCTCATGCCGATCATCTTTCATGTCTTGCCGCAAGGCTTGGATTTCACGCCCGATATTCTCAAACCCAGCAGAAAGTTTTACGATTACATCGCGACTTTCACCATTTTTTCTAATAGCAGATCCGGCGGCAATACCACTTACCGTGATAAGGCCACCAGCAACAGCAGCAATAAGCTCAATCACTTTTAAGTGTTAGATTCACCCATTTAGGCTGCCTTATTTTTTATTATTCTGCTCCAAATAAACCACGTTCGATAAAATCAACAGCGGTATCATCAACAGTATTATCTGTTGTAGATGCTAGCTTCCTTAAAAGATCAACAATTAATCGTTTGACCTTAGGGGATTGCAGGAAAGTAAACAAGACTGGACGGATGATAGCAATCATGGTAAATCTCAGGAAGGTTTAGTCGGCCAAGTCATCGTATGTGGAAAACCTGAAGCCGTAGGCAGGTCGCGCAGTGCTTGGCGATATGTTACCCATTCAGCTTTAACTGAATCAGACAATTGGCAATCAGTTAGTTGTGTCCAGTCAGATTCGGCAATGAGCTTGTCACGCTGAACACGAACAGATGCAGCAGCTTCGCTGTCAATACGTGCTTTGTATGCAATTTCATTGTCGGCTGCTGTTGTTACGTTGCCGTCATCATCAGTTGTATCAGTGAAAACTGGACCAGCAATGAACTTGGTAAACCATTGCCCACTAATCTCTTCAACGCCATCACGGGTGCTGACGCCATAAGGAGCAGTAACAGTAGCTGCAGGACCGTTTAGTACAGCGTCATAACCAAAGCTATTTAAGACTTCTGTTGTGATCTGTTTCGGAAAGCTGGTGTTGGGGTGTTCAGACTTGAACTGGCTGACAGTAGTGACGGCGCCTGTGGAGCGGTTGCGGATTTCCATGATTAAGCGATGGCGAGGAATAAGTAAGTGCCGCTACTAGCATGAAGGGTAGCGGAAGCTAAGTTTGATCGATTTCTAATTTCCATAGTTAGTTATGTTTAAGCGATTGCGAGAAAGAGGTAGGTGCCGCCGTTAGCGTTAATGTCATTGTTTCCAGTGTTAGCAGTAAAGCCTGCGTTAAGCGGATCAATATAATCCTGAGATGAGTTTTGATCTTCGCTTGAGTTTAATTTCAAGAAAGGATCATTGCCGCTTACAATACCTCTTGTTGTATCAAAAACGTACCAATCACCAGTCGAATCTGTACGTTTAATCATTACAAACCTGGCACCATTTGTAAATCCACAATCAACGTCAACTGCACTTGAAGACCCAGAATAACTGCCTACTTTACTAATGCCGGGTAGGGTTGCGAAAAGGTAGGCGATGTAAATTGCAGACGATGCATTATGATAGTTACTAGAACTTAAATTAAGAGCTGTGCTTGAAGGGGCGATCCATTGTGCTCCATACGGGCCTTCGGCGGCATTGCCATTCAAAAAGATATATGGATTAGTGCTTGTCAGGTCTTTATGCCAGCAAATCCAGTCCCACGCTCCGCTATTCCTTTGTTTAATAATTACAAATTCAGGAGTTACCTCTAAGTTGTGATTTACTGCTTGACTTGATCCTGTCCCATTATAAGCAACTACATCCATGAAGCCTGGGGCACGTTTGAATGACCAGTGGAAATAGCCATCATCACCGGATGTTGAGAATGAATTCATTCCATCCATATAATCCCACACGTAATATGAATTACTGCTCTCAGTGGAGCTGCTATTGGTTATTAAAGTTTGAGTGCCTGTAAGCCTTGAATTTGCTTGCCAGTCCATAATCGTTTGCACTTTTCTTGATAATACAAAGTCAGAAATATGGCCGCTTGTTTTGTAAAACGGCGTCAAGTTGTTTATTTGCTGACTGTCCACCGTAAACACTTCCGTTGCAGATTCAGGCGGCTTATTTGGACGGCGGATTGCCATGTAGATGTAGCTTTGACCACTTCCATTGGTGCCATCTCCGGTTGCTTCTATAGAAAATCCGGTTGGATTAAAAGTTATGATCTCGAACTCAGCTTCGTCACTGCTCGAATCGGCAAGAAGATAAGCGTCATTACCCCCACTTGGGGTTCCACGCATGTTGTCAAACATAAACCAGGGTTGTGCGTTGCCTGGTGTATAGCTTTTTACCATCACCCACTGGGGTTCAAATCCTAAATTTACAAAATTACCAGTTGCTGCTGTGCCCGTATAGCTTCCACATTTAATAATGCTTTGATCACCATCCGTGCCAAACTGTGCGTCGTCATGAGCAAAGATGTAGGCAACGTAGGTGCCGCCAGAGCCATTTACGGCACCATTAGTACCAACAGTAAAATTAGTGGACGTAGGTGTTGTGTCGTTCCAGACGCTAGATCCGGTAGCTTCCGCATTGGTAGCATCTAAAATTAAATACTTAGTAGCACCAGTAGACCTATGATAAACATGCCAATTTTCAGTGGTGTCAGTTCTTTTAACCAGTATCATCCCAGGCACACTGCCTAAGCTATGTGCAACGGTTCTGGCACTACCTGTTCCCGTATAAGTAACTACATCAAAGAAACCCGGCGCTTTGCGGAATGTCCAGGAGACAAAGTCATCATTATTTGTGTTTGTGTCAGCTACTGTTCCTAAAGAAAACCCATTAGAATTAAATGCAGGCAATGATCCAAGATTATTATTTTCGGAGTAATTATTATCACTGCTAATTCTTTTTCCTGCACCTCGTTCCGTATCAAATATGTAATGACTGTCTACGGATTCTCTGCTTTTAATCCAAACTAGCCCACCTTCACCAGATAAATCAATTTCATTAACAATAGAACGAGAGGTTAAGTTGCCCGTATACAAATACGTACTAAAAACATCATCAACGTAAAGCGGATCTCCACCTGCTGCACCTGCTGCAGCTAATACTGTTTGTTGTGTAATAGGATCCATGTCAGTTCACGTAATCAGCAAGGGCAGCGCCGCGATAACGCGTACCACCATCATCGGTGACAAACATAAAGAGGTGGGTTTTACCAGTGGTAAGAGTAGGTGCAGTATCAGCAGGGAACTTAACACTTGCAGGCCAAGTAACAGTGCCTGATGTATGAGTAAGTTCTAAAGTAAATGTACCTGCAGTACCACTAGCTGGAGGGTTAGAGAAGGTAAATGTAGAATCAGCACTGATAGTCTTTGTAAAATAGTTACCAGTAGCAAGATCAATATCAAGAGCACTCACTGCTTCTGCTGTTTGTTTATAAGGACCATCAACACTTAGTCCTGCATTCAGTGTTTGCAGAGATGTAAATGTTTGAGCTACATCTGTCTTCGCAGTATCAGCATCAAAGGCTTGAACAGTTGATCCAATATCTGATGATCCAAGTTTAGTCGTTAGACTTTGCAGAGTTACTTCTACATCAGAGCCACTGTTGTCATAAATGATTGAATCTGCTTTGAACTTACCGTAAGCCATGATTAACGAAGTAATGTTAGGATTGAATTGGCATTAATTGTAACTATAACGCCAGAATTTAAAGCAACAATTGGCCCCATCATTCCAGCGTTTTTGTTAGTAGCTATTGATTTGTCGCTGTCAATTGTTTGAGGCGTCGTCAAGCTTAAGGCATCAACGTCAGATTGTGCTCCACCAGCAGACTTCCATTTTGTTCCATCCCAAGTGTACGTTAATGACCCCTGAGTAAACACCTGGCCTACTGTCGTTGGCGTAGGAAAATCAAGGGCCATTCAATGCCTCATGCTATATATATTATTCCAGTGTCGCCGGCCAGGAGGTTGCAATAGCAGGATTAGCAACTGTTTCCATTACAGCTTGACCCGCTACTGGATTAGCTGTTTCGTTACCATCAGCATCAGTAATAGTATCTGGTTCAACAACACCATTGCCGTCGGCATCAGTTTGTTGACGAGTAATCGTTGCTGCACCAAATAACAACTCTTTCAAAGCTGGTACATCAGCTGCGGCTGCAATCTCTGTCTGACGTGTATTACATGCTGTTCTTACAGCAGCACGATATGTCTTCCAGGCCGACGGGATGTTAGTACTTGTTTCTTTAGCTTTAATGATACGCCAGTCACTAGGAGCCAGCAGTGAAGCTGCAATCTCACCTTGTTTAGCAGACCATAGTGTCTTTAAGCCTGTAGTGACATTACCGTCTTCATCAGTAACATCTTCAAGTTGCTTAGGGTTATCAACGCCCCAATAGAACCGCTGGTCATAAACCGGATCATTAGCAACTTCTGTGATGCCAATAGCTTGCTTTTCTGCAAGGGAAGCTAAGCGCAACCAGTTTGCTGGATATTGAATGCCAGAAGCATCAGTAAATGCCCTGTCATAGCTGAGAGGTTTGCCGTTTAGTAAAAGCATGATTGTGCAGGTAATGAACGAAGTTTAACGAGCAAGCCCGCCATTACTGGCGAACGGGTTTTCAGCGAAAGCCATGTAGATGTAAGTTCCGCCTGATGCATTAATATCACCACTACTGGCTCTAATCTTGAACCCGTTAGACACAATATCCAACCAATCTGCTGATGTATATTCAGCAGCATTGCTATTAGCTTCGAGCTTTGCCTCAACTACATTGTCTACATCTCTTGCAGTATCAAATATATACCAGTAGTCAGCACTATCAGTCCTTTTAGTAAGAATCCATCGTGACCTAAATCCGGTGTGAACAAAAACGCCGTCTGTGGACCCGTTGCCGGTGTACGAACCCATTGCGCTATACCCTTCGACAGGTGCGAAGCAGTAGCTTAAAACGTTGTTGCCAGTACCTCCACCAATCCAGGTATTATTGTAACTAAAAACGCTAGATGTTGGATCAACTGAATTAAATGGATTTACATTAGTGCTAAACGCGGCAGTACTATTTAGCAGCAAATATCCATTGCTTCCACCCATGTCTTTATGATAAACAATCCAGTTTTCAGCTCCGGTATATTGGCGCAAAATTATTAACTCAGGAACCGCATTCAAGCCGTGACCTACGGTGTGGTTTGAACCATCTGACACCCACTTAACAATCGAGAACCCAGCACTTGGGTTGGCCATCACCTGTGATGCGATGCTTGGAGTCGTAATACTAATACCGGAATCAATTAAGGCGAGTCCGTCAACAAATATGCGTACTAAATATACTGCAGATGTATTTACTTTGATGCTTGCAATATTGCCACTAAAAGGAATCGTAAAATAGTGGTAATTCGCCCCACCAGTAGAAGATTGAGTAGTTTCATCACTTAGTCCTTCATTAATTGTAATGCTGTGATTACCATGAACATAAAATTTTACACCAGAGCTACAGGCAATTGGTGACGTTAAAGTCCATTTGCCGCTACTACTAGTTAAGTACAGAGAGCCATCACCACTCCACTCGTTGCTTGCGGCGAATACACCCGACCAGTCATAAGTTGTATGATAGCTGCCCGTAAAAGTACCGTATGTGCTCCACGTCTGACTCTGGTCATACAACGAGCTATTTAATCCACCAGCAACAATCGTAGATCCTTCAGTATCGCTTGTGTTCACCTGAAAGCCCATTCCAGAATGATTCGTGCAATACGCATATAACGTTGGTGCGCTTGCTGCAATTACAATCTGTGTATAAGCTCCGGCACTACCTGGCGTTCCAGCAGTCGTTACACCTGTTGTGTACTCTGATCCACCGCCATGGGTTCCATCGCTAGTAGTAGAGAACCGTAAAGGATGTGTAGCGTTAGTGCTATCGGCTTGATCAAACTTGTATGTACTGCCTTCAGCAAGAGTTAGCGTTGGCTGTTGAGCACCATCAATGTAGAAGTTGCCGCCAGAAACAGTAACGGTATAGGTCTTATCGCTATTAGATCCGGCGTCCCACGCCCAGGCTACATATGTAGCTCCTGAAGGATTGTTGACACATCCTGTTGTTGTATCAGCACCCAAAGAAAAACCATTACTGTCAAACGAAGTTAAAGAATCAGATGCGTTATAACTATCGTCCTGAGTGCCATTACTAATTAATCGTTTTCCTGGCCCACGCATACTATCAAAAAGATGATGAGCTGATCCTGAACTTCTCGACTTAATCCAAACAAAATCTGGGGATAGTGAAGAATTATCCATTGTTAAAGACCGCGCATTTGCGCTACCGTCGTATAACTTCGTATCAAAATACTGACTGCCATCCGCAATCGTTGGCTCAGGTAACGAAGCAGTATTTAAACACTTGTAGCCGCTGACAGGATAGGCGAAGGCACGTTGGCCGAAGTTAATTACATAAGTTGCAGTTGCTGAATTATCATAATCAGTTACACAAAACACCCAGCCAATGTCAGTCCTTATATTTGTAAATTGGGTTCCTTGAGACACACCATTCTTGTAACATTGAAGAGTTCCGTTCTCAGCATCAAACGCCCAGCCAAGAATATCTCCAACGGCAAAAGTTGCTGTTGCGGTACCTGCAGTTGCTGCGCCGCTTGCTGCACTAACATCCCCATTGTATCCAACATAAACACTTATTCCTCCATGTAAATGTGGAGTATTGCTAGCACCTTGCACATAATCACTATCTCCAGGAAGCATCCCCACCATTGTGTAGTTAGAACCGCTCAATGCGTCTAGCTCAAACTCCCAATACCACTTACCTGTACCAGCTGGCGTGTAAAAGTTAGCCATATCCAATGGATACCCAGAACCACCACTGGTCGTTACTTGCAGGTTGCCGTTGCTGAAGGTTGAAGATGATTGGACAAGAGGGTTCCATGTCGCATGGTTGCCCGTGATTTCTCCACCCGCTCCAGAGTCTGTCTGCGTGCCGTTGGTTGGGGTGTCAACTAGGGAATCGTTGTCTGGATCGCCGGGGAGCGACGCCGCAAATGCCATGTAGATAATTGATTGCCCATTCGGGTTGACGGCAGTGCTCGTGGAGGTTATCTGAAAACCGTCATCAAGGAAATTTATCCATCCACCACCAGTTCCTTCAGGATTGGCATCATTGACAACAAGATACTGTCTGGCGGTTGCATCTCTTTTTTTATCAAATAAAAGCCAATTTTCAGAAATGTTTGGATTGCGAAGAAGCACAAATGCAGGCTTAAATCCAGTCGTTACAACTGGTCCTGTTGATGATCCATTACCTGTGTAGCTAGAAATTTTGGAGAACCCGGCAACTTCAGACCAGCAGTAAAACACAAGATTATCGCTTGATCCATCATTATTTCCCCCAATGTAATAAGTAGGAAAAACAGTTGAGGTAGGTGCTGTCGCAATTGATCCTCCAGCGCCAGTGGAAAGAGTTGCTTTTGCATTAGTGCTGTTAAGCCTAATGTATTCATTGTTGGCTAAGGCGCTATGCCAAACATGCCAGTTTGATGTGTTGTTTCTGGACCTAGATATGATGAGCGCAGGCGCCGCCCCAAGGCCATGCCCAACTGTATCAAGCGAAGTTGGTTGTGACGAATAGCTGCCTGTATAAGTTCCAACTGAAAACCCGTAAGTAGTATTTGCCGAGACAGAACTTGCTAGTGTTCCAACGGTGTTTGATACTGCAGCGCCACCGGCCTTCCAGGACCAGGCTACATGCGCTATGTTATTCATATTACAATCAGGATCATCTCCTAATGTAAAGCCGTCTGAATTAAAAGATGTCACACCTTCTACGGTGCCTTCTGAATTAGTTCCATTGGAAACAAGACGCTTTTTCACGCCTCTAACAGAGTCAAACAACATGTGAGCGCCGGCATTATCACGTTGTTTAATCCAAACAAAATCTGGCTGGAAACCTAATCCGCCAATTGACTGCGTTCCATTATTACCTGTATAAGTAACAACGTCAAAGTTTTGCTTAGCTGTTGGGTTGAGGTCAATGCCAGCACTTAAGTTGTTAACAGTCCAATCGTTTGCAGGGTTAGCCGCAAATGCTGCGTAGATGTACGTCCCACTAGCAAAACTTCCACTAATCCAGGAGAACCCATCATCATTAAATGTGATAGCCCACCCTGAACCCTCAGTACCACTCGTATTAGGATAAAGTGCTGTGCTACTACCTCTTGCGCTATCAAAAATTCTCCAATCTTCACCAACATTAGTGTCTTTAACAAGAATAAAACGTGGCTTAAACCCTAAACCAGTTACGCTGCTTGCAGACCCTGAATGCACAAAAGTGCCGAACTTACTGAACCCGGCAACTTCAGACCAGCAATAACTAATAAAATCGGTAGTACTCCTGTTACCTTGCCCGCCATATACACCAAAAACTGAAGATGTAGGTGCATTAGGCCCGAATCTATTTGCTGCTGGCGTTCCAGTTGTAAAAAGTGCCGCATAGCTTGGTCCGGCAAAATCTTCGTGCCAAATCAACCATTCCCTTGATTCATCACGAGATTTGATGATAATAAATTTTGGTGCGCTTGATAAACCATGCCCAATAGTTTTATTGGCATCTGTGCCGTCTGAAGTCCAGCTAGCAATACTAAAGCCATAAGTATTATTTGCAGATACCTGACTTGTAATTGTGCCGTCAGTGTTTGATACTGCAGCGCCATTTGCCTTCCAGCACCAGGCTACTGTTGTAGTTCCATTGGCATTAACGTCGCCTCCTGAACCCAAGCTAAAACCATCAGAATTAAAAGCCGTTAACTCATTTGCATCGGTAACTTCTGCATCTGCTACGTTAGAGCGTAATGCTTTTGTAGCACCACGTACTGAGTCAAATAAATGATGATCGCCTGTACTACCTCTTTCTTTAATCCACACAAAATCAGGCTGGAACGCCAAACTTGAAATTGATCGTGCGCTGCCTGTACCGGTATAAGTAACAACCTCCATGCCTTTATTATTAGTACCTGGCGTACCTTGTGAGTAGTCAAGCCCTAATGCAGCAGAAGAACTGTTGTCAGTAAAGGGGAGGTGGAAGGAATTATCAGCTACGGTTACGCCGGAGTCAACAAGTAGCTTGCCGTCAACTTCAATCCCTCTTATGTAAGATGATCCGACTCCATCATGAGTAAGTGTAACGCTACTGATACTTGTAGCAGTCAATGTATGCCATTGATAATTCGAACCCGACCCGGTTGAAGGTAACGTCTCCGTTCCATTAATTGAAGCAGCTGTACTTGTATTGCTTCTGGTATAGAGAACCCTGATAACTGAACCTGAAATGGCAGGACTTACTGTTAAGGTTATTCCTGATGAGCCAGACGGATAGGCAACCGTTATGTTGCCGGTGGTCTGAGACCCATTAAAACCGTCGGCTGGGTCATATCCTCCAAAGTTTCCTGTCCAATCATCACTCCACGTTCTGCTCTGATCAACTAACGGGCCATACGTCCCAGCAAACTCCTTCGGCTGCCAGACCCCGTTGTCATCAGTCTCACCAAAATCTGTTGCTGCTAATGCTTGACCATCGATGAAATGTACGTCGGCTAGATAAAAGTCACCATAATAGGTTTGAAGGTAGCTTATTGCATGAGTTGCAGCCTGATTAACGTATCCATCGTAGTTTTGAGAAGGATAATTGGAAGTGTCAAACGCGGTAACCTGAGAATTATTGACATAGATTTTTACCCTATCAGACGCAGTAGCCTGTGTAGTATCAAATGCTAAAACAACGTGATACCACGCTGATGGGTCACGATAAACGGCTGTAGTTATAATTGAAAAGTTATAAGAGCCAGTTGCGTAATCACCAACATGTATTCGGTTTGAAGCGTCAAACTCAAAATACAAACAATTAGCTCCATTACTCGTGTGATTGGTGAAGATATAACGACGAGTGCCAAAATCCGTACGTTTAATCCATCCTGACCAAGTCCACGTCTTGCGATTACCTGCAGAAAATCCACGACTAAGGTGCGCTGAATCACCTGAGTTAAACCTAAGACTACGTTC